>Ga0302309_10002127_pt1 | contig 16963 bp, 17 predicted proteins | sample III_Palsa_N1_1_FD_200453 | JGI IMG/M metagenome (GOLD analysis project Ga0302309, IMG submission 200453) | Peat permafrost microbial communities from Stordalen Mire near Abisko, Sweden - III_Palsa_N1_1 | ecosystem: Environmental > Terrestrial > Soil > Palsa > Peat permafrost | place: Sweden... | reverse complement strand
TCGTCGTCGAAGGCAGCGCCGTATCCACCAGCGCCGCACGTACCGTTGCCCCCGGAATATGGCTATAGAACACGCCATAGCCCAGACGTACCGTGAACATCTGCCCACTCTTCGGCGTCCATCGCTTAGGCAAACCCCACACCGCACTCGGCGACCAAACCACCGCCAGCCGTGGCCCAAAATTATTCCGATCCTCCGGAAACGTTCCCGTCACTCCGTGGATCGCCCCGCCGATCGCCACAATATCCGCATCCAACAGCGGATTCGCCGTCTGCGGTTTCGGGAGCAGCGTGTAGTCGTAACGCAATCCCAACGTCACCGAAAGATTGCTCCGCACCCGTATCGCATCTTCCACAAAGCCCGAAACGTTGTGCGCCACAAACTCCGTCTGCTTCGCTCCAAAGCTCTGCGTGAAACTGCGAAAGCAGAAGTAATGCACCGTCGCGACAATGCTCGGACAAGCTCCATTGGGGATAGGAGACAGAGCGCTCGAAAACTGCCCCCCGATATTATTTCCTAATCTTTAGCAGTTTTTAAATTTGCTAAACCACTTGCTCAAGCTGGCCCATGAGATGACTGTGATGATTTGATATGTAACGTCGAATTCGATCAACTCTTAGAACTCGCGTCACATAAAAGCCATTGACAACATTCGCTAGCATCTGTTCGCGGGCGGAAGGTATCTTGGACCACGCCACATCAGGAACATGATCGAAGCCCTCGGCCCGAAGTAATGTTCTGAAGTTCTCGTCTCCGATTAGGATTTTCAGAGCGCTTCGCATGTCGTTGAGCTGCGGCGTGGGTGTCTTGGCTGCTGAATCTTCTATCGGTATTAAATAGCCGTTGAAGTCATCCATCGCGGAGTCTTCGATTTTCGTATGTCGCAAGGCTGCCGCAAGGGCACCAAGATTGGCGAAACGATGCGCCTTCAGCTCAGCGGAGTTGATCGCGCCCAATGTCACTCGATGGTTCGCGAGGACTCCCTTTGCGAATATGAAGTAGTCCCACGCTTCATCGTTGCCCGGCTTGAGTCGAGCCACTACGTAGAAGTGCGCGGGTAGATTTGGAGGAAAGTAGACGTTCCAATAATCATGATTCTTCACCGGACTGCACCGTGTGACAACGAAGGAAATCAAAATGCCGGAGCTAGCGATAAACAGGCACTTGTTTTTGTCGTAGTCAACATCTATTCCGAGGGGAGAAAAGTCGCCAAGAATTTTGGTAATCAACTTGCTGCGGTGATCGGCTACAGCAACGTTGAGATCTATGAACTTTTGTTGGAGAGCTGATTTCCATCCAACTAACTTGTAGGCATTTCTTAGCGATCCGAACCGATTTGAGTACGTAGTCGCAGATGGCATTCCCTCGGTGGATTCTATCAATCTCTCAGAGATTCTCCCTTCACGCTTGATCAGTGCCGTGAGGCTATCCAGGAGATGTTTTGTCGAGACTGTGGACACTCTCAAGGTAGCGGCGATCCGAGCTTGCTCAAATCGTCTTTCGGAGACTATTGGTTCGAATGCTCCTGCTCGCCACACCCAATCTCTCCGCGGGTTACGCACGAAAGCCTTGTGGAGTTTGAAAGAAGTCCTGTTGTACACGCTCACACCGATGTATTTAGGATTTGTGAGGATGTGGCGTACACACATCCTCGTCCACGGCCTCGAACCTATCCAGGGGACGCCCTCATCGTTCAGTTTCTTGGCTATCTCCCTTTCACATAGACACTGATCTATGTACATTTTATAGATACGATTCACCACTCGGATCTCGTTCTTCGGACCTGGAACTAGAAGAACATGCTCGGATTGAAGATTCTTGATGTCTCTTCGATTGAGAATCTGTTTGAGCTGTCCATCTTGCCCCACGAGCTGTCGTCTTAAACCATAACCAGCATACCCACCGATGTGAAAGCCGAGTTCTGCAACGCGGCGATTGCCCGCCCAAACCTTCTCGGATAGCTCTCGGCTGAATTCGCCAGCCATACCACGCTTCACCGTCTTGAGGATCGAAGAAGCAAGAGTACCATCATTTTCGAATTGTTCTGCACAGTAGTGAATCCTGATGTGTGCCATCTCGAGGGTGTACTCATAAGATGCACCTTGGTCCGGGTTTTGGAAGCGACCCCAGCGACTTACGTCGTAGACGAGAACCGCCTGGAAGCCGGGATCGGGCACCACAGCATCCGCCAACAACCGTTTGAGCCCCGATCGTGTTGTAAGACCGAGCCCACTCTTTCCGTGGTCAGCATAGGTGCGGACAACTTCCATATCATGTTTCTGAGCGTATTGCAGAATTGCTATGGATTGGTTTGCCGTCGAATATTGCTGGTGCTCTGTTGACATGCGCAAGTATTGAGCGACAGGAATGGACTTGAATTTTTGAGGGAGTTCATGGGGCAAGAATCACCTCTCGTATGGGCGTGGCAAGCAGGGTATCGTCTGGCTGAAGTGACGCTGAAAGAGTTCAAACGTGCAAAGACAATTTCTAGAGCACGCAAAATCTCACTTTTGCTTGAGCATGGCATCCGCGCGACGCACAGCAGCGCTCTCAGGCCTTCAAAAGCTGCCCCAGGCCATCTGCTATCTGATTTGCATCTCCCGAAAAGCAGCATCCCAGATGGGGATTCAACAAGAGATCATCGATTCGTTGATCCGTTCTGGTACCTGCCTTGTCCATGATGCTCAAGATACGGCCCTTCTCGTCGGCATTTGCATCTTTCAAGTCTACGTAGAAGTACCAGTCCGGTGACCCGTCCTGTCGAATAAGCAAGATGATGCCGGCACCAGTGATCAACTGGGTATTTTCATCGTCTAAATTGAGTACGGCTTGATAGGCTTCCCTTACGCTTGGCATCTGGTGCACAAATTCGACTCTCATCATGACTCCGCGCGTCCGCTAACAATAGTAGTCCTACGCACGCATCTTGGGCGACGGGCACCACGCCCCTTCGGAAGGCCAGAGGCATTTCTAGAGATTGTCTAGGAATCTTAGTAGCTCGGGATCGTCGCTCCAATTGCTCGACCCTGGTTGCGGGCTCAGCTTATCGAGTTGCCGCCTGAAACGACCAGCCGTCAAAGCTAGGTAGCGAGCCGTAGCTCCCAAACCCACTTGTCCCATATAAGCGGCTAGAGCTGGCAAGAGCCTATTGAGATCGTCACCGTCTTCTATGCCTTTCGCTATTCGATGAACTGCAAAGCTGAAGCGCAAATCGGATACGCGAGGTTGGAGGTGACTATCATCGCGGCGATGAACGCCAGACGTGCGGCGCAATTCTTGAAAATATTTTGCAATGCTCCCACCATTCGTTTGCCTTCCCTTCCTTGTAACGAATAAATAAGGGGAGTCTCCTGGTCGCGTAGACCTCCAAACTTTGTACTCTCGCAAAACCTCACAGAGATCGGGCCCAACGGGGATCACTCTATCTCGTTGAGCCTCGGCGCCACGAACACGAATGAGCCGGTTGCGTAGGTCAACGTCTTCTTCCCGCAGAATACAAGCTTCTCCGACAGGCAATCCCGTCGCATATAAGACCACAATGATGGCTCTGAGCGTCGGCTGATCCATGATGTAATTTGGGCTGACGCGGTGCTTGGTAGCCTCAAGTAGGGATCTGATTTCGATCGTTGTGAAGATGTAAGGCGCAAAAGTTTTGCGCCGACTAACTTTTGGCGCAGGCATGTCGAGCGGCAACATCATTGTTCTGGAAGTGCAATATTCCAGAAATCGACGCATTACCCAATATCGATTTGTCCATGTCCCGTTGCTTAGAGCACTTTGGTTGAGACAACCAAGCAGGTGTTCCGGTCTCAAATCGGAGAGCTCAACGTCGCCGGTGTATTTCAGCAGCTTACGCAGGATGGCCACTCCTCCGAAGAATTGATAGCCATTTGCACGCTTCCAGTCGCAATACTGTTCGATAGCCCGAGTGATGGTCACAGAATTCCTCGCAGATCAATAGCAGCGATCTTTATAAGGGATTCCATATCCTGTTTAGCGTAAACACCGACCGAGCGCAGGTTGCTGTGACCCAAGAAATCAGCAATATCTGCCAGGGGCGTACCCATGTGCAGCAAATGGGTCGCACATGCGTGACGAAGTGCATGCACGCCTTGATTTCTAGAGGGGATACCAAGGATCTTCAGTCTACTGGCCACGATGACCCACAAGCTGTTCGAATCCATGGGACGATATGGGGGTTTCAACATACAAAATACATTTCTGTGTTTGCACGTTGGTCGCGCGCTCTGGAGGTAATTTATGACTTTCTCGCCGACCTCCGCCTGAATTGGGAATTGTTGAACACGGCCACTCTTCGATCTGCGTATAGTCACAACCTCATTACGCCAATCGAAATCACCGAGTCTGAGATTTACAATCTCACTGCTTCGCAAGCCATAGATAGCTCCCAGCGAAATGATTGCCGTCGCTCTGATATCCGCTGGTCCAGAGCCAAAATTGTGATCTAAGAGTCGGCGAACTTCGACCCATTCAGGGCCTTTCGGATGGGAACTGACTCTCGGGACGCTAGGATGATGGATTTCTTCAGCGATTTTCGAAGTCGTCCAACCTTGGATTTCGGCAAATTGGAAAAATAACCTGAGTGACTGGCAAATCCCTCGAATGTACGTCGGCTTATGCCCGGCTTTTACCTTCGAGATGACATATGCATCCACATTGCATAACGTCACTTCTGAAAGGAACCGATTGCACTCCCTGTTCCAACGCAGGAAAGCTCTCACTCTAAACCGATGCGCACAGACGGTTGACGGGCTCATACCTCTAACTATCTGAATAGAGTGCACGAAGTTTTCAGCGTAAGAATCGTGCGGTTCAACACGGATTACCGTTCTGTTCAACACATCGTTGAATCTGAGCCACTTTATGGCTAGGTGGGTGAAATTCTTCGGTGCTTTCGCTTGGCCGTTCTTGTTTCGGGTTTCAGGATCGAGAGACCATTTGGCCGCAGCTTCTTTCACTTCACGGAGCTGGACAGTCCGTAATTCTTTTAGATCCATTATTCGGATGATGTTAAGGAGCATGGCCGCGACGGACCGGGTGCGTTTGACGCTAGTCCCCTGCGCGAGCATATGGGCAATAAATCGCTCCCTCGCCTCCAGCATCGGTGCTTGTCGATGTCGTAGTTGAGAACTCTTGAGCGAGAACAAGTTCTCCAAGGCGTGGGTGGACGGTATCAGTGGGTTGAAATCCTTTTGTAGTGCTATTGGAGTGATGGTTTCACAGTCGGATCGCTTGTGCGTCAATAGGTGACCGCCTTAGGGTTCACCAATGATGCCAGATCGTGGGGTGATCAGCATCACCGAGACAGGCAAAGGCAGGAGTTAGACTTGGATCATGGATCCGCTAAGAGACATCACGGACGCAGTCAGAAGCACCGTGAAGCTTATGGTTGACAGCCCGGACGATGTCATCGTCGAGTGCAGTCCGGTTGAGAACGGTGCATCCCTGCGCATCACTGTAGCTTCAGCGGATTTAGGTAAAATTATCGGCAAACAAGGCCGCACTGCACGATCCTTGCGTGTGCTTGCCAGTTCCATGGGCATGGCCGCAATGCTACGGATCAGCCTCGATATACAGGAGTGATGTGTCTGCTGCCATACTCTTACGCCGGGGGCCTGCGGTGTTATGTGGCCCGTAAGATTATCCTGGAGCCCCGATTTTGCATCACACCTGCATAAAGTAATTATTTGCGCACGGAGATAACAGATGCTCATCGTTCTTATCATTTTGATTTTGGTGTTCGGTTTTGGCGGTTATCGCATGGGACCTGGACTCGGGTATTACGGCGGTGGCGGCCTCAGTCTCATCCTGACTATCGTGCTCATTTTGCTTTTGCTCAAAGTCATCTAGTAGCGCATGCGGAACAGCCAAATGATAGCAAGGAGCCCTAACTCGATGAGGCAATCTTCCTAGCTTCGGAAATAGGTTGTCCCAAAGCGCTCTTGAATCGATCCAAAGCCCAACTCGGACATTCGTGTTGCTTTTCGCGCTCCCGCGCACGCGCGAGGGACGGCTCACTACATGCTGTCAAACAACAGACAGAACATATCGAATCTACTGTGTTGTTCGGATTCCACCGATGAACGAAGTACCTTTTAGGATCAATCACACTTTTACCCTCTGATGTGTCCCGGCTATCCGCCGAAAGTAAAATAGCCCCCTGTTCAGGGGGCTCACAGCACCAAGTTGCTACTATCTCCACACTAATTCCGGCTCTAGCGGTGCGTCTGAGCAAGATTGCTCATGCCACAATTTAGGTCTGTCCGATTGTGCAGATGGACATGTCAGGCGTTCCGACAAAACTATACTTTACTGGCCATTTCTAGTCATTCGGTCGCCTTCGGCATCCGCATCCTTCCGGCATTCATACGCACCGTCTTTGGTCGCTCCGTACCAGCGTTCTCCCCTTAGGTGATAAATCCCAGTTTTAGTGTTCACCCATACGACCGCGTCATGTGGGCAGTGCTGTTGAGCCTGTTGCTCTGACTGGAAGTGAGGGGCTGGCGTTGGATTTGCGTATGCCGGGCACAGAGCTGAAACGAAAAGCACGGTAGACAAAACTATCGATCTTAGCGACATCGACGAACCTCGCAGACCCGCGAAGGCCAACTATAGCTTCGTCACGCCGAAGATGAAAGGAAATTCTCGGGACCTGCGTTAGTTGGGAGATCCCACGAGCTTCGATAGTGGCAGCCAATGCCTAGGATGCGGTACACGACCATGCCGAATTTGAGTTGCATAGCTGCGTGAAACGTCCAGGTAGCGAGCGAGCCCTCGACTTGGTTGCGAAGCAAGCTTCGGCATCACCTTCGAGACGTAGAAGTCTTCCGTCAACCAGGCGGGCTGATCTGAAGGATTCCATGCACGGCGGGCGGTATGAAGAGCATGATGCTTCTTCGACCGTTTCGCCTGGGCCTCTGGGGTATGCGATGCGATGAGTCCCTTCGCTGCGACCGCTGTGAGACGTTCAGCCGATGGGACCAACGAACAAGTAAGACAGCTCTTTTGGCGACCACCGATTTCGACTCCACACACATTGCACATGTTCGGCTGGCGAACTGGTGCTTTCGGCTCGAGACGCAACAGGCCATCCTTTGAAATACGCTTGTGATCCTGTGTCAGCCGCGTGGGCGAAATTGATTTCCTAGTTCGCGTCGTAGAGGCAATCTCTTTCATAGCCCACTCCGCAACAGGAGCAACTAAGCAAGCCCAGGTCGAAGTAGTCTCCGCTAACTGGCTAGCCAGATCTGCCATGAGGCGGCAGTTTCCGTTGCGCTCCTCAAAGAACCAACTTCTCTTCAAAGGTTGTCGTGCAATCCAATTCAGTACATACGTGTCGACGTCGGGACGGATTGCCTCCATCAGATCGCAAGCGAAACTATCTCGCGTGGGCTTGTCCATGTGGAGTACACCCATCTCTGGGTCGAGCCCTAGGGCTGAACAGGCGAGTCGGCACTCCGCTTCCAATAGTGCATAGAGATAATTCAAGATTGCGTTGACTGGGTTCGCTGCGAGTCTTGGCGATCCCGATAGAGCCGATGTGCGCGTGTCGAATTTGCGCCAATGCTCAGGCACGCGCGGAAGCTCCTTTTCGGGGAAGTTGATCGAAACTGTTTGCCAAGCTTTCCAGTAGGCCTTGGCGGCGCGAGGTTCCACTGAGCGAATCGCGTCGATGGTTTCGACCTCGGCAAGTTCTGATCGAATTTCGTGAATGAGCTTCGCCGCTTCCAAATCTCCGAGTGACTGCCGTGCCACTCGTTCCTGGCCAGCAAGTTTGCGGTCGATCAGCTCGCGGCTGATTCGAAACGCAGCCCCGGTTTGATGGGCGAGCGCCTGAGCGCGACGCAAGCGGATATCTGAGGGCCGCACAGGACCGGTAGTGGCCAGAACTGTTCCATCGCGCTCGAGCATCACAAATGATGCGTTTTGATCAGCCAGCCAACGCAATGCTGCCAGCGAGACGATGCCGTCTGCGCCGATTACCACGAGCCGCTCTAGTCCATGCCCGACGCGAGAAAAGCGACCCTTGTAACGGTCCGCGCCGATCCCATCTTCGATAACCAAGTGGCCACGCTCAACGCGAACACTTGACCCGTAGCCGAAGAGTACGATGACGCCTCGGCGCGGTCGCATCGCTTTCGGGGCGACACGATCGGAAGGCTCAATATGAATTGGAAGGGCGATGCCTGATTTGCGAATGCGCAAAGCTTGCGCTACGGTCTGAGTAGCTGCCATTGGAGTGATACCTCCTTGGTTGTTAGGGCTTGTCGACTGCTCTTAACAGTTGGCGAGCCCGCTATAACTTACATTTTATCAATTATTTGCGCCGCTTCCCCCATATTTTATGAACCATCCAAATGTTTAGACCGTGCTCGTCTGCAGCACGTTGTTGGGCGACCGCTATGCCCACGCTAGACCGATGCAGAGCGCTAATCTTGTCACAAATTTTCCTGCACACTTCCTCGCTTGGCCACTTCGTCGGCCTTCCGCCCGGATCGTGCGGACGATGTGCGGCTAATGTCTCTAGATCCTTCCCCTGATCAGGCAAAGCCCTTTTTAACAGATGGTCGAAGAAATCTTGTATTGCCGGTTCGGCCTCGTCCGGCATGGCTGCGAACAATGAAAAGATCTTCTCCTTCGTGCTGATCTTTTCGAAATTCTCAATGGAAAACTCTGGTGAGACAAATTTCTGTCCGGGGGGCATCATTGCTCGCGAGTTGCCGGACAAGATCGCAATCAGGAAAGGGTCTTGCTTCCGAATATAAGGTTCGAGGGCGGCCATGCCGTCATCCACGCTAATTCCCCCGGCCGGGGCGACGCAGTCCATCACCTCGTCAAACCTGATTCTCAGTCTCGCTAGCCGTTCCGGATCCATTTGCCAAAACTCCCTCACCAGTTTAGGCAAAACCTTGCCAAAACGCTTGCCTTGTACAAGCGAGTGTGACCGCGCATGCTGTGCGAATGGCACACGAGAAATCAATTCGACGTAAATCGGTAAAGAAACTGGCGGCCAGCCCGCGTGCAAGGAAGAAGCCGACCGCACCGCGAAACGAAGCCCAGTATGCCGCGAAGCCAGAGACGTTCAAAGACACCTGGGAGCGCGTCATCGAAGCGATTTCGAAGATGCGGAATAGCAAAGTTTCGCTTACCCAGGCTGCGCGTGAAGCCCGAGTCAGCCCGCGCACTGTGACCAAGTATGGCAAGTCGGCATTGCTCAAGGGCAAAAGCGGAAAGTACGCGGTCAAGAAAAGCGACAACCTGTTGCGAGTTCTCTCCATCCCGACGGCGGAGGCGCCACGGACAATTGCAGTGCGCGGCTCGAAGCAGGCCAGTTTACTCGGCGAGTACTGGAACGCCGTTCATCGCTATCTTCAAACGGGCGATACCTCAAAGCTCAAAGAGTTTCACGGTCAGAAGATAACGGATGCAAGTGGGATAGAGATTCCACTGCTAGTCGATCCAGCTGTCCTCAATCACCTGGGATCTGCTGGCGTGTTGTCGTTCGAATCCATTTACGCGAGGACCACATGAATCTGCGCCAATCAGGAGCCGATCCGTTTGCGGTCAATCGACGCAAGGTCATAAAGACGCGTTGCGCTGGAAGGCATACGCGCTGCGCATGTGGCGAGTCTCGAATAGAAGCTCTCATCGCAAATACAGGAGTGTGCATGCGATGTCAGCGACTGAAGGAAGGGGAAAATACTTTGGACAATCATCACGTTGCAGGCAAAAACAATAGCTCGGTGACGGTGCCTATCGATGTCAACGATCACCGAGAACTTAGCGAAGCTCAGCGCGCATGGCCTAGAAAGACCGTTGAAAATCCCGAGGGTTGTCCGCTCATAGCGGCAGCTGGAAGCATTCGTGGATTTGCGGACTATGTTCTTTACCTCATCGATCACATCCTGCGCTGGATTGCAGAAATGCTTGAGCTGCTCAGTGAATACCTAGAAGAACAGCACGGACCTCGATGGTGGATAAACACACCCCTCAACCGATTTTCGAAAGGAAAGTGAAAACAATGTCGAATCCTAAGCCTCTCCCAATAGCCGTTCGCGTCTACCCAGAGGCCCCCAGCGCAGAGCCAGCGTCTGGGATTTCTAGCATTACGAATCGAAAGGCATGGCGGCTACCGAATGCGATGCTAGTATTCGACACGGAGACGCGCGTCGATCCAACGCAGCGGCTCACGTTCGGAAGCTATCGATACATTGTTGAAGGTGTATGCCTTGAGGAAGGGATATTCTATGCGCCCGATCTCCCAGAAGCTGATCTCAAGATCCTAGAGGACTACGCCTGGATTCATCCAGCTAATGCCGCGAACAAAATATTGAAGCTGCTCACGCTGAAGGAATTTCTCAAGAAATTCTATTCAGCCGTTTACCAACAGCGTTGTCTGCTTGTCGGCTTCAACATCCCGTTTGATCTCTCCCGACTCGCTTGTGGATTCTCTTCTGCTCGCGGACGGTTTGCCGGTGGATTCTCTTTGGAACTGTGGTCGTATACGGACCCATTTGGCAACGAAGTGAAACATCAGTATCGGCCGCGCATCGCGATAAAGCACGTCGACGGCAAACGAGCGCTGAAGGGATTTACCGGACGGAGTAGCTGTGACGAGGCCGATCTGATTCCGGAAGGCTCTGAATCGGGAGATCCTGAGAAGGGCTATAAGTTTCGCGGTCACTTCCTGGACCTCCGAACATTGGCATTTGCTTTGACTGACAGGGGGTACTCGCTCATAGGCGCTTGCGAAGCATTCGGCGTCGAAGATTCAAAACAGACGGTCTACGCTCACGGTGTAATCAACGATGAATATATCGATTACAACCGCCGCGACACTCTGGCTACTGAAGAGCTAGCCGTGAAATTGCTCGCTGAATATCACAAGCATCCAATAAACCTGCAGCCAACCAAGGCTTACTCTCCGGCTTCGATTGGTAAGGCATACCTGCAAAAAATGGGAATTCGGCCGATCCTTGAGCGTCAACCTCAGTTTTCGAAAACATACCTGGGCTATACACAGTCCTCGTTCTTTGGAGGTCGGGCGAGTGCGCATTTGCGAAAGGTTCCGGTACCGGTCGTCTATACAGATTTCCTGTCGATGTATCCTACCGTGAACAGTCTCATGGGACTATGGGCTTTCGTCACAGCTAAAGAAATCAAGATCATTGAGCATTGCGAGAACAGCATCACAAAACTGCTCAGCGAAATTTGGGTCGATCGTCTGTTTGATCCCAGAACATGGCCACAGCTGATCGGCTTCGTCCAAGTTGTTCCGGATGGAGACGTTCTTCCATCGCGCAGCAAGTACAGCTCAGTCAGCAATGACTGGCAAGTTGGTGTGAATCACGTTTATAGCGACCCCGCCAACCCAACCGCACTCTGGTATTCGCTCCCTGACATCGTCGCCTCCGTTCTCTTAGCTGGTCGCGTTCCGAAGATTGTCGACGCCTTTCGACTGAAGGCCGTCGGCAAGGTGACGGGCTTGAAAAGTGTCTCCTTGCGGAGCGAGATCGACGTCGACCCGAGCCGCGAAGACTTCTTCAAGGTCGTTATCGAGCAGCGCAAGCGACTCGTACGACGCTCGGACTTGCCACCAGCTGAAAGAGCCAAGCTCGACAAGGCCCTCAAGGTCATTGCAAACTCCACTAGCTACGGAATCTATGCCGAGATGAACCGGCAGGAATCCGATGAAAAGGTCTCGGTGACCTGTCATGGAATTGATTCGGATCCATTTACCTGCAACGTGACGCATCCGGAAGTTCCTGGGAAATACTATTTCCCTCCATTGGCGTCCCTGATCACGGGTGGCGCACGACTCATGCTCGCCTTGCTGGAGAGGTGCATCGTTGATCAGGGTGGAACCTATGCGATGGAAGACACGGATTCGATGGCCATCGCTGCCACAGCACACGGAGGTCTGATCCCGTGTCCAGGCGGAACATACGTGCTGGGTAAAACCGCCGCGATCAAAGCGTTGTCCTGGAAGCAAGTCCAAGATATTCGAGATCGATTCGCATCTCTCAACCCTTATGATCCGACGGCCATCCTGGGATCCATCCTCAAGATCGAGGACGACAACTTCGATCCGAAAACGGGTAAGCAAAGACAGCTCCATTGTTTGGCCATCTCGGCTAAACGATACGCGCTCTTTCTCAAAGGTAAACGGGGAGTTCCGGAGCTCCTTCGCAAGGGTGTGAATAATCCTGTCGATCGTTGGTCTGAGCATGGTCTCGGTCATCTGCTGAACCCCACAGATCCTGATAGCGACGATCGTCAGTGGATCGCTCAGGCTTGGCTACAAATGATCCGCAAAGCAATGGGACTGTCCGTAGAAGTTTTAGGATTCGAAGACCGTCCAGCCGTCGGTCGAATAACCGTGAGCAGTCCGGCTGTCATCCGTCCTTTGGAAAAGCTCAATGAGGGAAGGACGTATCCGAATCAAATCAAGCCTTTCAACTTCCTCCTGACTTGCCAGTTAAAACCACTTGGGTTTCCAAAAGGCGCGGATCCAGCTCGCTTCCATCTTATAGCGCCATATAGCAATGACCCGGCCCAATGGCTTAGGAACGACTGGACCGACCAATACTCCGGCAATTCTTACCGGATCACGACAACGGGACACAGCGGGACCAGGCGAACCGCACTCGTGAAAACATATGGAGAGGTGCTGCGCGAGTACCAATTTCATCCCGAGGCCAAATGCGCGGACGCGGCTGGAGATCCCTGCGATAAGCAGACTATCGGGTTGCTTCAGCGTCGGCATATCTGCGTCGAACTTGTCCGATTCATTGGCAAAGAATCGAACCAGCTTGAGGCTGTCGACTCTGGTCTGGTTCATTCCGATGGGACTGTCTATACCGAGTACGTCGACACCAGCTGCGATGAATGGACGCTGAAGATCCTGCCTGCGTTGAAACGAATGCGGCTTGCAACGTTGATTTGCGAGAGCGGGCTCTCCAAGCGTGCACTGCTGGATATTCGAGCAGGCAGAAGCAGGCCACACCCTGGCAACCAGACTTGCTTGATTTCCATAGTGCTTAGCATTGGTGATGAGGGCACGAATCCCTAGTGCAGAGATGTGAGCTAATCCTCGGGCATGATTCGTGTGCCGATCTGAACGTATACGTCGGGCGGGTTTGGGTTGGGCCTACCACCGCCTGCGGGATATGCAGGGCCGATACAGGGATACCCCGCCAGCGCCAGTGCTGTCCGAGCGGTCTCGAACGCCTGCCCTGTACCACTGCACCTCACACCTTCTCCATGATCCACATGTCCATTAATATAGTTGTCTTCCTGTCCGACAGAGTTGAAGCCCACCGCGCTCCATTGGCCTGCGCGAAACAGAGCGGCAACAGTATTCCCAAAGTTTATGATTTCATTTGTTCCGCCAACAATCGTGAATTCCACTTTTGCCCCCGGAAGTTTTATAAGTTCCGCGATCGCCAGTTTTGCATTGGCAAGCAAAATGACCCGAACTCCCGGTGGATAGTTGCAGTTAACGGTATTGTTGCTGCCGTTAAATATGGGGCTGCAGGGTCCGTTAGTCGTCTGGCCGGGCAGTGGTGTCGATGTTTGCGACTGGATGGAAATACACGACGGTAGAGCTAAGACGATTCCCAATGCAGTTCTCGGTAGTTTCATTGTTCCTCCATGCTCATCGTGTCTGTGGTTTTTTGGGCTCTTGAGGCGAAGTTTGTAGGTTGTCATTGCTGCCGTTTACGATGGAGCTGCCTGCGCCATTCGTGGTTTGATTGCCGTTCACGACAAATGGATTTGCTTGGTTGTTGTGGCCGTCTTGTTTTATCACCTGCTTTGTGGATATGTCGTTAGCATGGTGGCGCGGAGCGTCGGTCTGCTTCGGTGTACATGGTAGCGGCTTGGGCTGGGACGATTGGATCACAGGTTTGACCGCGGGTGGCGATGCGGTCGCTGTGTGGTGAACACAGCGCCAGAAACAGAAAAGGAGAACACACAATAATCCTCCGGAGACGACAATTCCCAGAAGACCGTATCTTCTGGGGATTGAATGATTCGCAGTGGTCGAGCCGTCCCTATGAACAATCCACGGAACCCGTAAAATATTCCAGGTCGCTAGCACCACGAAAACAAGTGCAGTTCCCCGAAGCGCCGTCCTAAGCGTAGTAAGTGCAGTGGGATCCACGCCCCATGTGATCGCAAATATCGCGACTGCCATTATCAAGCCTATAAGCAATTCTTGCTTCCATGACCGCCAGCACTCGTATCCAAAAGCTTTTAGGCATTGCCACTCATACGCAATAAACTCAGCGTTCGATTCGATAACTTTGGACATGGCCACATCTTATTTTCTGTGGACCGTCGCGTCACTACAAATGATTAGGGAGAGCAGGCTGGCGCACAGTGCGGTTATGTATGTAAACCCAGATCCCTACCTCTTGCAGCCTGAAGTAGAGATCCAGTTTGGCGTGCCTTTCTCGGGAATTTGCAGGATGTCACTTTCAGGGGAAACTGATTTGTCAATCTTGCTTGTTGCTTCAATCAAGAATTGAAGATGTTTCGAAGGCAACTTGACGGGTGCAAGCTTTCTTGCATACTTTGCCCATTCGGCGGAAACTTTCTTCGCCGCAAACGTTTTTCCATCAATAAGCTCTTGCGTGTTGTTGTTCGTCGAAAGCTCTTTATCGGTGATCGTAACGACTCGCTCTTCTGAGAAGACGGGCGACGCTTGACCCGGGTCGAATTCAATGATCTTGACAAGCACCTTTGGTGTCCCATCTTGCCAATAGAAAAATTGTCCAAGTTCAAGAATATGCGAATGATCCTTCACGATGTCTGCGACGCGTTGCGGATCGGCTTTGAGGAAGGCTTGATAATGAGTTACGGACCGGAGCGCCCAATCGTTAGCTACCAGATTCAGGTTATTGCCATCGTTCTTTGACGCAACCATAGCATCATCAAGAGCATTCCAATCGTCCAGAGTATCCAGCCTTCCTTTGCGATAGTCGATTGCACCCGTGACCGCAAAGACTGCAGTTTTCAGTGGAACTATCTTGCAGGTACGGTCACTCACGTCGTAACGGAATCGTGCTACCCCTGCGATCACATCACCGGTCGCGAGGCTCCCACGAGTATCCGCCGCCACGAGAATGTTCGATCCATCACGCCTGAAAATGATTGTTGTGCAATCTGCTTGCGAACCGAAGACGAGCAAGAATACGGCACAGAAAAACTTGCTCTGCATTTTGACCCCTCTCAGATCTATCCTAGCCAAAGAAATGACATGCTGTCCGAATCGAATCTTAACGATGCGCGAGGTTCAAAGCGGCATGCCGATGCAATTGGTTCGGAAGGTAAAGTTTTCACGGATTTCTGACAACTCACCATTTTTCGAACGTAGGAAGGGCTGTAGAGATTGACTTCCAAAAAAACATTCATCTCGGGCCTCGTAGCGAGTCCCAGGTAAGGTGGGTATATGAAAACTCTATTGCAGCATCAGACTCTGTGGCGCAGGACCTGCGAAATGTTTCTGCTGTATGGTCTGTCAATCGGTTTTGCTTCGGGGCAGGTATCTCACGGAACAGCCTCAATCGTGATTCTATCGAATAGCTATACCGTTCTGGCGACAGACAGTTTGGAGCAGACAGGAGATAAAAAGACTTTGGGTGTTTGCAAGGTAGCCGTAACAAACTACTCGATCCTAACGACGGCTGGAATAGGCGCGATCGGGGGCGTACCCTTTGACGAAATCTTCAAAAGAAATCCAACGTTTGCTCGGAGAGCCGCCCCTTATGAGTTTCGATCAGCTGTGGCTCTATGGGCAGAAAAGGTTCGTTCCATCCTCGAACGTGAGGCTGAGATAGATCCTCGGACATGGCAATCGCTGCCTTCTTACAATCAAGCAACATTTGCAGTAGTTGACGGTCTCACGCCAACCGGGTCATCGGTGGGTTTTGTTGTCAAAGTTCAACCCGATCGGAATAAGAACCCGCACTACCCCTATCTCATAACATCAATCGACCCCATCGTTACACCAGATTCATTGAAACTAGGTGGCGCAGCATACTTCACCTATGCCGAGTTGAAAGATCACAAGACGGATCGCGCTCGTAGATCATCCTTGAGAGTGGACCAGATTGATCGCCCGAGAGATCTGGCTTCGGCGGTCATCTCAGCCAGATCATTCATTCTTTTGGCGGAAGCTTGGTTTCCAAAGGAGGCGGGGGGAGAGGTCTTGTCCTATCACCTTAGCTCTATCGGATCTGGCTGGGACAGCGGAGAGCATATTTGCAATTCAAGGCATTAGCTAGAAACAGTTAAGAAAGCAGTGCAGAAACATTCCTGCGCAAATGGGGCAGTTTTAGTTCGTCCTGTCTCCTATCCCGACAAGCTCCATTGGGATACGCATGCACGCTGAACGTGTAGTCCGTAATCCAATCCACCAGCCCGCCATCCTTGCCATTCGTGGTCCCACTGTCATAGCTGAACGCGCCCTCCTCCGCACTCAGCGTGTCGATGCGATCATGAATCCGGCTCCAGTCGGCGCCGACCATCAGCGCATGCCGCCCCATATGCCACTGCACCGTATCCGCCAGCTCGAATCGCACCTCATCCGGATACGCATTCTTCCCACCCGGCGCCATACTCGACGGCGTTCCAAACGAAAATCCATTCGGCGCGATCGATACCTGCGGGGCATACCCATAAGGCCCAATCGCCGGCTCCTGCGCCAGAGGAGCATGCGGCGTCTGGTAGTCCAGGTCATGCGCAATCTGCCCCCGCAACTCGTTGTTCAGGTTCTTTGAAAACCCGTGCAGCCACCGCCCAATCCCCACATCGACATGCACCACGCTGTCGCCGAGGCTACCCATCCCGCGCGATACCACTGCATCCGAAGCCTGTCCCAGCGCCGCACCCGATGGCGAATCAAACCGGTTGCCCGCGTAGCTCGCCGTCACATGGT
>Ga0302309_10002125_pt1 | contig 16964 bp, 12 predicted proteins | sample III_Palsa_N1_1_FD_200453 | JGI IMG/M metagenome (GOLD analysis project Ga0302309, IMG submission 200453) | Peat permafrost microbial communities from Stordalen Mire near Abisko, Sweden - III_Palsa_N1_1 | ecosystem: Environmental > Terrestrial > Soil > Palsa > Peat permafrost | place: Sweden... | reverse complement strand
ACCCGGAAACAACCCTGGCGACCGATAATACTTTACAGGGTATCGATCTGTTTGGACAGCCAAGCACAAGGGCTTTAGGTTTCAATGTATCAGCAAGATTTTAATAACGAATTATAACATAAGCAAAAATGAAAACGATATATAAAAAAAGCAGGATATTATGGGCTGGCGTTTTAGGCCTTTTTGTAATGAGTTCCTGCACAAAAGAATTTAACAACTTAAACACAAATCCCAGTAAGGTAACAACAACGCAGGCCTCGGGCGATTTTCAATACATTGGAGGATTTTTTCCCGATATGGAGGAAAATATTTTCAGCCCTGTTGATTACATTTACCAGATTCAGCAAAACTTAAATGCCGACTGTTTTTCTGGTTATATGATGTCGCCAGATGATGGATTTGGCCCCAATAATACCAACTATTTTATGCGGTCCGACTGGAATTTCCAGGAATTTGATCTCGGTAACCAGCATATCATGAACAATTGGGCCCAGGTAAAAGCGCTTGCACGGCCCCAGGATCAGCATTTTGTAGCTATGGCCCTAATCCTTAAAGTTGAAGGTATGCACCGTGTGACTGATCAATACGGGCCAATTCCTTATTCAAAATATGGCAGCAATGCGTTTTTTGTACCTTATGATAGTCAGCAAGCTATTTATACCCGTTTTTTCAGTGAACTGGATACCGCCGTAAATACAATTACTGCTTACGTTAAAGCTAATCCGGGCGCAACGCCTTTTAAACCTTTTGATTTAGTTTACGGCGGAGATTACAAGCAATGGCTCAAATTTGCCAATACCTTAAGGCTTCGTTTAGCCATGCGCATAGTTTATGCCGATGCGGCAACAGCACAACAACAAGCTGAAAAAGCTGTTGCTGACCCTAACGGTTTATTAAGCACAGTTAGTGACGACGCTTATTTAAACATGGTAAACGGCTTAAGTTACCAAAACTCATTGTGGAACATTACCAATGCTTATGGTGACATCAGCATGAGTGCAGTCATGAAATCAATTACTGAAGGATATAGCGACACGCGCGAAGCGGCATATTTCCTGCCTTCATCATATGATGGCAAATTCGAAGGCATCCGCATGGGACAAAACATTACAACCGCAGTATATGCCGGTTTCTCTTTGCTTAATGTGCAGGCAACTACCCCGATGGAGATAATGGCTGCATCTGAAAGCTACTTTTTAAGGGCCGAAGGGGCATTGCGTGGCTGGAACATGGGTAGCGGCTCGGCGCAATCATTTTATGAACAAGGTATAACACTTTCTTTCCAGGAAAAAGGGGCGACTATGCCTCCAGGTTACCTTACAAACAACACCAGCACAGCTAATCCTTATGTTGACCCTACCAATGCCGCTAACAACGTCGCTACCGGTTCTCCATATTTAAATAATATAACTATTGCATGGAACAGCGGCGATACGTTTGAACATAACCTGCAAAGGATCATCACCCAAAAATGGCTGGCAATATACCCTGATGGGGAGGAAGCCTGGTGCGATTTCAGGCGTACAGGTTATCCTAAATTATTCCCTGTAGTGGTAAACAACAGCGGCGGCACCATAAGTACTACTGCTTTTGTAAAACGTATCCCATTTGCGGCAGACGAAGATGCCAATAACCCAAAAGGTGTAGCAACCGGTGTTACCCTGCTTGGCGGCGCTGACAACGGCGGCACAAAGTTATGGTGGGATAAAAACCCGCTTGTACCGTAATACTTAAAACAGGTAGAAAAACCGCCTCACCTACTGGTGGGGCGGTTTTTTTATGGGTATAAATATGCTTTAGTATTTCAGTATAATAAACCCGGTCTTATGCTTATCCTGTCCATTAGCAGTATAATCTAACGAATAGAAATAGGTGCCTGGCACCTGCATGACACCGTTCTTACTGGAATGTCCGTCAAATATCCTTGAGCGGTTATCATAGCCTTTGGTTTCAAATATCATTACGCCGTTACGGTCTATAATGGTTAATTTATTGTCAGGATAAGCGGTTATGCCATCTATCGCCAGGAAATCATTGATGCCATCCCCGTTTGGCGATACCCCCTGGTGCACAACAATCCCGTCGTTTTGAAGGCTGTCTGCAGGATTCTCCACATCCGATAAGGTAAGGTTTTGGTTATTGCCCAAACCAAGTCCCGATGGTGCCCGTGTAACCGTTATGGTATAGGTTTCGGTAGTAACGCCATCCTGCGCGGTTACCAGGGTTGCAATGCTGGTGTTTCCAACACTCAGGGCAATTGCGTGTGAAGGCGATCCTGATAATACTGTTGCACCGTTCACCATTATGGTAGCATTAGGGTCGGTGGATGTTGGCGTTACGGTAACCGAGGCAACCGAATTGGCGACAGTGGCGGTGTAATTAATATTACCTGCTGTGGAAGAGCTAAAGGTTAACGGCGAGGCCGGGGTAAGCTGCAATAGGCTTAATGCTGCATTACTTGATCCTGTCTTGTTCACAGTTACTGAATAGGTTTCGGTGGTTGAGCCATCCTGGGCGGTTACCAATACAGTTATCAGGGTACTGCCGGTAGTGTTCAGTGCAATGGCTGACGATGGTGATCCCGATAATACTGTTGTTCCGTTCACCATTATGGTAGCATTCGGGTCGGCGGCTGTTGGCGTTACAGTAACTGAGGTAACCGTACCGGCTACAGATGCAGTATAATTAATACTACCAAGTGTGGGGGCTGCCAGGATAAGCCTTGAAGCCGGGCTGATCTGTAATAAGCTTAACGCGGCATTACTTGACCCTGTTTTGTTCACCGTTACCGAATAGGTTGCGGTGGTTGAGCCATCCTGGGCTGTTACTATTACAGTTACCGTAGTTGGCCCCGTGGTATTCAGCGCAATCGCTGATGACGGTGATCCCGATAATACTGCTGTACCATTTACCTTTATGGTAGCCGTAGGGTCGCTTACTGTTGGCGTTACGGTAACTGAGGTAACCGAACTGGCTACAGATGCAGTGTAATTAACATTACCTGGTGTGGAAGATGTCTGGACAAGCCTTGAAACCGGGCTTAACTGTATTGAGGTTAATGAAGCATCACTTGATGCCGGTATTACCTTTATATTCACCATCGTCGAACCGCTGCCGGAATTGTTATAGGCGGTAACGGTATAATTTGTTGCAGGGCTTGCCGCAGTCGTTGTCCCGCTAATAATGCCTGTAGTGTTATTAAAGCTTAAACCTGCTGGCAGGGCGTTTATATAATAGCCGCCAAGCGGTTTAAGTTCTATTATCCCAACCGGGCTGCCAAAACCGTTGCTGCTATCAGCATCATACACATTGCCTGCACCATCCACTGCGATGCCCTCCAGCTGATCACCGGCATTTACGCCACGTATGACTACCGGGGTATTACTCCCCGCAGGGATCTCTTTTAACTCATCGTTGCCGTAATCACTCACATACACATTGCCTGAGGCGTCAACGGCAACACCGTCCGGAAGTGTGAAGCCTGATCCTAATGGAACCGGGGTGCCATAAGTGCCACCAGCCAGCGGGATCTTCTTTACCTCGTTGTTGTTTGTGTCAGCTACATATACATTTCCCGCTGCATCTACTGCTATACCCAGCGGGCCGCTGAAGCCGGAGCCTATACTAAACGGGGTACCGTAAGTGCCGCCACCCAGGGGGATCTTCATTACTAAATTGCTACCCGCATCGCCCACATATATATTGCCTGCGGCATCTACCGCTATGCCTATCGGGTTGCTGAAACCGGAACCCCCTATCTGAACCTGGCTGCCGTAAACGCCGCCGCTCAGTGGGATCTTATATATCGCATGAGCGCCTCCATCGGCCACATAAACATTCCCCAAAGCGTCTACGGCTATATTGTGCGGAAAATTAAAGCCGGTGGCAATACTTTGCGGGGTACCGCCGCCTGCAGGGACCTTATATACCGTCTTGCTTGTTGCATCTGCTACGTATACATTGCCTGCGGCATCTATAGCTACGCCCTGCGGGTCGGCGAACGCGGCGCTGAAAATGACCTGGCTGCCATAACCAGGAGCCGCCACCACGCCACTAACGACAGTCGGGGCAAGCGGCGTAACAGCCGCACCGGCAGTATAGGTTTGTGGGCCGCTGTAACTGATTGTAAGCGCATTTACCTTTATATTCACCATCGTCGAACCGCTGCCGGAATTGTTATAGGCGGTAACGGTATAATTTGTTGCAGGGCTTGCCGCAGTCGTTGTCCCGCTAATAATGCCTGTAGTGTTATTAAAGCTTAAACCTGCTGGCAGGGCGTTTATATAATAGCCGCCAAGCGGTTTAAGTTCTATTATCCCAACCGGGCTGCCAAAACCGTTGCTGCTATCAGCATCATACACATTGCCTGCACCATCCACTGCGATGCCCTCCAGCTGATCACCGGCATTTACGCCACGTATGACTACCGGGGTATTACTCCCCGCAGGGATCTCTTTTAACTCATCGTTGCCGTAATCACTCACATACACATTGCCTGAGGCGTCAACGGCAACACCGTCCGGAAGTGTGAAGCCTGATCCTAATGGAACCGGGGTGCCATAAGTGCCACCAGCCAGCGGGATCTTCTTTACCTCGTTGTTGTTTGTGTCAGCTACATATACATTTCCCGCTGCATCTACTGCTATACCCAGCGGGCCGCTGAAGCCGGAGCCTATACTAAACGGGGTACCGTAAGTGCCGCCACCCAGGGGGATCTTCATTACTAAATTGCTACCCGCATCGCCCACATATATATTGCCTGCGGCATCTACCGCTATGCCTATCGGGTTGCTGAAACCGGAACCCCCTATCTGAACCTGGCTGCCGTAAACGCCGCCGCTCAGTGGGATCTTATATATCGCATGAGCGCCTCCATCGGCCACATAAACATTCCCCAAAGCGTCTACGGCTATATTGTGCGGAAAATTAAAGCCGGTGGCAATACTTTGCGGGGTACCGCCGCCTGCAGGGACCTTATATACCGTCTTGCTTGTTGCATCTGCTACGTATACATTGCCTGCGGCATCTATAGCTACGCCCTGCGGGTCGGCGAACGCGGCGCTGAAAATGACCTGGCTGCCATAACCAGGAGCCGCCACCACGCCACTAACGACAGTCGGGGCAAGCGGCGTAACAGCCGCACCGGCAGTATAGGTTTGTGGGCCGCTGTAACTGATTGTAAGCGCATTTACCTTTATATTCACCATCGTCGAACCGCTGCCAGAACTGTTATAAGCCGTAACGGTATAATTTGTTGCCGGGCTTGCCGCAGTTGGCGTACCGCTGATAACGCCTGTAGTATTATTAAAACTTAAACCTGCGGGTAAGGCTGGGCTTATGAAATAGTCCCCCACCGGTTTAATCTGCTGAACAGTATTGTCATTGGCGCTTGATATATATATGTTTCCTGCGCCATCAACCGCAATACCCGTTGGATAGCTGAAGCCTAAAGTATCCGGAGTGCCCCCGCCGGCAGGGATCTCAATTACTGCCTTTCTGCTTACCGTCTGTCCTGCATAAATATTGCCCGATGCATCAACAGCGACAGCAATTGGCCCGGTGAATACACCACCGAGAGCAACCGGGGTCCCGCCGCCGGCAGGGATCTTCTTTAAGGCGTTATTGCCATAATCGGCCACATAAACGTTGCCCGCAGCATCAACCGCTACGCCTTTTGGGTGGCTGAACCCTGAGCCTATGCTAACCGGCGCGCTATATATACCATTACCCAAAGAAATCTTGTATACTGCACCGTTGTTGTTAATGTAATTGCCTGCGTCGGCCACATATACGTTGCCTGATACATCAACCGCAACACCAAGAGGATCAATGAACCCGGTGCCAATGGTATCTTTAACGCCACCGGCGACAGGTACCTTAACTACGATGCCCCCGGAGCCAAAACCAGGTTGGGTCAGGTATACATACCCACCGCTGACAGCTAAACCCTCGGGATTAAGAAAGAAGGATGGAAAATTTACCGGAGCCGTTCCACCAACGGGCGCAGACATCTCCAATACGGAATTGAGGCCCGGATTGGAAACATATACGTTGCCCGAGGCATCTGCTGCTACACCATAGGGCATATAGAAGTCTATAGGGTATAGGGTAGCCGGGCTGCCATAACCGGGCGCCGCCACCGCGCCGCCGCTGTTTGCGGGCGAAAGCGGTGTAATCGCAGTCCCTGCTGTATAAATATGAGGGCTTGTGTAACTTATCGAGGGCGCCTGGGCGAATAATTTAAATGGCAACACCGTTGCAAATGTCACGGCTGTAAAAAAAATGATGGCTTGAACAGCAGCGGTTTGCTTTAAATGTCTGGCTGGTAGCTTTGCGGAAAATCGGGGGCTAAAGTTTCTCATAATGCTATATTTAATAGGGGTTAGATAATTTGTTGTACAGCGCGGTCATTAAGTTGGTCCGAAGGGCACGCACAGGCTGGCTATCGGGTGCTTTTGAAGGTATTTAATCAAAACAGGACATAATATAACACTTGCCGCGTGGCATAAACCCGGGCGAATCGGGGTCCTAAAAAAATATGACAGTAGTGCAAACATTTGTCATAGATCAGGTTAAACTAAGAAGAAATTTATCCATTAAAAATAAAGTAATTTACTCGTTAAAAACAATATTTTTTTTTATAAGTTACTTATTGTCAGGTATTAACTATTGGTAAAAAAATATATAAATATCGAAATAAATTATACTTTGGAATAGTTTAATATGCCAGCAACGGAAAATTTATAAGCTAAAACAGAAAGCCGGAATTTTAGGAAACATTAAAATTATTGGACGCGGAAACGAAGGTTGTTAATGTAATTGCTTAAACCTTGCCTGGTTTTACATTCGGGGCGACAAATTTCAGAAATTAAGGACGTAAAATAGCCTGATGGCTTGCCCGGGAGATAAGGAATGTTATTTCATATTGGTTTTAACTAAGTCATCTGCCTGGTGGCATATCAAGCACTAAGCGGGTTATATAGGTTCCTCTAAATAAGCTGCATTGATGAGGTGCTTTGCTATTTAAAAAAACACTTTTCAAATATCATATTAATCCTTACATTTGCGGGCTAATTGTTGCTCATTGAAATCGCTAAGAAATTATTCGATTCCTTTTACCGGCCTTAAACTGGGAAAGCACCTGTTTGAGTATATCATTACTGATGCTTTTTTTGACGAATTTGAATATTCGCTGGTTAAAAAAGCAAATTTGGTTTGCCGGGTTGAAATGGAAAAACAGGAAACAATGCTGATCCTGGATTTTAATATCAGCGGAACAATTGATGCGAACTGCGACAGGTGTTTGGCGCAATATCCGCAGCCGGTTGATATACACGAACAGCAAATCGCCAAATTCAGCGAAGAGGCAATTGATGAAGATGATGAGATCATCGTACTGACAAAAAACGATCATGAGGTTAATGTAGCCGGGTTGATTTACGAATATATAAACGTTGCACTGCCATTTATAACGGTATGCAATGACGAGGGGAATACCCCGTATTGTGACAAAGAAATGTTGGATAACTTAAATAAGTTATCCGCAAATACAGAACAAAGTGAGCAGGCGGACCCGCGGTGGGACGTGCTCAAAAAATTTAAATAATATAAAAAAAACAGGATCATGCCACATCCAAAACGCAAAATATCCAAATCGAGAAGAGATAAACGCAGGACTCACGATAAAGCCCCGTTGCCTACTTTAACTACCTGCAAAACTACTGGCGCCGTGCATTTACCGCACCGTGCTTATACTGTTGATGGTAATGTTTACTACAACGGCAAGTTACTTATTGAGAAAGCAGCGGTAGCTTAAGTTTAATTTTCTGAAATGAAGATTGGCTTAGATATTATGGGCGGTGATTTCGCTCCCGGGGCAACCGTCTTAGGGGCAATTGCGGCTTATAAAACACTGCGGGCCGATCAAAAACTGGTACTTATCGGTGATAAAGATATCGCCATAAGCCTCCTTAAAGAAAATAATTTTGAACCCGGTAATTTCGAGTTTGTTCACACCACCGAAGTGATCGGTATGGCAGAGCATCCTGCAAAAGCTATAGTTCAAAAACCCAATTCTAGTATAGCCATCGGCTTTAAACTGCTGAAAGAAGGTGAGATACAGGCATTTTCATCTGCAGGCAACAGCGGCGCAATGCTGGTTGGGGCCGTACTAAGTATAAAAACCATTCCCGGCGTTTTACGCCCCGCAATAACCGGTATCATACCCCAGCTAAAAGGCAACCTCGCCGTTTTTGTAGACGTAGGCGCAAATGCTGACTGTAAACCCGAATATTTACCGCAATTTGGCACATTAGGCAGTTTATTTGCCCAGCATGTTTATAATGTGAAATCCCCGCGTGTAGCCTTATTAAATATTGGCGAAGAGGAAGGGAAAGGCAATGTGCTTTGCCAGGCGGCTTACCCCCTGATGAAAGAAACCACCACATTTAATTTTGTAGGCAATGTTGAGGGGCGCGGCCTTTTTGATGATATTGCCGATGTTGTTGTAAGTGACGGTTTTACAGGGAACGTGGTTTTAAAACTTGCCGAATCATTTTATGAGGTTACCCATCAAAAGGACTTTAAAGATGCCTTTTTTGACATGTTTAACTATGAACAATATGGCGGCAGCCCTATACTTGGTGTAAATGCGCCGGTGGTTGTAGGGCATGGCATATCAACGCCCGAAGCTATTAAAAACATGATATTGCTGTCGAAAAACATGGTCGAAAGCAAACTTATAGATAAAATAAAATCCGCCTTCGGATAAAAAATATTATAATGAATAAAATTCATGCTGCCATTACAGCAGTTCATGGTTATGTGCCGGATTATGTGCTGAACAACCACGAACTCGAAACAATGGTAGATACCAACGACGAGTGGATAACATCGCGCACGGGTATAAAAGAACGGCGAATACTTAAAGGAGAAGGGCTTGGCACATCAGACATGGCTGTTCCGGCGGTTGAGGCTTTATTAAAAAAAAGGGGTATTAGTGCAGGCGAAATTGAGCTGATCATTTTTTGCACTTCGACCCCCGACTATGTTTTTCCGGCTACAGCAAACATACTGGCTGATAAAATTGGGGCGAAAAATGCCTGGGGTTATGATTTGCAGGCGACATGTTCAGGCTTTTTATTTGGCCTGGCAACAGGTTCTCAATTTATTGAAAGCGGCAAGCACAAAAAGGTTTTAGTTGTTGGCGGCGATAAAATGTCATCCATAATTAATTACCGGGATCGTTCGACGTGTATTATTTTTGGGGATGGTTGCGGCGCTGTTTTACTGGAGCCTGATGATGAAGGAAATGGTGTGATCGATTCTATTTTAAAGAGCGATGGTTCGGGTTTACCTTACTTGTACCAGCAAGCAGGTGGTTCGGTAAAACCACCTTCGCACGAAACTATAGATGCGTATGAACACTATCTTTACCAGGAAGGCAGGGCCGTATTTAAATTTGCGGTAACCAATATGGCCGAAGTGGCGGCCGAAATAATGGAGAGGAATAACCTGGCGCCGGATGATATCGCCTGGCTTGTGCCGCACCAGGCAAATAAACGTATTATTGATGCTACAGCTGTCCGCATGGGTGTGAGCCAGGATAAGGTTATTATAAACATTGAGCGTTACGGTAACACTACGAATGGAACTTTACCATTATGTTTGTGGGAATGGGAAAATAAATTTAAAAAAGGCGACAATTTGATATTGGCTGCTTTTGGAGGAGGCTTTACGTGGGGGGCAATATATTTAAAATGGGCTTATTAAAATTAAACGATGCGCACATCAATAACCTTTTAGTAAAAACTTAAAAAATGAGTAAAATTCACGCTGCTATTACTGCTGTACACGGGTACGTTCCCGATTATGTACTAACCAACCGCGAGCTGGAAACAATAGTAGATACAAACGACGAGTGGATCACGAGTCGTACAGGTATAAAAGAGCGCCGCATACTAAAAGGCGAAGGGCTTGGCACATCAGATCTGGCTGTTCCGGCTGTACAGGCTTTGCTAAAAAAACGCGGTATCGGCGCTGAAGAAATTGATCTGATCATATTTTGCACCACCACGCCTGATTTTGTATTCCCTGCCACCGCAAATATACTGGCCGATAAAATTGGCGCTAAAAACGCCTGGGGATATGACCTGTCGGCAGCATGTTCAGGCTTTTTATTTGGCCTTGCAACGGGTGCTCAATTTATTGAAAGCGGCAAGCATAAAAAGGTGTTAATAATTGGCGGCGATAAAATGTCATCGATTACAAATTATAAGGACCGCGCTACATGTATCATTTTTGGCGATGGCTGCGGCGCTGTTTTATTGGAGCCTAACGATGAGGGCAACGGAATTATCGATTCTATATTAAAAAGCGACGGCTCGGGTGTGGCTTACCTGCATCAAAAAGCGGGCGGTTCGGTAAAACCGGCTTCGCACGAAACAGTTGACGCCCGCGAGCATTTTGCTTACCAGGAAGGCCAGGCGGTATTTAAATTTGCCGTAACAAATATGGCAGATGTCGCCGCCGAAGTAATGGAACGCAATGACCTTAAATCGGAAGATATTGCATGGCTGGTACCCCATCAGGCCAACAAACGTATTATTGACGCCACAGCTAACCGTACCGGTGTTAGCCCGGATAAGGTAATTATAAATATTGAGCGTTATGGCAATACAACTAACGGAACAATACCCTTATGTTTGTGGGAGTGGGAAGATAAATTTAAAAAAGGCGATAATTTAATATTAGCTGCTTTTGGCGGGGGTTTTACCTGGGGATCAATTTATTTAAAATGGGCTTACTAATTTGAAAATGTGTTAATTTGAAGATTTGAAAATGAGTATGATGGATTTGTAATTTTCAAAATTAGCACGTCTTCAAATTTTCAAATTAGCGCATTATTCATCCGAACATTATCAAATTTGTTTTGTTAATTTGCTTATAGCTAACTAATCATAATTAAAAAACCGGCACATCTGCATATTTTGCACATCTGCACATTATTATATTAACCAATTAAACCCCGGGCATGGATATTAAACAAATTCAGGATCTTATACGCTTTGTTTCCAAATCAGGAGTGAACGAAGTTTCAATAGAGCAAGAAAATTTTAAGATCACGATAAAAACCAATCAGGCTGCAACAATAGTTAATGCAACTTTACCTGCCGCGCAACCTGCTGCCGCAGCCCTTCCGGCCCCTGTTGCCACGGCACCGGCAGCTCACGTCGAACCTGCCGCAGACACATCAAAGTATGTGACGATAATGTCACCGATGATCGGTACGTTTTACAGGTCGGCAAGCCCGGAAAAACCAATATTTGTTAATGTTGGCGATGAAATTGAGCCGGGAACGGTGCTTTGCATTATTGAGGCTATGAAACTTTTCAATGAAATTGAAGCTGAAATTTCAGGCCGTATCGTAAAAATACTGGTTGATAACGCATCACCGGTTGAGTATGACCAGCCCTTGTTTTTGGTTGAACCTATTTAATTTTAATGATTACACCGATTTGGGAAGGATTACACCGATTTTTTTATTCCTTAATCGGTGAAATCAAAATTAATAATCGGTGAAATCCCAAAGAAAAAAAGATGTTTAAAAAAATATTGATAGCTAACCGTGGTGAAATTGCCCTGCGAATTATTCGCACCTGTAAAGAAATGGGCATAAAAACCATAGCTGTATATTCAACTGCCGACCGTGACAGCCTGCATGTACGTTTTGCTGATGAGGCTGTTTGCATTGGCCCTCCGCCAAGCCGTGATTCGTATTTAAACATTCCGAATATTATTTCGGCCGCAGAACTGACCAATGCCGATGCCATACACCCCGGCTATGGTTTTTTATCTGAAAACGCAAAATTTTCAGCTATTTGTGCCGAGTACGGCATAAAATTTATTGGCGCTACTGCCGACCAGATCAACTCCATGGGTGATAAGGCCTCGGCTAAAGAAACCATGAAAAAAGCCGGTGTGCCTACTATTCCCGGTTCAGAAGGTCTATTGCAAAATGTAAAACAGGGAATTGAAATAGCTAAAAAAATAGGCTATCCTATAATTTTAAAAGCTACCGCCGGTGGTGGTGGCCGGGGCATGCGCATTGTTTGGAAGGACGAAGAATTTGAAAATGCCTGGGATTCGGCACGGGCAGAGTCAAGCGCTGCTTTTGGTAACGATGGCATGTATCTTGAGAAATATGTAGAAGATCCCCGTCACATAGAAATACAGGTGGTTGGCGACCAGTATGGTAAAGTATGCCACCTTTCTGAACGCGACTGCTCAATACAACGCCGTCACCAAAAACTGGTTGAAGAATCCCCATCGCCTTTTATGACGGAAAAGCTGCGTAAAAAAATGGGGGATGCAGCTATAAAAGGCGCCAAAGCTGTAAAATATGAAGGCGCTGGTACTGTAGAATTTTTGGTTGACAAAAACCGTAATTTTTATTTTATGGAGATGAATACCCGCATACAGGTGGAGCATCCCGTTACCGAAGAAGTGATCAATTTCGACCTGATAAAAGAGCAGATTAAAGTAGCTGCCGGCATACCTATTTCCGGCAAAAACTATGAACCGATAATGCATGCTATCGAGTGCCGTATCAATGCCGAAGATCCTTTTAACAATTTCCGCCCTTCACCAGGCAGGATCACTAACTTTCATTCGCCGGGCGGCCATGGCGTGCGTATTGATACCCATGTATATTCCGGTTATGTAATACCGCCAAATTACGACTCGATGATTGCCAAAGTTATTTGTATGGCACAAACCCGCGATGAAGCATTAGCCACTATGGAGCGCGCTTTAAGCGAATTTGTAATTGAGGGGGTAAAAACAACCATACCTTTCCATTTAAAGTTACTGCAAGACCCAAATTTCCGTGCCGGTAATTTTACAACCAAGTTTATGGAAACCTTTGATTACAGTGAATAAAATTAAATCCCGTTTTCATATTTAAACGTTAATAACATTCCTGAGGGCATATTCCCGGAATTTATAGTGAAAGATGAGCATATTTAGCAATTTTACCAGGTCGATAAAGGAAAAGGGAGAGATGATGGGCGCTGAAATGTCATTTTTTCAGCACCTCGAAGCCCTGCGGTGGCACCTGATCAGGGCTGCTGCGTTCATTTTGCTGATCACTATTTTTGCCTTCGCCTTTTTCGACAAGATTTTCTATAGCATCATCATGGCCCCTACGCGCACCGATTTCTGGACGTACCGGATGATGTGCAATATGGGCGATGTGTTTCACAGCATATTCCCGTTCCTTGACCCAAAGGGCTTTTGTGTGCAGGAGCTAAAATTTAATTTAATAAACACCGAACTGGCCGGCCAGTTTAACCTGCAACTAAATACGTCCATTATGATCGGCCTTATTTTAGGCGTTCCATACCTTTTATACGAGATATGGAAGTTTATAAGGCCTGCCCTGCACGATAAAGAACGCAATGCCGCCAGCGGTTTTGTATTTTATTCTTCATCGCTCTTTATGTTGGGCGTGCTTTTTGGCTATTATGTGGTTACCCCCCTATCCGTCAGGTTTTTTGCCAGTTATACCGTGAGCGCAAGCATAACAAATATGTTTGCCGTCGACTCATTCATATCGTCGGAAACTATGCTGACATTGCTTGCCGGGCTGGTTTTTCAATTACCTATTGTTGTTTATATACTATCGAGCCTGGGCATACTTACCCCTAAATTTATGCGCGACAAGCGCCGGTATGCTGTTATTATCATTTTAGTATTGGCCGCCATAATAACGCCGTCGCCCGATGCATTAACCATGATGGTTGTTGCCCTGCCGTTGTACTTATTGTTTGAATTTAGCATAGTGGTATCGGCCGTAGTAGAGCGCAGGCGCAAAAAGCGGGATGATGAGTTGATGACACAGTAATTTGAAAATTTGAAGATGTGGCAATTTGAAAATGTAGCTATGTTCAGATTTAACGATAGGATTTTTGACCCTCTTTGCCGCTTGCGGGAGAGAGGGTGGTCGAGCGAAGCAAAGACCGGGTGAGTAAATTATGCGCGCGGCGTTAACGTAAAAATGCATGGCGCACAGTCTACTCACCCCGAATGCGCTACGCTGTTCGACTCTCTCTTCGCCTGCGGCGAAAAGAGGGTAAAAAAAATATTTTCAAATTTTCAAATTGACACAATGAAACAGGGATTAAAAATAGCTATCGGCGGAGACCATGCAGGTTTTGATTATAAACAGGCCATTATTGACTTTTTAACTGCAAATGAAGTTAAAGATTTTGGCCCATATTCAGATACCTCCTGCGATTATCCTGATTTCGCGCACCCGGTTGCTTCTGCGGTTGAGAGCGGTGATTTTGATTTTGGTATCCTGATCTGCGGAAGCGGTAACGGCGTGGCTATTACTGCCAATAAACACCAGGGCATCCGCGCGGCCATTTGCTGGAACGAAGAATTAGCAGAACGCGCCCGCAGCCATAATAACGCAAATATAGTATGTTTACCAGCCCGCCATATCTCCCTTGATGAAGCAAAGAAGATAGTTGAAGTGTTTTTTAGCGTTGATTTTGAAGGGGGAAGGCATGCGAACAGGGTGGATAAGATTGGGTGCACCCATCATTAGTGTATCTCGATGGGCTGCACCCATCGTTAACATATGATGCCCTTTCAGGGCTGTGGCTTCACTATGCCAGCCCTGAAAGGGCGCCATACGTCCGCACAGGGCGAAGCCCTGTGAAAAAGATAATAATTTTTCATAGCCCTGAAAGGGCGAAATATCGAATTGCCATCAGGATGCCCCGTCCGGGGAAGCCATTCCCTGCTGCCGAAACTTAATTTTTTATCCCGATGGGCTGCGCTGACATATCTCGATGGGCTGCACCCATCGCTAACATATTACGTCCTTTCAGGACTTAATTAATTTCCACCTTTCCCCAGCCCTGAAAGGGCGTAATATGCCCGCATAGGGCGAAGCCCTATGAAAAAAGATAATATTTTCTGCTTAGCCCTGAAAGGGCGAAATATCGAATTGCCATTAGGGTATCCTCCCTAACTCCGGCGCTTGTATGCTGGGCGGGTTATGCGAGAATGGGAAACATACCTCCATCTTCGGGTCAAAACTTTTGTAGAAAATTGCCCCGTTAGGTAGCTACCCAATTCGCTATGGGTAGTCCAGCAACAATCTGTATAGAATAAATTATTAAATTATCTAAAGACAGAAATATATATTACATTCGATGTACTAAAAACTTATTACATGCAAACCGAAATAATTTATTTAATTATAGGAATTTTAGCCGGTAGCTTTGGTGGATGCTTTATTTATAGTTTAATAATAAAATCGAGTAAAGTCACAAAATATGAATACAACTCTTTGAACGAAAAGTTTATTGCGCTTAACAACGATTTTTCTGTTGAGAATGAAAGAGTAAGTATTCTGACTGAAAATTTAAAAACCACAGAAGCCGAATTAAGAATAAAAACGTCTGATAATATTATTGTTAAGGAATTTTTGGCTTCAAAAGTCACTGAATTAGAAGGGATAAGAGCCCAATTTGAAGAATTTAAAGCCGATGCTTCTAAAGAGAAAGAGTTATATAATCAATCTATTTTAGCAAATCAAAATCTTAGTAGAACTTTAGCTACTGTCGAAGCAAACCTCGAAGCTTTGAAAAATACATATAAAACACAAAGTGAAGATTTTAAACAATTAAAGATCGACATACAAAGTAAAACAGATGAATTCAATCAGATCAATAAATTATATGAGCGATTAAATGCTAATAATATTGCATTACAAGAGAAATGGGAAACCCAAAAAGATGAGATAGAAAAATTGAGAGAAAAATTCAACACTGATTTTGAAAATATTGCGAATAAAATTTTCGATGATAAGTCAGAAAAGTTTACAAAACTCAATAAAGATAATTTGGAGAATTTACTAAAACCACTTGGTGACAATATTGATAATTTTAAAAAGAAGGTGGAGGAAGTTTATGATACTGAATCTAAAGAAAGGTTTGCACTTGGCAAAGAAATGGAAAGGCTAGTACAAGCCAATCAAAAAATAAGCGAAGAGGCCAATAATTTAACTAAAGCGCTGACCTCAAATGCAAAAAACCAAGGTGACTGGGGGCAAATAATTTTAGAAAGTATTTTAGAAAGATCTGGCTTAGTTAAAGATCGGGAATATTTTATACAAGAATTTTTAAAAGATGAGGATGATAATTTTTTGTTAAATGAGGAAGGCAAAAAAATGCAGCCTGACGTTATCATTAAGTATCCGGATAATCGGAAAATGATTGTCGATTCTAAAGTTTCATTGACAGCATATAATAAATATAGTTCCTCGACAACTAAAGAGGGTGATGCGTTGGCACTAGCTGAACACTTAAAATCACTTAAAAGACATATTGATGATTTGAGTTCTAAAAACTACCAAGACTTTGCACCGTCGCTTGATTTTGTAATGATGTTTGTTCCTGTAGAGCCTGCTTATTTGATTGCAATTCATACCGATCAAGACCTATGGAATTATGCGTATAAAAAGAGAATATTATTAACCAACCCGTCAAATCTAATTGTGGCTCTTAAAATGATAGTCGATTTGTGGAAAAAAGACAGTCAGAGTAAGAATTATATTGACATTGTTGAAAGAGCAGGAAAATTATATGATAAAGTTTGGGGTGTTGTTGATAGTTTAAAGGATTTAGGATTGAACTTAAAGGGCGCTCAAAAGCACTATAATATTACTATCGGAAGATTAAGTGATGGGAATGACAATGTGTTGAGGCAAATGGATAAATTAAAAGAACTTGGGGCTAGCGCAAAACATACTTTGCCTGATGCGGATAAATTGTTAATAATAGACATTGAAAAAGAAACAATCATTTCCCGAGAAGATTCATAAACCTTTTAAATGGATTACTGAATTATCACTTATCAAATGAACTATTATAAAATTATATTTTACATTA
>Ga0302309_10002124_pt1 | contig 16965 bp, 18 predicted proteins | sample III_Palsa_N1_1_FD_200453 | JGI IMG/M metagenome (GOLD analysis project Ga0302309, IMG submission 200453) | Peat permafrost microbial communities from Stordalen Mire near Abisko, Sweden - III_Palsa_N1_1 | ecosystem: Environmental > Terrestrial > Soil > Palsa > Peat permafrost | place: Sweden... | reverse complement strand
CCCGAACTTCGGTTCGGAGCCTCTGACCTTTGCTCTTATCCAGCGATTGCTTGCGATGTCCCCCACATCGATCTGGCGCATCCTGCGATGCCGAAAGATCACCTACAATTATGAAATCGCGTAAGGCGATTCATATTTTTCCAACTAGGGGTGTCCGCGTCAATTCCAGCTTGCCGAAGTCCGGTTTTCCCTACCGCGACCTGGCCCGCTTTTTCGAAGTCACTTCGATACGACGGCCCGCTCGGCCGCTGGATGCGTATGGTCGTGGATCCCGAATCAGTTAGCGGTAGCGAAAGCATGGCAAGAGTTCGACGACACCCGCCCCATGAACGCTTCCCCGTTATACGACCAAGCGATTGACGTCATGAAAGAGTTGTTCAAGTTCACGCCCATGGTGTGCGATCGAAGCCTTGGCGCTCGTGAGCCGACCTGAAAAAAACTGATCCAGATCGATTGTTCATAAACTATGACCAAGGAGATTTGGACCATGCCCAGAAGCGATTCAGTTCCGAAGAGATCATTCACGAGCTGCGGGAAGCCGAGGTGCTGTCAGTACAAGGCCGCATGATCGCTGAGATAAGTCGTCAGCTGAGTGTCACCGAGCAAACCTATTTTCGTTCGCGCAAGGAATACGGGGGCCTGAAGGTAGACCAGGCCAAGCGCCTAAAGGATCTGGAAATGGAGAATGCGCGGGTACGTCGCGCACTTTCGGATGCAGTGAGCGCTTCAGGCGCCGTAAGAGCCCTCGCGCTCACTAGGCTACGCGAGATTTCGAAAGGCTAGCAGCAGGCCTGCTGGACATGACGTCCATGCTCGGCGAACTCGATGTGCGATCTCGCGACTTTTAATGATCGGCGCGGCCATGGGCAACGGTGATGATGTTGTCATCGCATTGTAATTATTATGATAAATGATCACCGGCGGCGCGCCGGTTACGGTGCGTTATAACCACATAAACAGGGGTGTAGCGAGTTATGAAACGACCGATGAGGTGTGGATGGCGGCTGACGTTGATCGCCGTCTTTGTCGCAGTAACAACCGTGGGCCTGGCCGGTGAGGCGCAGGTGCAGGCGATTCCCAATCAGACAGATTTGACGACACTTGCGAATGACCAGTTCACGAAGGTCCAGCAGCTGACGAGCGAAATCGCCGGAATCGGCGCATTTCGAGCGGACACTCGCAATGTCGTGATGCTGCCGGCAGAAATGGCAGCGGCCCGGGGAAATATCGAAACGAAGCTCCGGACGGAACTGTCAGGTGGACTGGTTGACGTCAAGCTGAGCCAGTTCACCACCGACGGGCTGGCGAGGCTGGGAGAGGAACTCGGAACACGGGCAGGAAGCCACATTCCCCTACAGTACGGGTTCTTGATGTCCTACGACGCGGCGACGGACAAGTACCTGATCGAGACAGACGCCCCGGCTAGCGTCCTCGTCCCACTAATGGCCGCACATCCCGGTCAACTTACTACCAAATGGGCGAAGTCAGAAGCAGAGGGCCGCTTCGATGACCAAGCTCCGTTCTACGGTGCTGCCTCAGTCAGCGACGGCAACGCTACCTGCACAGCTGGTGTTGCCGTCCAGGACAACTCCGGCAAGAGGTACATGACCACCGCTGGACACTGCTTCCAGCTGAACGAGTCAATTAGCATCAGTGGCGACAACAACTATGTTGGAACTGTCACGTACCGTAATACTAACCGGGATACCGAACTACTTTACACTAATCCTTATCCCCTGGGTTCCTATTATAACGGATTTATCTGGACCGGAGGCTACAAAACCAGTCCAGCATCAATGCCCGTAGCGGGTTCGCAGTACCCGTATTACGGGCAGTCCAATATTTACACAAGTGGACAGACAACCTTCAATCAGGGTGGTCGCCAGATCAAGCAGCTCAACATCAACTACTGCCCCGCCGGACAACAAACGTGCGTCTCGGACAATACCGGATTCACGTACTGTTGCGGTACGTTTACCCAGCCCGGCGATTCCGGAGCACCGATCTATGTAATAAATGGATCCCGCAAAGCCATCATAATCGGCCTACATGTGGGCAAGACCTACGATTCTGCCGGACAAGTGGTAATGGTCGGAGTAACAATGGGATCGGTATTGCATGCCTACAGCCTCAGCATGGTGACCCAGTGAGATCATTTCAGTAAGAATTGTCCGTATTCAAGCGCAATGGATACGCCGCAAGATCCTGTGTCAGGAAGGGTAACTCTCACCATCAGGAAGTTACTCTTCCTGGCACGGACGCCTAAGTAAAATGAGTTCGCTCAAAGTCGACTCGAAAAAGCGAAAAAAAAGGCCGGCGAAAAGGCCGGCCTTTTTCTGAAATACGTCTCAGGGTGCGCTTGCTTCGGACGCACTCGAAATATCATCGGCGTTGTTGCGCTTGAACCCATCTTTCGCGATATCGCGTTGCGCTCTATCTTCGGTATGCACAGAGATCAGGATGTTTCCCTCGCGAATCTTGGCGTCATAGCGCTTCGCCTCGAACTCGGGGATGCCTAGGCCAACGAGCGCGCCGACAATGCCACCCGCAGCCGTACCAATGGCCGCGCCGCCAAGCGCCGCCAAGCGCCGCTGAGTGGCCACGTGCAACAATCTCGCGCGCTAGCTCCGAATGCTTCCTGGCCGCCTCGCCGATCATGTGCGAGGTCACCTTCACGTCGTGGCGATCCCATAGATCGAGCATGCGCGGAATACCTTCGCGATAACCGTAGGCGAACCAGGTATTGGTAGCGGCGTCGGATGGCACGCTCTCCGGGAAATCGACTTTGGGGAAAGGACTATCGGTGCCTTTGGGCGGTTGGCCGCCTGCTTCGAACTGCATCGAAATGGAAATTACCAGGCGCGCATCGCCGGGCCAGAATTTACCTACAGCGGATGAGGATGTGTTTTGCGTGGACATGGGATGCTCCGTTTTCGCGTGGATGGTGCGGGAGGCGGTGAGCGCCGTGGCAGCGATGTCGCCCGCCGCTGTGCTTGTCCGGATCAAAAACTTGCGGCGACTGACCTGCAGGTCGGTCGACTCGAGGGAGTCAGAGGTGCGCACGATTGGTGTCCCTTATTTCGCGGCTAAGCCGGCTTGTTGCAGGAACGTCAGGTTGTCTTCCAGATGCCAGTCTTCGGCGATGCGCCCATCGGCGACGCGATAAATATCGGTGGCGATGAAGTCGATCACCTGACCCTGACCCGGCTTGCCCATGAAGCTTCCGGTGAAGTGACCAGTGAAATGCAGATGCGTCACCACGCGATCGCCCGCGACAATCATCTGGCGAACGTCGCAATGCAGATCCGGCACGGCGGTACGAAATGCCTTGGATGCTTTCAATACGCCGTCGATACCTTGCGGCCGACCGTTGGGCAGCGTGTTGTCGAAGAAATTCGACCACAGTGCTGCGAGGGCCATTGCTTCGTCACCGGTATTCCAGAAAGTGTCGTAACGACGGGCGGCGAGGATCTGCGCGGCGAGCGCCTGCTTCGGTAGGCTGTGATCAACGACCAGCACATCCGGCTTCACTAATTCGTCGGTGCCGGCGAAAGCGGGGGCGACGACGGCTGCACCCAGCAGCATGGCCGAGAGCCAACGGACGCCCTGACGAGAGTTTTTTTGCGGTGTAGCGTTCATGGGCTTTTCCTTTAAATGGTCAGTGACGCCGACGGTCGTGGCCGGCTGGAGGGTTATGATGTATTGCCAAAATAGAAAGAAATACGGGCAAGATATGGATAGATCCTTTCCTTTATTTCTATAATCCGGCCATGATCAATAACCTTCCCGGCCTTCGGACCTTCGCGCAGGTGGTCGCGGCGGGTAGCCTGTCGGCGGCCTCGCGCGAGATGGATCTTTCGCTGGCGGTGGTCAGCAAGCGCCTAATGCAATTGGAAAAAGAACTAGGCGTGCGCCTGCTTCAGCGCACCACACGCAAGCAGGTACTCACGGAAGAGGGGGAGCTGTTCTACGCCGAAGTCACGCGGATCCTAGCGGCGATCGACCAGGCCGAAACGGTGATGTCCGGGCGAACAAAGGCGATCGATGGGACGATACGGTTGACGGCGCCTGGCGAGTTCGGCCGCCAATGGATCGCGCCTGCGGTCGCTGCGTTCCAACAACAGCATCCGGGCGTGAGCATTCAACTGCTGCTTTCCGACCTGGTGATGAATCTGCTCGATGCCGGAGTGGACTTGGCCATCCGCTTTGGCAGCCTGGAGGATTCATCGCTGATCGCACGCCTGCTAGCCCCGAATTTTCGAGTGCTTTGCGCCTCGGCGGCTTATTTGAAGCAATTCGGTGTGCCGACGCATCCGGCAGAACTGGTCCATCACCAATGCATTCTGATCGGCGAACACCGCCGGGCCGTGTGGCGTTTCGCAGGAGAAGAAAATCTTTCCGTGCAAGTCGTAGCCGCCTTCACCACCAACGACGGCGGCGCAGCCCATACGCTAGCGCTGGAAGGTGCAGGTATCGCGCGCAAATCGATTTGGGATGTGGGCGACGACATTGCCTGCGGGCGCTTGATAAGGATACTTCCGGATTTTGCGATTCCCGCCGCGCCTTTGAACGCTCTCTATCCCAACAACCGGCACCTCGCACCTCGGGTAAATGCACTGGTGGACTTTCTCAGTGAGCGCTTGGGCAAGGTTCGGCGGTGGGACGCTGCGATGGGCAAGTCAGAATCATCTCGGTGACCAAAGGCATTGTTGGTGAGTTGCATCGCTCGATTTTCGTCCTAACTGCCAAGACGCCTTCTTCCTTATGCTAAACGCCCACCTTCTGGACAGTAAAACCAAAAAATGTGGACACCAGCACCAGACAGTCATGCCATGTCAACTGCCCGCGATCGCGCTCGTCCTCCGCCGAGATGCTCGGCAAAAGATGCGGAAATATCCACCTCTGCGCGATCTGGTGCTGACGATGCGTTACGACTTCAGCGTGGTTAGTGGAATGCAGAACACGTTCGAGACATTCAGATCGCTGACGAGTGACGTCCTGCTGCTGAGTGATACCAAGAGCCCAGCGTATCTTCGCAAATCGTCCATCGCTCTTGAGCGAGTGCTACCGAAGTCGCGGCGAATCGAGTTCAATGGACTCAATCATTCGGGCCCATGGAATGTTGACCGTGGAGGGAAACCGAACACCGTAGCGAGGGCGATGCGAGAGTTTTTCAAGGCGTAAACTCAAGCGTAACTGCCTCGCACAGGAGCCGGGATATTCGCCGCCGGAGCTGCCTCCGGTTCGCGAACTGCCATCTCGATGCGTGACCTTATCGCCATATTGTAACGACCTAAAGTAGAGTGCTCAGCACTGGGAAGATCAGAGGGCGCGCCTGACCATGAAGGTCGACAAAAAGCTAGTTCACTGATTTAGATACGCGTGCGGACCATCCAGTTTTCTGCGGCCCTTGTGCCGAATTCGGCTGCAGTGAACGTCGTTTCACACGGTCTCACTTGCCGCACCTTGCCATGAGTCAGCCGTTATCGGCCCGGCCTCGGCGCTACCGTTCGTCCGCTGTGTTTCGTCGGCAGCAGTTAATGTTTGGTCGCTGGAACCGTTGCGACGATTCGACCCACATCCGCGAGGACTGCCTTGCTGGCAGCGGCATTCGACGATTTGCTCATGTAAAGCGCGGTCACCAATAAGGGATTCTGACCGGGAGGCGTGATGATGGCGATGTCATTGCTGGCGTTACTGGCGGCACCGGTCTTGTCGCCTATTTGCCAGTTAGATGGCAACCCTCTTTTAAGCGACTGCGCACCGGTCTGGTTAAGCGCGAACCAGCTTGCCAGTTTTTGCCGAGAGTCCTCCGAGAGCGCGTCACCCAAAAGGATCTTCTGCATGGTCACGAGTATCGACCACGGCGTGGTCGTGTCGTCATCACCCTGCTGATGGCCATCGAGAGGCTCGTAATGGTCAAGCCGGGTCATGGTGTCGCCGAGACTGCGCGCATACGCGGTTACTGCCGAGGGGCCGCCGAGAGTGTCCAGTAGCAGGTTGGCCGCGGTGTTGTCGCTCATGATCATCGCCGCCTCGCATAGCTCCTGCACCGTCATGCCAGGCGGCCCGATGTTGAGACCTGTCACTGGCGCCCAGCTCAGGATCTTCGCTCGATCGAATACAATGCTGCGATCCTGGCGCTCTGTTCCATCGTCGATGCGCTTCATCACAGCGGCCACCAAAAGTAACTTAAAGGTGCTGCATATCAGGAAACGCTCATTACCACGGTAGGAGAAGCGCGCTCCCGTACTGGTATCGAGAATCGCCACTCCCAAGCGGCCACCGCTCCTTTTCTCCAGCGCTTTTAACTGGTTCTCTGCATCATGCCCGCCTGCCTTAGTCGTGAAACCTATCGAAGGGGATAGCGCAAGAGTTGCGGTGGCAAGCGCACTGATTTTCAAGAAAGTTCGGCGATCAATCGTTTTCATGTGGAGAGCGAGTGTGGCAGCGTGCGCTTGTAATCGAATTATAGTCGCCCAAGAACCGCGTGAGAACGGTGGCAGAGATAATCTCCGTTGTCGTTATTGTTGAGCATCAAGTATCGAGCCAACGATGACGCTTATTTTCGATTTCCGAATGTCGCTCCCGGGACGTTTCCGAGCGATGGGTATGCTGGGAGCGGCGCTGGTGCTTTTAGCGAGGAAGGAGGGGAGGCTGCAAGCTTGGCCATCACGACGCGCACGGCCGTCTCGAGCTGTCGGTCTTTTCCGGTCTGGCCTTCGTCGAGGGCCGGGTCGACGGCAATGTCTGGAACGACGCCGGCGTTCTCGATCAGCCAATGACCGTCGGTCGAGGCGAGTGAGTCTTTGGGGATGGTGATTTCAGTGCCGTCGATCAGCGAAAAGTCTCCATTGATGCCCTGCACGCCGCCCCAGGTTCGCTGTCCGACGACCGGTCCAAGACCGAAGATTCGGAAAAAATACGGAAATTGATCGCCATCCGACGCCGACTCGGCGTTGGTCACTACCGCCATGGCGCGCGGGGCGACGAACAGCGGCAGCGGCGATACGGCACCCTCGCGGTTGACGAATGTTCCAGCGCGCACACGGCGAAGAATATTCAGTACAGCTTGGCTAGTGTAGCCGCCACGATTCCAGCGCACGTCGATGATGAGGCCGTCTTTATCCAGCTGCGATTGCAGCTGTCGGACCAGATCCTGCGAACCTTTGGCACTAAAATCCGCGACGAAGATATACCCGATCCGGCCGTCTGAAAGTTTGGCGACCCGTGCGCGGTTTGTTTCCACCCAGTCGTGCTGCCGCAGATCGATATCTTCGGAAACCGGTGTGATCCGGACTTCATGGCCGGGGCCGCTTGGCTTGCTGGCGACCGTCAGCGCAATCGTTCCTTGCTTGCCGGCGAGCAGGCTGTCTGGATCAGTGGGCGTGCGCAAATCGACATCATCGATGGCAAGGATATAGTCGCCGGCTGTTACATGCACGCCCGGCCCATCGAGCGCAGGCGCATTCAGCGGACTGCGAAAACGCGGTCGTGTCGGATCACCAGCATAGACGTGTACGACACGATAGCGACCGCTTCGTTGGTCCGCTTGCAGATCTGCACCGAGCATCGGCGTATTGTTTGGCGGTCCTATATCTCCGGCGTCGAGGCCATCGATGAAAGTATGCGAGGTGGCGATCTCACCTTGCAGCTGGCGCAGCAGATAAAACATGTCGTCACGCGAGCCGGTCAAGGGAATCAGCTTCGCATAGGCGTCGTGGACGGCCTGCCAATCGCTTCCGTTCATCACGCGGCTAAAGAAAAGATCCCGATCAAGCCGCCACACATGCTCGAACATCTCGCGCCATTCGGCACGGGGATCGACGGTGACCGTGAGTCCGGCCAGATCGACCGTATGCCCATCGTCGCGCGCGTCGACGTTACTTACCCGCCAAGTTCCATCGTGCTGGGATAAAACGGTGCGCCCGTCCGCGGCGACTATTGCGTTGTCGAAACCACGAAGCACTACACGCGTGTGTCCGGACCCGATCTCGAACGCGTCCAAGGTAGCGGCCTGGTCGGGATCTTCTCCGGAAAGCAAATCAGGTGGTCGCGCTTCGTAAAACAGCGTGCCGTTTCTCACCTGCAGAGACACGATACGCCCTGCGGGTACGGGCAGGGCGACCGCGCTGCGCATAATCGCTTCGGGATCGCTAGCGGCATTCGCCAGCGATACGCCGTAGATGCCGTCCGAGTTCAGCGTCGACAGCGTCGCTTCGTCGCCGCGATCCGAGGTAAAAGGGCGCTCGTGACGCTGGGATACGAAGAAAAGCGTCTTGCCGTCGAATGAAAAAGCGGGAAGCCGATCACTTTCGAGGTTGGAACTGATGACGACGTCACGACCGGAGGCGTTCTCGCGCAGGTGCAGTGCCTTTTGACCCGAGGCGCGCGTGGTGCTGTAAGCCAGCCAGCGGCCGTCGGCGGAAAAGGTGGCGTCGCGAATCTCGGCGATGGGATCGTGGGCGACTAATTGGGTTGCGCCGCCAGTCAGCGGAACCCGCCAAAGGTCATGTTCCGCCGAAGGAACGATCAAGGAACGCTCATCTGGCGAGAAAATAGGCGCGTAAAACACGCCCGTGGCGAAGGTTGTCAGCCGCCGTTCGACCCCACCTGTCGCTGGACGCACCGCCACTTGTTGTGCCGACTCATCTTCGGTGATATAGGCGATTAGCGTGCCATCGGGTGACGTGGCGGGATGATCTTCGTCCGTGCCTTGCGTGGCCGTGAGTGCTTGCGCCGAGCCGCCATCCAGCGGCATTCGAAAGAGATCGCCATGGGCTGCGAAAAACGCTGCCTTGCCATCGGGCGCGATGGCGTAGTTGGGTGCGCTGGTCACATCCTTGGCGCGTATATCGCGTGCTGCGGTCATGGTGCGCGGCGCTGTTTTGGATCCGTCGTCCGGCACATTGACTTGGATCGGCTTCAATGTTTCATCGGGCAGATTGATCGCCCAAAGTTTGCCGCCTTGCTGGAAAGTGATGCGTCCGGCTACCAATGTGGGTGAGTCGATGTCGAAATCCGCAAAATGCGTGATCTGCGTTGTCGCGTGGGAATCGAGGCCGTAGCGCCAGAGGTTCAGGCGAAAACTTGGCCCGCGATCGGACAGAAAATAGATGCGGCGCCCCGACCACATTGGTGCGGTATCGGTACCCTTCCAGTCCGTGATGCGGCTTTGGTTGTGGCTGACAGGATCGTAGAGGAAGATGTCCTCGGCCTGTCCACCGATATAGCGCTTTCGACTGGACAGATCGGTAAAGGTGGGCGTGTAGGCGATCGAGCGGCCATCGGGGGCGTAAGCCAGCGAGCCGGATTGTGCTAGTGGCAGTCGCTGCGCCATTCCACCGTCGATCGATACGGAGAAGGCTTGCAATTGTCCTACAGCGATGGCCTTTCGATCCGAAAGGAACAGCACCTTTCGGCTATCGGGTGTCCAGCCGATCACGAGATTGGCGGAGGCACTGACCCGTGCATCGAACGTCAGCCGGCGAGGCACGCCGCCGTTTGGCGCCACAACGAAAACATCCTGACCGCCATGCGTGCGCTCGGTGTACGCGATCCAATGGCCGTTTGGAGAAAACCGTGCCGCATCAATATGCCCTGCGCTCTTCACGATGCGTTGCGCTGTGCCGCCGTGGCGCGGCGCAGTCCACAGATCGCCATGTGCGACAAATGCAAGCTCGCTGACGCTGCTGCTTGGAAATCGCATCAAGGTTTCCGAGCATACAGGCGCACCCACCATCGCCGCGAAAGCCGTGAACAGATAGAACCACGCTCGGAATCTTACGCTGTTCAATTTCCTCATCCTCTTGTCGCGCTAAAGCCTCTGTGACCCGTCGCGCAGTATGGATCAACACGTCTGCATCGGATGACGCCCTACGCATCGTTTCAGCTAGTCGAGCGCGCCGAGGAAAATCTTCGCTCCATTTTCAGTACGCGGACTTATTTGGCCAGGCCGCTCGATGGAACGGTTAGGCGTCATGGTGCAGTGGTTTGCGCATGCTTGACGCAGTGACCTCATAACCTAACGACAGATACAAGGCTTGAGCTGCCGAATTGTGGCCAAAGACGTTCAAGCGGATCGCAGGCAGTTGCATTTCTGCAGCGATAGACTCAAGCGCAAGCAGCGCGGTCTTGCCGTAACCCTTGCGTTGATGATCTGGATTGATACGTATGTTGTAGACGTGGCCTACTCTGGCGGCACCATTGCCAACAACTGCAAACCATACGTAGCCGACCGTGATTTTGGAAGGATCGCGTATCTCGTAAAAAAAGTGATTCGGGGTGTCGATCCCTTGGGGAAGAAGCTGAGCGACCATCGCCACCGCTTTGGCCTGCGCCTCATCTAGGGCCATACAGCCAGCGAGTACCTGGTTGTGAGCATAGGAATTGTTGGCTCCAGCGGCGAATGCGCTGAACATCTCACGTTGCATCGGGACCAGAATGGGGACTGTCATTTGTAACGCCTGACGCCAAGTAAAGCGTATGAAGGTGGTTGATAGGTTAGTTCGCCGATCTGGATGCATGCAGCGACCATTCGGTGTTCTGCGGCCTTGTTTGATCCCCCACTTTCAACTAACGCCAAAAATGTGAAGCTAACGTCAGGCGCCAGACACCTAACCACCTTCGCCACTGCGAATGAGTATTTACACCAGCGCTGCTGGTTGGGTTCGCCAAGAGCGCTGACCAGCGGGGGTTTTCAGCAAATCTCCGCCAACAGAAGACGTTTGATCGAAGATTGTGCCGACCACTGATTGGCGGTTACAAACTCATTCACCAAGGAACCATTCATTCATCGGAGAAGAATTTGCCTGTGGGGCCATCTTGCTTGGCCCAGCAAAGCCATCTCAACAATCTTTGAAGCCGCCTGCTCGACGGTCCGGCTTTGTCGCGGTGATCACGCATCCGTGCTCGGGAGCGATATATCCAGCGCGTTCTGCGGTTAGCAATCCGCCCTGCGATCGCACGGCCCCACCACATCGATCTCCCGAATCGACCGCGATAATCATCAACCGGGTCAACAACCGGTTGCGATGCAGGCAGCGCAGAACAAGTTCGTGGCAGTAGGTAAACAATTTATGGGAGCCTCGTCACGTGGATCGCGTCGCTTCGATGGGTGACACGTTTGAGGCTCGCCTCGCCGGTGCCAGCACTGCGATCTGCCCTAACAGCAAAAGCACTACGACACCGATCAGCACATAGACTAGCGACAGCCGCGCAATCTCGAACTGGGTGACCATCCACAGGTTGATACCGATGGCCAGCGCAATGCCGACCACCACGCCGCCCACGCTGATTAAAAGGTTTTCGGTGAGGAAATAACGGAGGATGTCCGAACGCGTAGCACCCAACGCACGGCGCACACCGATCTGCTTACGCCGCTGCCCAACCCAGAAACTGGTTAGGCCAACGATACCTGCGGCGGTGATTGCCAGCAACACCACGCTGATGATGCCCATCAGGATCGCCATGCCGCGATCGCTATCGTAGGCGCGCGCGCGCGCCTCGGCGAAGCTCAGCTCCCCATCTTCGGGATCGATAATGCGCATGAGGTTTTGCGTATACAGCGCCTTCGGCACCTCACGCATGGCGGCGACGAGCTGGCCTGGCCTGGCGCGTACGATGTAGTACAAGCCATCAGAATTATCCTCCTGCAATGGTCGTATCACCGACTGATAGGCGTACGCGGTATTCCACGTACTGACGCTCTGGTTTTGCAGCAGATCGATAATGCCGATGATCGTGCTTGGCGTCTTGCTCATCTCGTAGAACGATTTGCCCAGTGCGGAGCCATCGGGATACAGCCGGTCAGCCAAGGCCTTGGTGACGATGACAACGGGAGACGCTACGTTTTGGCGTGAGCTGATCTGGCCGACTTCGTCGGCTCGAAAATTTCGTCCCGCCAACAATGTTACGCCCAGCGTATCGAGCAGATGTTCGTCACCCAGATAGACATTCGCATCGGTCGTCTTTTCGGTCTGCTCAGGAGTGAGCGTGATGTAGTCGTCCCAGCCGCTGCCACGCAGTGGATAGGAATTGCTGGGTGACACATCGCGTACGCTTGGCAGCCGGCGCAACGCCGCCATGTCGGCCAGTATCTGCGCGTGGGTCTGTTGTTCGGTCGACTGGTTGGCCCATTGATTGGAGATCACGAACACATTGGCCTCGTCGAGGCCGGTGGGTTCGGAAAGATGTGCCAGCCGCTGCTGGATGATGAACAACGCATTGCAGACGATCGCCAGGGTCAGCGCTATCTGCAAGGCAATCAGCCCGACGCCAGCCTTGTGGTGGCGCATGGCAGAGAGGATTGGTTTGATCTGCATGTTGGCGGCCCTCAGTTCGACTTCAGCTGCCAGGCCGGCTGCACGTGCGCCGCGCGCCAGGCGGGATAGAACGCTGCAAGCACCGTGGCGACGATCGCCGTAAGCAACGTCATCGCCATTAGCGAAATATCGAGGTGCGCCAGTCGCGCGATCTGCGGCTGGAACAGCAGCCCGACGCCCAGCATACCCACGGCGGTCAGAGCCAACCCGAGCACGCCGCCGGCCAGCCCCAAGGTCGCCGCTTCGATCAGGAACTGTTTGTAGATCTCACTGCGCGCCGCGCCCAGCGCGCGGCGCACGCCGATTTCGCCGGCGCGTCGCATGAACTTGGCCAGCAGCAAGCCAATGGTATTGACTAGACAGATGACAAAGAACCCCAGTGCGACTGTCAGGGAAATACGCGTCTCTCGCGGCACGACGTGTTCGACCTCGAGCCACTGCGTCACGTTGCGCAGGCGCACATTAGGCGCCCACGCGAAGCGACCGGCACGTTGTTGGTCGGCGGCGTAGCTGTCGAGAAACTGCCGGTAGCGCGCCGCATCTGCAGCGCTGTCCAGTTCCACCCATGGCATTGCCCAGACGCAATTGCTGCGCAACCACGCATCACGCGTCGAGAAGTCAATGTTTCCGCGGCAGCTATTTCTGCCATAGGTATCGAACTGCAGATCCATCGCACGGGTAAACGGCAAATAGAAATCCGAAGGATCGTCGAAACTGTTGCCATCGAACGCTGCAAAGAAACGTGGATGCAGATCCCAGTGCCTTGCCACACCGACCACCCGATAATCGTGCCCGTTCAACGTTAGCTCATGACCAACGCTGTCGATGTTGCCGAACACTTTATGGTTGAACGCTTCGCTGAGCACGACAACCGCGGCGCGTCCGTCATCATCGGCTTTGCTCCAGCCACTGCCGTAGCGAAACGGGACCTCGAACATCGGAAAAAAGTCGCCATACACGGCATAACCGTTAGCGCCGATCGGCAGGCTGCGGCTACCGCCTGGCAGAACAGACACATGCACCGCATACAGCAGGGTCTGCCGGCTAGCCTGGTGCGCGCGCATCAACGCCATGGCATCGGTATAGCTCAGCGCCTCCGCCGGTTCGCCCTGCAGATTCTGCTGCGGACCCCAGCCATCGATCTGCGGCGTGAACAGCTGTGAAGATTTGCCCGGAATTGGATTGCCCGATACCGCACGAAATACCGAATAGGTAATCATCGACGCCGCCACGCCGAAGCCGATCGCCATCACCATCAGCGTGGTGAGGGCAGGGTTGCGTCTGAGGCTGCGTAAACCAAGTTCAAAATAATAAACCAGCATCTAATGAACCTCCGTGATGTTTAACGTGTCACTTCGAAAGGTTATGGGCGCGACGCATGCAGGGCCGGAGCCCGTATTGCGCCTTTGCAGTAGAAGCAACGCGACAGCACCGATGGCGAAGTAAACGCTGGTTAGTCGATCCACTTCCAAGGGGATCGCCCTCCACAGGTTTATGCCGATGGCCGAGGCCGCGCCGATCACGAAGCCGGCGGCCGTGATCACCAGATTTCCGAAGTGCTGCGAATCATGTGGTGTATTCCTTACCGCCCATTTGGCGGTCCCGCACAGGGTCCTGCAATCCACGTGCCAAAGCAAAAAAGTGAGGCCTGGCAAAGCTTCGCCGTCGCCGGCGCCTTGCACTCGTGTGTCCGCGGACACCGCCATTAGACCGTCGGACACTATGGCGCGATGCGTGGCGAATACGCGGCCGTGCTCTTCGGAGTGTCGACTCCCCGTAAATCAGTGCCAGGCTAAATCAGAGGTCGCCGGATCGTTTTGCATCCGAAACTCGGCGGGCGTCAGACCGCCGAGGCTGTCATGGGGAATCTCACGGTTGTAGTCGGCCAGCCAGTGCTCAGCGTGTTCACGCACTTCGGTGAGGTTGCGAAAGACGTGCATGTCCAGCACACCGCGCCGGAAGCTGCCGTTGAAGCGTTCGATGAAGCCGTTCTGCATCGGTCGGCCTGGTTCGATGAAGTCCAGGGTGATGCCTTTGCGTTCGGTCCACTCGGCCAATGCCAGCGCGACGAACTCAGGGCCATTGTCCAGACGCAGCTTGGTCGGATAGCCACGCCACGCTGCAATGCGTTCAAGGGTACGAATGACACGAGCGGCCGGTAAGTTCAGGTCGATGTCGACGGCCAGCGCCTCACGGCTGAAATCGTCGATCACGTTGAACGTGCGAAAGCGCCGTCCATCCCACAGGGCATCGGACATGAAGTCGATCGACCAACTGCCGTTGATCCGTTCGCCGGCCACCAACGGCATCGGGTGCCGGTTCGGCACGCGCTTCTTGCCGCGACGGCGGCGACTGAGCTGCATCAGGCAATACACCCGCCACACCCTCTTGTGATTCCACACCAGCCCGCGACGACGGATCAGCTGGAACAGTTTGTCGAAACCACGCTCCGGAAAGCGCTCGGCCAACTCGGCCAGCAACGCGATGACTTTCTCATCTCGATCCGGGCACCGCCGATAACGAACGGTCGAACGCGACAGACCGAGCGCCGTGCAAGCCCGTCGCTCGCTCCAACCATGGCGTTCTATCAGCCACTCGATGAGCGGGCGCTTGTGCGCCGGACCTACAGCTTTTTTGCGATGACGTCCTTCAAGGCATGGTTTTCCATCTCCAGCTAGGCATACATGCGCTTGAGCTTGTTGTGCTCGGCTTCCAGATCGCGCAGCCGCTGCACATCGGCCGCCTCCATGCCGCCGTACTTGGACTTCCACACGTAGTACGTGGCATCGGAAATGCCCAGTTCGCGGCACACATCTTTGACTTGCCGACCACCCTCGACCTGCTTCAGGGTCGTGACGATCTAGCTCTCGGTGAACTTGCTTTTGCGCATCTTTGGTCTCCTTGAGGCTAGTTTGCCCGGAGACCTCTGGTTATGCCTGGCTCAAGTTTACGGGGAGTCGACAGGAGCGAGGCTGCCCCTCCCAACACGCCGCGTTTGTCTGATGTCACGTCAGACGGCGTAGTTCATATTCGTAAGATCCACGATCAGCCCAGGCCCGTTTGGTAGCCTCTCTTGCTCGCGGCAACCGGGCTTAAACTGCAGTTAATGCCCGGTTGTCGAACATGGCGAGCGCGGTATAAGCTCGGCGCTAAACCGGAATGGACTGAATACACGATGCGTATTGTATCGAAATCAATTGAAATTAGAGTTCCTGCAGCGCGCGTATGGCAAGTCCTTACTGATTTCGTGGCCTATCCGGAGTGGAACCCGTTCATGCTGTCCGTGTCGGGCACGCTGGTGGTCGGCAAAAAGTTGGCCGTTCAGATCAAACCGCCCGGTGGAAAGGAGATGGCATTCAAGCCCACTCTAGTCGCGATAGAGCCGGATAGGGAGCTTCGTTGGTTGGGTAGGCTAGTCCTGCCGGGTATATTCGATGGCGAGCATCGGTTCGAGCTGACGGCGCGAAACGGTGTAACGCGCTTCGAACAAAGTGAGCGATTTAGCGGAATCCTCGTGGGATTGTTGGGCTCTACCTTCGAGAAGACTGAGCGCGGTTTCGCGGCAATGAACGAAGCCCTGAAACAACGTGCGGAAAGCTGACAGAAGCAGGAAAATGCCTGCTTCGTTGTCCAAACCACGTGGATGAATGCGCGAGCATCCGAAGCGATCGATTCATGTAGCTTTATCGCGTTGTGCGTGAGCGTTATGTAGTTTGGTGAAGTCGAATTCGCACAGGTCGGTGCTGATCGATCATGTCGTCGAACTCGTGATCGATCAGCATGTCTGCGCGCCGATAGCTTTGCCCGCCGAGCGCCTGGCTCGCCAAAAGCATGTCGATCCCGCTGACGGTAACGGTTAGCCGAAACTCGCCGTCACCGCACAGCGCCTCAAGCGTCGCCGATCCTTCCTCGATTTCGTGGACCAGAGTCCAGGAAAAAACGAGCTGCGGGTTGTGCGCGCGCAACAGCGGCAATTCAATCAGGCGGCGATAACTCGGCCCTGTGTTCATCTCCACTTTCTCCAGCCAGGAGAGCTGAGCACTGACGTTCGCGATTGGGCGCGTCCGCGTTGAGGCGAGGCGAACAATCAGCATGGAGCGGTTCTCGCGGCGAACGAGCACGACGACGCGACTGAACATGAAGCTGGTCAGTTGCTGTGGCGAAGGTAGACAGGTAGCTGGCGTTTCGCAAAAAGCAGTCCTATCCAGAACCAGCACAGATGCCGGCATCAACCGGCGCAGGTGACCAGATCCAACCGGCACGCTGTTCATTCGCACCCAGCACCTGCAATTGAATCCAGGAAGCACGAATTACAGAGCAAGCACGACCGCGTAAGCAGGAATGGTACGAAGCGCGCGCCGACTGTAGAAGCTCGCGAAGTGCAGAGGTTCGCCACGGCTTAACGGGCGCAGAAGCTGTCCACCGATCAAGTAGCCGCTCAATGCAAAGAACAAATCTACTGCCATCCAGCCCGTATTTTGCAGACCCGAGAAGCCCGGTCCCAACCCTGAGGTTTCCCCACGAATCTCCTTACTCAATCAACACGTTGCACGAAGATTGAAGGAACAGTGCGCGCATGATGCGGTCATTCCTCACGGGTTACGAAGCCAGAGGAGACCACACCATGCGCGCTACCGAAGTA
>Ga0302309_10002121_pt1 | contig 17004 bp, 17 predicted proteins | sample III_Palsa_N1_1_FD_200453 | JGI IMG/M metagenome (GOLD analysis project Ga0302309, IMG submission 200453) | Peat permafrost microbial communities from Stordalen Mire near Abisko, Sweden - III_Palsa_N1_1 | ecosystem: Environmental > Terrestrial > Soil > Palsa > Peat permafrost | place: Sweden... | reverse complement strand
GGTATAGCCAGGCCGATGTTAGATGAAGGCGCCATAATATAAAATTTGTTATTCAAAGATAAAAGTATTTAAAATAAATTGCCGTTTCGCCTCACCCTGCCCTCTCCAAAAGAGAGGGTTCTAACTTCGCTCTTTTTTTAAAAGTCCTCTCCTTCGGAGAGGATTTAGGTAAGGCGAAACGAATGTTTAATAAAAGGCATCCTTATAAAAAATTTATATGATAACCCGCACAATTAACAGGATAACTATGCTGTTTTCCGTGAAATCCGGCATCCAATAAAAGTGATATTTCCTGTTGTCAAAGCAATGAGATATATTTATTCTATAAAAGGCTAAAACATCGCCATGTATTTAAAACGCTATACCTATTATTTACTGTTTTTTGCTGCGTATATCGGGGCTTTGATCATCGAAAAACCAACTTATTCGGTTAATACCGTGCAAGCCTGTTTTTCGTACCTGTTTACCATCATCATACATTTTTGTGTGTTTGCGTCCATGATATGGGCCAACAATGCGTTTGTAATACCCTACCTGCTGGAAAAGAAAAGGTTCGGCTGGTACGTTGCGAGCCTTATTATTTTACTTTTGTTATACACGGTTGCTACAAATCACTATAATCAATTTATCCATGGCGTTCTTTTACATGATGAACCGATCAGGACAAGCGCGGGCTTTTGGGATAATTTTGTGTATGGCCTCTGTTGTACGGTTATCGCGTCAATGCTTTATATAACGCAGAAATGGTCGGAACAGGAGGAGCAGGTTAAAAACAGCCAGATCAACCAGCTGCAAACCGAGTTGAAATACCTGCGTTCGCAGATCAACCCGCATTTCTTGTTTAACGGGTTGAATACAGTGTACGGCTCTATCGATATGAGTAATACCGCAGCGCGGGACATGATGGTGCAATTTTCAGACCTGCTGCGGTACAATTTGTATGAAGCCGATGTGGATATGATCGGGTTGGAGAAAGAAATAAAATACCTGCAAAACTACGTGGCCCTCCAAAAAGCGCGGAGCAATGATAATGTGCAGGTAACGTTAAAAGTAAACTACCAGGATGGCGCAGTTAAGATCGCGCCGCTGATCTTCATGGCTTTTGTGGAGAATGCTTTTAAATATGTGTCAAGGGACGACAGCGGCAGCAATACCATTGTTATTGTGTTGAACGAGGAAAGCGGTAAAATAGAGTTCAACTGTGAAAATTCTTACGACGAAGATGCAGATGCTGTTCCCGGTGGTATTGGCCTCAATAATGCAGAGCGACGGCTGGAATTGCTGTATAAAGACCGGTACCGGCTTGTTATTAAGAAGGAACCCCACGTTTACCAGGTGCATTTAACGCTCACGCCATGAAGAAACTCAGCTGTATAATTGTAGATGATGAGCCTGTTGCCCGTAAAATATTGCACGAATTTGTGGAACAAGTCCCTTTTATGGACTTGCAGGGCAAATTTGAGAACGCTGTGAAGGCGGAATCATTTTTGAAGAATAATACCGTCGATATGATTTTCCTCGACATTGAGATGCCAAAAGTTTCAGGCCTTCAGTTTCTCCAAAAAATGCACATCGAATCCATGGTGATACTTACCACTGCTTTCCCCCAATATGCACTGGAGGGCTATGAGCTTGATATTATCGATTACCTTTTAAAACCCTTTGCCCTTAGCCGTTTCCTTAAGGCCGTACAAAAAGCGAAGGACTACCATGAAATGAAGACCAGGACAAGCGGCGCTCTTCAGTCTTCTTATATCTTTATTAAAAGCGACAAAAGGATCGAAAAAATTGAACTGCACGATATGCTCTATGCAGAAAGTGTCGGGAACTATGTAAGCGTTTATACTGAAGGTAAAAAGATCATTGCATATCTTACTATGAAAAGCCTGGAATCCCAGCTCCCGGCGGATGAATTTATCAAGATACATCAATCTTACCTGGTAAACTGTTCAAAAATCGAAGCCATAGAAGGTAATGAGGTTAAGATTGGAGGCAAATCATTGCCAATAAGTCGCAATTACCGGGATTTGATGATGAAGATTGTACATCAGCGATTGTTGAAAAGGTGAACCCATTTTCAGGTGAAAATCAATCTAAAACTATAAATTAATCGATTGTTTGTCTGTGTTTTGTATTAAAAAATTATTAATTTAAATATTGTATACTGAAAAAAGTATTTAATTTAGATCAGTAATTTATCTTAAATTTTTAAAAAACTTACCATGTCACCCCCGCTTTTTTCCTCACATAGATCATGGGTTTGTTATTATGTTTTTAAATCATAACGTTAATCGTCCGCTATTTTTGCGGATATACGATACAGATGCTGAAAAGCTCAGCGTATTTTTAAAGTAAAAAAACAAGAATAGATGTGACGAATGTATAAAATATGAACCTTTAACAACCTAAATACTGATATGAAAAAAATTGATCATAAGACTTTATTGTATGGATCAGCTTTGATCCTGCTATTTATCATCGCCTCTGGGGCCTCGGCTGCCCCTGTTATGTATTTAGATACCCCGGTAAAAAGAGATACAGGTAAGCGTGTTGTTCCCCTTCTGCCTGTAAAGACCACTGCTACAATTTCCAACTGTAAGGTTTCTGAGATCACCGGTTTCAAGGTTGATCAGATCGTCGATGACGGATCTAAGGAAGTAGTCAATACGTTAAGTGAAAACAACGAAATACTAATTACGATAAGCAATCCTAAGGACTTTTTACTTTCCAGGCCGTCTGATAAAACGGAGCTGATACTCTATGCAGATGGATTTCCCTTAAAAGGAATGAGTACTGACTATTTTAAAGAAATTGGCCGTCAGTATTTAAATGATCCTGCCAAATGCTGGCCCGACTCTATGAGAATCCCCTTTGTTTTTACCAGGGATACAAGCAATGAAGAAGCCTGGAATAGCATGTTTAAATTGACAGAATGGTATAAAAACCAGAATACTTTTGAAATGTCATTGGGGTGGTCGGGCATGTTCCCTTTAAAAGTCAAAGTCTCGGACAAGCCACATATGGTTACTGTACTGTTCTATAGTAAGGGCAGTTTTTGGGGGTTTAGTATTTTATATGGTCTTGTTCTTGCCTGCTTTGTTCTTCTTTGTAAGTATACAGGTTTGATCCGGGATCCTGATTATGTTAATGATCCTGATCATCTTAATCCCGCAAATGGTCCGTTTAGCCTCGCTCAAACCCAACTGGCTTTTTGGTCAGTGATTGTAGTTGGCGGCTTTTGTTACATATGGCTATTGACGGGACAGGCGGATTCTTTAAATACGTCGATTTTATTGCTATTAGGTATTAGCGGTGGAACCACCGGCGCTGCCAGCTTTATTGATTATTATAAAAAGACCAGCCTGCAAAAAAGTGCAGACACTCAGGCGCAGATTCAGCAGGAACAACAGGCTCAATCGCAACAAGTGCAGACACAAGGGCAACCGCAACAAGCTAGTGCGGCTGCTTCAGTTGCCCCGGCTGCCATTCCTAATACAGTCAAACGGCATCGTAATTTTATATTGGATATTCTTTCCGATGGTGTGAATATGAGCGTTCAGCGGACGCAAACTGCGTTGTGGAACCTGGTTCTGGGGCTTTATTTTATTTGGTATGTAGTTATGAGCAAATCTATGCCAGATTTTGATAATACTTTATTGGTTTTAGCGGGAGTGAGTTCTGTTTTATATGTCGGTTCTAAGGGGCCTGAAAATCCGCAGACAAAGCCAACGACTCAGCCATGAGGTTAAATAACTTTAAGCACTATTAGCACAGTTCATTATGCGTAAGCGGAGCACAATGAAGCCCATCTTTTTGGGACTCACTATACTCGCGATAGAGGAGAAACTAACCAGTAGTCATAAGTATAAAGCCAGTTTTTACCGGTTTGCCATGCTTATTTACATTTTATATGAGCTAATTTGCATACACGGCTTTAATCTGTATGCGTTCACGTAATTTCAGTTCATTAATTTAATTTACACGGTATAACCAAACAGCAACAATTCAACTATGCCCGATTATTTTGTCGACCCCAATATTGCCAAAGCCAAAACCATAAATGCTGATTTTTATACCAGCAAGGAAGTATTTGAACAATGTAAAGAAAAGATATTTGCACCCTCATGGCAATTTATAGGCAGCGATGATTTGGTGAAAGAAAATGGGGACATATATCCTTTTACTTTGTTAGAAAATTACCTGGATGAACCTTTGCTGCTGACCAGGGATAGCAAAGGTGAAATAAACTTACTATCGAACGTTTGCACCCACCGGGGCAATTTGGTTGCTGGTAAAGCCTGCAATCTTAATAATTTGAAATGCAGCTATCATGGCCGAAAGTTTAGTCTTGACGGGAAATTTGTTTCGATGCCGGAGTTTAAAGAAGTTGAAAATTTTCCGGCCAAAGATGATGACCTGCCTAAACTGAATTTATTTAAATGGGGCAAATGGCTTTTTACAACAGTTTCGCCTCACCCTGCCCTCTCCAAAGGAGAGGGTGTCTTTAAGGATATGATAGCACGCGTAAGCTGGATGCCGCTGGATGAATTTAAGTTTGAACCTGGGTTATCACGTGTATTTAATATAAAAGCAAACTGGGCCTTGTATTGCGAAAATTATCTGGAAGGCTTCCACATACCTTTTGTACATGCAGATTTAAACGCTGTTATTGATTTTGGCGAATATGCTACCGAATTGTTTTTCCCATATTCCAGCCTGCAATTGGGCCTGGCCAAAAACGCGGAGGATTGTTTTGATCTTCCGGCTAATTCTCCCGATCATGGCAAAAAGGTTGCCGCTTATTACTTTTGGGTGTTCCCAAATATGATGTTTAACTTTTATCCATGGGGCCTATCAGTAAATGTGGTAGAACCCGTAACAGAAGGGGAATGCAGGGTTAAGTTTTTTTCTTATGTATGGGATGCTTCAAAGCTAAATAAAGGCGCAGGCGCTGGTCTTGATAAGGTAGAAAAGGAGGACGAGGAAATTGTTGAAAACGTACAGCGCGGTGTTCGTTCAAGGTTTTATAACCATGGCCGGTACTCGGTTGCCAGGGAGCAGGGCACACATCATTTTCATCGCCTCCTTGCTGAATTTTTGAACAAATAGCGGTTAAGAGCCAGGAATCGAGTGTAAAAGAGAGCCAAGAGTCAAGAGTCAGGAATCAAGACAAAGATTCCTGGGTCTTGATGCTTGACTCTCAAAAAATGACATAATTATACGGAACAAAACCACTGTTTACGGGTTTAAAATTCAGCATTGTTGAACAATTGTAAATTTAACGATGAATTTACATGTTTAAACATCTATTTACTTATATTTGTTTTCAAATTATAAAACAATCAAAAATTAAAGATCATGGCAACAGCAACAAAATGGGTAATTGACCCAATGCACTCCGAAGTACAATTTAAAGTAAAACACCTGGTTATTTCAACCGTAAGCGGTTTTTTCAAAAGCTTTGAAGGGGAGTTAGATACAGTTAATGATGATTTCGAAGATTCAGAAATTTCTTTCGCTTTAAATATCGACAGTATTGATACCAACCAATCGCAAAGGGATGAGCACTTAAAATCTGCTGAATTTTTCGATGCAGCTCAATATCCGCAAATCACTTTTAAATCAACCTCTTTCAAAAAGACTGATGATGATGAATTTGAATTACTTGGCAACTTAACTGTTAAAGGCGTTACCAAACCGGTTAAACTTAGCGCAGAATATGGCGGCTCAACCAATGACTTTTATGGCAATACAAAAGCAGGCTTTGAAGTTAGCGGTAAAATTAACCGTAAGGATTTTGGCTTAACCTGGGATGGCATAACCGAAGCAGGTTCGGTTGTTGTTGGTGAAGATATAAAGCTGCTGATTAACGTACAGTTTGCTAAGCAAGCGTAATTAGATTTCGGAATTCGGAATTTCGATTTCGGAATTTTAGATTCTTAAATCCGGCGCCGTAAATTGAAATTTTAAATTGTTTAGAATTTCAATTTACGGTTTCGGTTTTTTAGCGTAATTATGCAGCCAGGAATAGCGATATAGCCTTTTATAGATGCGAAATCGAAATTCCGTCCCGATAGCTATCGGGATCCGAAATCAAATTACTCCAATGCTTATAAAAATCTACCCTGAAAACCCGAATCCGAAAGCTATTGAACAGGTAGTGGAAGTGTTGCGTAAAGGTGGCCTGATCATTTATCCTACTGATACTGTTTATGGGCTGGGGTGCGATATTACGAATCATAAAGCCATTGAAGCGATTTGCAGGATCAGGAACATTAAACCCGAAAAGGCTAATTTCTCCTTTATTTGTTATGACCTTAGCCATATATCAGATTACATTAAGCCGATAGACAATACAACTTTCCGGGTGCTGAAGAAGGCATTGCCTGGCCCTTTTACTTTTATTTTTAATGCCAATCATAACGTACCGAAATTATTAAGCTCCACTAAAAAAACCGTTGGTATAAGAGTACCTGGCAATAATATTGCCCGCGAAATTGTAAAGATACTTGGAAACCCCATCCTATCCACATCAATAAAAGATGATGACGAGATCATAGAATATTCCACTGATCCTGAATTGATCTATGAAAAATATGAAAACCTTGTTGATGTAGTGATCGATGGCGGTTATGGTGAAAATGTGCCGTCAACAGTGGTGGACTGCACTGGTGGGGATTTTGAGATTGTGCGTGAGGGTAAGGGAGAATTGGAGATGTATTTGTGAAACTTAACCCTATATTTGACTATGGAACGAACTAAGCTTTCAAGTAGTCAAATCCTAATAAAGATTTTTCTTATAGTTCTTTCTTTATATTTGTTAATAACCTTGCTCAATCATTTTAGTATTGTACTTCTACTATTTGGTGTATTATTTATTGGCTTTATTTCTTACGTATTTTTTTATATATCAGATAAAGTTCAATTTGACGAAGAAAATATGTATATAATTTACAGAGATGGTGAAACGGTTGTACCCCTTAAAGATGTTTATTATGTAAGTAGGTCACGTATCAACACTAACAGTATGGGTATAATTAGATATCGTTATGAAGTCGCCGAATATTTTGCTCACTATAATACCCGATATTTCTCCAAATCGTTTTCCAAGTTTACTGCTGCAGTTATGAATGAAAACCCCAGGTCGGTTATTGATGAGAATTTCTTTTGAATTGGTCGTTAAAACTACTTGTGCGTTATGGCCCTCACAAACCCCGGTATTTTTTCTAAATAATTCTCAGTTCCTAAATGCTTTACAAACGCAGTACCCACTATCGCACCATTGGCGTATTCGCACACCTTTTTAAACGACGCGTTGTCTTTAATGCCAAATCCGAAAATGGTTGGGTTTTTTAGGTGCATAGCTTTTATGCGCTTATAGTAATCTTCAATATTATCAGACATTTGCAGGTTTGCCCCGGTTATTGTTGATGAGGAAAGCAAATAAATAAAGCTGTTGCTCAATTCATCTATCTTGCGGATACGTTCCCCGGATGTTTGGGGCGTAACCATGAAAATGTTGCTCAGGTTATTATCCTTAAAGAACCCGGAGTATAAAGTTTCATATTCGTAAATCGGCAGATCAGGTACAATAATGCCGTCAACGCCAACTTCGGCCGCTTTTTTACAAAAACGTTCAACCCCATATTGTACAATTGGATTAAAATAACCCATTAGCATTATTGGTATGGCTATTCGTTTACGCAGGTCTTTTAATTGGTCAAAAAGCAAATTGAGGGTCATGCCATTTTCGAGCGCTTTTTCAGAGCTGTGCTGAATTACAGGCCCGTCGGCCACCGGATCGGAGTACGGGAAACCTATCTCCAAAAAATCAACACCGGCTTTTTCCAAAGCTTCGGCAATGTCCAAAGTAGTATTTAACTCCGGGTAACCCGCTGTATAGTAGATGGATAATAAATTATCCCTTTTTGTATTGAAAAGCTGGTTGAGGCGGTTCATTTTTTAGTTCATGGTTAATGGCTCATAGTTCATAGCCGGATAATTCTTACTATGAACTATCAACTATGAACCATGAACTACTCAATATCCAAAATATTTTATATACGTATCCAAATCCTTATCTCCCCGGCCTGAAATGCAGATCACTACATTGTCATCCGGGTTGAATTTCATTTTCTCCAGTTGCGCCAGTGCATGGGCAGTCTCAATTGCCGGGATAATGCCCTCCAATTGTGAGCAAAGCAAACCTGCTTTAAGAGCTTCATCATCGGTAATGCTTACATATTCCGCACGGTGAATTTTATACAGGTAGGCATGCTGCGGGCCTATGCCGGGATAATCCAGTCCAGCCGAAATGGAATAAGGTTCTACCACCTGGCCATCATCAGTTTGCATTAAAATAGTGCGGCTGCCGTGCAAAACACCTTCGCTGCCTAAAAATGTAGTGGCCGCCGAATGGCCGCTGTTTACCCCTTTACCGGCTGCTTCAACAGCTACCAGTTTAACCGATTCATCTTCCAGAAAATGGTAAAACATACCCATGGCGTTACTGCCGCCGCCAACACAGGCCATTACATATTCAGGTAACTCCTTACCTGTATGTTCCAGCAATTGTTTTTTGGTTTCCAATGAAATAATGGATTGAAACCGGGCAACCATATCCGGGTAAGGGTAGGGGCCAACCACCGAGCCTATAATATAATGGGTATCAACCGGGTTGGCTATCCAGTCGCGAAGGGCTTCATTGGTAGCATCTTTTAATGTTTTACTTCCCGATGTTGCAGGAACAACCATTGCGCCAAGCATTTTCATGCGCGAAACATTGGGTGCCTGCCGCGCCATATCCACTTCACCCATATAAACCACACATTCAATGCCTTTTAAAGCACAAACGGTTGCTGTTGCCACACCATGCTGACCTGCGCCGGTTTCGGCAATGATGCGTTTTTTACCAAGACGAATGGCTAAAAGTATCTGACCGATTGCATTATTTATTTTGTGCGAACCAGTATGATTCAAATCCTCGCGCTTGAAAAATATATTGGCGCCATATCTTTCCGAGTATCTTTTGGCATGATACAATGGCGACGGTCTGCCCACATAATCCTTTAAAAGCTGGTCGAACTCGGCTTTAAAACCTGCATCATTGATGATTGACAGGTACTGTTGCCTTAATTCTTCAACATTGGGGTACAGCATTTCAGGGATATAAGCCCCCCCGAATTCTCCGTAATAACCCAGTTCATTAACTCCGTAATTCATTTATATATGGTTTGTTTAATGATGTCAAATGCTTTTTCTAATTGTTCAATATTTTTTATCCCCGGCGCGGTTTCAAACTTACTGTTCAAATCGACGCCATAAAATTGGGGATGATCAATATTTTTTATTTCTTCAATATTATCAAGGCTTATTCCACCGCTTAAAAAAAAGGGAATATCCATTTTGTAATTGTCAAGTACCGACCAGTCGAACGTTTTACCTGATCCGCCGTGGATAGCCGTTTTTGCATCAAACAAAAAGAAATCTACACTATCTGAATACCCGTTTAATAGTGCAAAATCAAAATCTTCATGCAATCCAAAGGCTTTAAGCACTGTTACTTTGTTTCTTAATGAATTACAAAACTCTGGGCTTTCATCACCATGTAACTGGATGGTATTGAAGTTGTATTTATCAATTTGTTGATTGATATTTTCCACGCCCTCATTCACAAAAACACCTGTTTTGTATATTGAAGCGGGAATATTGTTTAACAGTTCAGCAGGCAAGTCATTAACAAACCTGGGCGATGGCCCGTAGAAAATAAAGCCCATATAATCTGGGCCTAATGCTGTAATAGCTTTAATATTTTCAGGATCCTTTAAACCGCAAACCTTTATTTTCATTTTAGTTAGCTATTAAAGTTTTAAAACTTTTTAGGGCTTTTTTGCTGATCAACGATTCTTCTGCTTCATAAAAACAATCAGCAAAGCTTTTTTCGGGACTGATTGTTTTTATAGCTAATGCCGCATTGGCCAGCACTACATTATTTTGCGCTGGTGTGGCCACGTCATTAAGTACACTCATAAATATGTCAGCGGATTCACTCACACTGTTACCGCCTAAAATTTGTTTAGGGTTTAACTGCTCAAAACCAAGACTTTTTATGCTGTTTATTTTTTCGCCCTCGGCCGAGAATGTTTTAAAATCACAGGTGAGCGAAATCTCATCGTAGCCATCCAAAGCATTTAAAATAGTATATTTAATATCCGATTTTTGATACAGGTAAGCATAAATACGGGCAAGCTCTAAATTAAAAACACCAACCAGCTGATTTTTTGGTTTTGCCGGGTTAACCATTGGCCCAAGCATATTAAAAAATGTTTTTACACCAAGTTCCCTGCGGATAGGTGCAACCGTTTTCATAGCGGGATGGAATAGCGGGGCATGCAAAAAGCAAATATTAGCATCATCAATACTATATTTCAGCTTATCCGTTTCATTGGTAAATTTATAACCCAAAAACTCCATCACATTTGAGGAGCCGCAACCTGATGAAACCCCATAATTACCATGTTTGGCAACTTTATAACCCGACCCGGCCACAACGAATGAGGCCAGTGTCGATATATTAAAAGTGTCTTTTCCATCGCCGCCGGTACCGCAAAGGTCAATCAACTCATCCGTTTCCAAATCAACCGGAAGGCAAAGCTCCAGCATAGCATCCCGGAAACCTTCCAGCTCATTAACGGTAATGCTGCGCATGCAATAAGCCGTCATGAAGGCAGCCATTTGCGAATTATTATATTTACCCTGCGCAATCGCTGTCAAAATTTCTTTCGACTGTTCGCGTGTAAACGTTTTATTTTCAAAAAGATGGTTTAATATCTGTTTCATACCCCAGCCCCCTAACCCCCTAAAGGGGGAATTTTATTTGGTTATCTTATTTAGTTAATCATGGCCGCCAACAGTTTCCCCTTTAGGGGGTTAGGGGGCAAAAAAAAGGGTCACCATATATGGCAACCCTTCTGAATATCTTAAAAAACAAAAATGGAATTGCCTTACGATTACCCGTTAAGCCACCACCAATTATTGTTTACTATTTTCATTATTATACTATGGCACAAATATGGAAAATTTTTTCCAAAAAGCAAGCAGAATGATATTTTTACATGATAAGTTGATTAAGTGACTAGTTGATTCGGTTAAGTAGTTAAAAAAACACTTACTGAGCAATAGTTTAGTAATTTAATCACCATTCACTTAATAAACTTAATCAACCAAATCAACTACCCATGGCTATACATAATCGAAAAATAAATCCTGAAGATGATCTTGGTTTTGGCCCGCAGCCGGTTATAAAAAATCAGCCATTAATTAATAAGGACGGTAGCCCAAATGTGAAACGTATAGGCCTGCCTTTTTTTAATACCGCTAATAATTATCACACCATGATTACTATGAGCTGGACAAAATTTTGGCTTATGGTAATAAGCGCTTATTTAGCAATCAATATAATTTTCGCTTTACTTTATATCTCAATTGGCACAGGCAGCCTGGATGGGGGGACATCTGGCAATACCCCTTTTAACCATTTTATGGACGCCTTCTTTTTTTCAGCGCAAACCATATCAACAGTTGGATATGGGCATATTTATCCCCGCGGTATGTTTTCAAACAGCGTGGCGGCGCTGGAATCAACGATGGGCTTACTTGCTTTTGCGCTGGCTACAGGCTTGTTATACGGGCGGTTTTCGAGACCATCGGCACAAATTGTCTACAGCAAAAATATACTGGTAGCGCCTTATCTTGAAAACGGCAGGGGGATTATGTTCCGTTTGGCAAATTTGCGCAGGAATATTCTGATCGACCTTGAGATCGAGATCATTTTTTCGTTCAATGAAACTACTGACGGCAAAACAATGCGAAGGTTTTACCCGCTTGATGTGGAGCGGAGTAAAGTGAGCATCCTTACCATGAACTGGACGATTGTGCACCCGCTTGATGATAATAGCCCGCTGAAAGATATGACCAAAGAAGACCTTATAGAAACCGAAGCCGGGTTTGCCATATTACTGCGTGCATTTGACGATACCTTTTCGCAAACCGTACATTCACGTACTGCTTACCAGGCAAATGAAATTGTTTGGGGGGCAAAATTCAAGCCTGTTTTTAACCGCGATGAAGATGGAAGGATTGTTTTGGATTTGAGCAAGATAAGTGACCATGAACTGGTGGTGAGTGTTTAGTTTAGTTCATAGTTGATAGTTCATAGCCGGAAATACACTATAAATCAGAAATCAAGGTTTCTGTATAGGATGTTCTTAGTTGGTTAGCTGAAGGAATGTCAGTTAGCGATATTATTTTAGATTTTCCTGAATTAAATGAAGAACAAATAAAAGCTTGTTTATCGTACGCTTAAGACCATGACTTGACTTTTAACTATGAACCATGATCTATTAACCATGAACTATTTCAACAGCGAATTTTTTTCCTTTGCAATCGTATTATAAACCAGCTTATCAACCAAACCCGGTAAAAATTTGTTTAAAAAAACCATTAGCTTACCCTGACCTGTCATAATTAAGGTTCTTGTCCTGTTTTCAATGCCATCGGCAATTATTGTTGCTACTTCATCTGAAGTCATCATTTTATCTTCCTGCATTGTGCTTTCTCCTTGTTGGTTACCATCTTTATCTAAGGAACTATTACGGATGTTTGATGCCGTAAAACCGGGGCATGCGGTTAAAACATGAACGCCGGTTTTTAAGTTTTCCATCCTTAAAACATCCAGGAAACCGTTCATTGCAAATTTTGACGCTGAATAGCCCGAACGCCCGGGCAACCCTTTGTACCCGGCTATAGACGAAACGCCAACTATGCTGCCTTTTGTTTTCAAGATTTCCGGCAGGGCATATTTAGTACAATATACTGTCCCCCAGAAATTTACATCCATTACCTTTTTTAAAACATTAATTTCGGCATCCTTAAATAATGCCCGCATGGATATACCGGCATTGTTTACCAGTACATCAATTTTACCAAACGTTACAAGGGTTTGTTGAATTAAATGCCTGCAATCCTCCTCAACACTTACATCACACTGAACTGCAATGGCTTTTATTTGATATTGTTGTTCGAGGCCTTGTGCTATTTCACATAATGTAACGTATTGCCTTGCACCCAAAACAAGGTTAGCACCGCGTTTGGCAAATTCTGCAGCGAGTGATTTTCCGATACCTGATGAGGCGCCGGTGATGATGATGATTTTATCATTTAACCTCATAAGTTGAAGTAATTAGCTGGGGAACGCCTGCTACTTTTATTTCAGGCATTTTTATTAAATATTTTAAGGCGAATATAAGCATAGCGCCATAAAAATATTTAATATATGTCCGGCTAAATTTAGCCAATGACTGGCTTTCAGAGTTAATGATATAAGTTTTTGGGAAATAGTAATTTTTAAAACCGGCAAGTCTGATGCGGTACGAAAGATCAATATCGTGCCCGAACATAAAAAAGCGTTCATCAAATAAGCCGGTTTCATTTAAAACAGAACGGCGTAAAAGCATACAGGCGCCATTTATAATATCTACTTCGGCTATTTGAAACTCTTCTACCCAATCCTTGCGGTGGCGGTCATACAAGCGGGTTTTTGACAGGTGTTTTGCAAAGCCGATAAATTTTAAAAAAGCGGCCCAGATTGCTGTGAGGCCATGTATTGATTCGGGTAAAAAACGCCCCTGCTGGCTGAGCATCCTTACACCAAGTCCCCCTGCATCAGTATGTTCATCCATAAAGGCACACATCTTTTCAAAAGAATCCCTGGCGCAAATTGTATCCGCATTGACCAGTAAAATATACTCCCCTGTAGTTAGTTTTAAAGCCTGGTTGTTTGCTTTTGCTATACCCTGGTCGGTATTATTGGCAATTATTTGTGCCTTGGGAAAGTTGTTTTCAAGCATTTCCAATGAATGGTCAGTTGATGCGTTGTCAACAATAAATAATTCATAATCAATGTCTTTACAAGCAATAATTATTGAAATTAAAGATTGCTTAAGCAATAAACAATTATTTTGATTAATAATAACTACAGATAGCTTCATACTTACCTCGACAGTAAATTAACATACGGAATATGTGCAGCGATGTATCTTCCTAAAGTGATTTCATCCAGATACCCAATCCTCTCCAAAAGCTATGCCACGGGTTATTGTTGCGATGGTTATATCGAAATTTTTACTTGATTATGTAAATTGAACAGGGAGGGGGCAGCATCAAAACTACTTCGACAGTGAATTAATATATGGAACACGTGTAGCTATCGACCTCCCTAAAGTGATCTCATCTACATATTCTAATTCCCCCCCAAAAGCTATCCCACGGGCTATCGTTGAGATAGTTATATCGAAATTTTTTAGCCGTTTATCTAAATAGAATAAGGTAGTATCGCCCTCCATAGTAGCGCTTAGTGCAAAAATGACCTCTTTGGTTTCGTTTGCTTTTAAACGTTCCACTAATGAATCAACTTCAAGGTCATTGGGGCCAATGCCGTCCATCGGGGAAATTAGTCCCCCTAAAACGTGATAAACACCGTTATATTGATTGGTGTTTTCAATAGCCATTACATCACGGGTATCTTCAACAACGCATATCATCCTATGGTCGCGTTTGGGTGATGCACAGATCTGGCAAACAGGGTGATCAGAAATATTCAGGCAAAGCTGGCAAAACTGTATCTCGTTACGTAACTTGCTAATGGTGCCGCTAAATTTTTCCACCTCGGCTTTATCCTGATTTAAAAGGTGCAGCACCAGCCGTAAAGCGGTCTTTTGGCCAACCCCCGGCAGTTTAGCAAATTCGGCTACGGCATCTTCCAGCAACTTGGATGAAAAGTTCATGTTGCGAATTTAAAAAATAATAGGTAAATCGCTGATGGTTCATAGTTAATAGTTCATGGTTGATGGTTTTTGTCCATTGATCATAGTTCATAGCGTAGATTGTTCGCAATTATTTATGGCTCCGGCTATGAACCATGAACTATTAACCATGAACTAAAAAACATGTCTCCAGCAATACTACTTTCATTCATCATAGGCTACTTCTTAGTATTGCTGGTTATATCCTGGTTAACATCAAAGAAATCAGCCGATAATGATACCTTTTTTGTTGCTAATCGCAACTCAAAATGGTACCTGGTGGCGTTCGGGATGATCGGTACGGCACTAAGCGGGGTAACTTTTATTTCAGTTCCCGGTAAGGTTGGCGCTCCAACAGGCGACCAATTTGAATATTTCCAGTTTGTATTGGGTAATGCCGCAGGTTTTATCATTATAGCAACTGTGTTACTGCCACTTTACTACCGGCTGAAACTAACATCCATTTATAGCTATATAGAGGGTGCATTAGGTACATGGAGCTATAAAACTGCAGCAGGTATATTTCTGATCAGCCGAATCATCGGTTCGGCTTTCAGGCTTTATCTGGTAGTTATTGTTTTACAAAAATTCATTTTTGATAGCTACCACATTCCGTTTGCTATAACGGGTTTGATATGTTTGGCGCTGATATGGTCGTACACTTTTAGGGGCGGGTTAAAAACCATTATTATTACCGATAGCCTGCAAACCCTGTTTTTGGTTTCATCAGTGTTTTTATCCATATACTTTATTTGCCAAAGCCTGCATTACAATATTTTTGAAGCTGCAGAAGCCATCAAAAATAGCAGCTATTCAAAAATTTTCTTCTTCAGCGATTTCTTCAGCAGTAAGTTTCACTTTGTAAAAGCATTTTTAGGCGGCTTATTTATCACAGTGGCTATGACCGGCCTTGACCAGGATTTGATGCAAAAAAATCTTAGTCTTAAAAACATCCGCGAGGCAAAAAAAAACATGTTCAGCTTTACAGCTGTTTTTGTGGTGATCAATATCTTTTTTTTAAGCGTTGGCGCGTTGCTTTGGATCTATGCCAGCCGTTATGGCATAAAAGTTGAAAAAACAGATTACTTATATCCAACTATCGCCTTAAAATATCTCGGCCTTGTACCCGCCATGGTATTTATGCTGGGCTTAACAGCGGCAACTTTTGCCACCACAGATTCGGCCTTAACGGCATTGACCACTTCTTTTTGTGTGGATTTTTTGGGGTTTGATAAAAGAAAAGATGTTAATAATAAAAAAATGGTGAGCACACGTCATTATGTACATATCGCCTTCTCGGGATGTATGTTTTTAACTATCATCATTTTTAACGCAATAACAAACAGCGCTGTAGTTACTGCTATATTTAAAGTGGCATCATATACTTACGGGCCGTTGCTTGGCCTTTATGCCTTCGGGATATTTGCCGGCAAACGGCAGGTTAATGATAAGCTGGTGCCATTTATTTGTTTGATTTCGCCGGCTGTATGTTATTACTTAAGCGCACATTCTGCCGAATTGCTTGGCGGCTATGTTTTTGATAACGAACTGATATTAGTTAACGGATTAATTACATTTGTAGGTTTACTGCTTACTTCATCTGCAAAGGCGAATACAGTAACAACTCGATAAATCATTAATTCACTAACTTGCTAATTCACTAATTCAACAACTCACTAACTCACTAATTCAATAAATCACTAATTCTCAAACATAAATGACCGGTGAAGAAAAAATAAGGCAAGCGTTTGAAAACAAAAACTGGCAGGAAATTAAGGTAACTGATTCCTGGCAGATATTTAAGATCATGGCCGAATTTGTTGAAGGCTTTGAAAAACTTGCAAAAATTGGGCCGTGCGTATCCATCTTTGGTTCAGCGCGTATCCATAATGATAACGAATACTACAAATTGGCGGAGGATATTGCGCGTTTACTTACTGAGCGGGGCTACGGCGTAATATCAGGCGGTGGCCCTGGTATTATGGAAGCGGCGAATAAAGGCGCTTACGAAGCAGGGGGCAAATCTGTAGGTTTAAATATTGAACTTCCTTTTGAGCAATTCCATAATAAGTATATCGACCGGGATAAAATACTGGAGTTTGATTACTTTTTTATCCGTAAAGTAATGTTCATGAAATACTCG
>Ga0302309_10002120_pt1 | contig 17009 bp, 11 predicted proteins | sample III_Palsa_N1_1_FD_200453 | JGI IMG/M metagenome (GOLD analysis project Ga0302309, IMG submission 200453) | Peat permafrost microbial communities from Stordalen Mire near Abisko, Sweden - III_Palsa_N1_1 | ecosystem: Environmental > Terrestrial > Soil > Palsa > Peat permafrost | place: Sweden... | reverse complement strand
TAGCTAGAATATTATGGTTAGAAGATAGTAGTTAAGACCTAACAGTTGAAAACTATATGAAGTAGATGTTAGAATGATACTTGCGTAGACACCTTATAAACGGCATAAGTTTCAGTATTGGGATACTTCTGACCATCAGTGATAGCGATGAAGATTGGTGACTTAGATTCCTTGTCGTAACTAGAAACCAGGAGACGTTGGGAAGTGGTGTCAACTGGCTGATCATAGATCTGAATGTCATTACGCAGAGTGGCCAGCTAGTCTTTCAACCTGTCCATCTCAACTATATTCTGTTGGTGGAGATCGAAGATGGACTTGTTACACAGAGAGTCCAGACTAACTCCTTGTACCTTGTATATCAGATCGAGATAGTCTCTTCTCTTCAACGTATACCCAGCCGTGCTGCGAATAGCGTAGTTGGCAAAGTGCTTAGCATCGGTAATAGTCAACTCCTTGCTAGAGTAGCACTTAGGCTCTATTAATACCTTGTCAGTCTTGCTAACATTGCTGTAGCTTATGATGACAAAGATCTTGTTGCTTTTGCCTTCTTCTACTGTTGTCACAGTGTTTCTCGCGGTAGCAGTGGTAATGTTTGTGTTACCATCCACGGCTGTCTTAGGAGAAGTGACGGTAGAGTTGTTATAATATAAAGCTCTGTTAGTTGGGGTGTCAGTCATCATGTCACCAGCAAAGTGGGTTCGATCATGATTACGGTAGTATCCATGTTGCTCTTGAAGCTGTAGTCGTAACCGTAGTTACGGTCATAGTCATCATCATCACTGTGTTCTGACATCCTGTTGTCAACAAGGATGCAAAATAGTAAAAATTTCAAAGTTATTACGAGTATTATAAACTTGGCAGTTAAGATTAACATAGGAAAATGATACACAATATCATCTGTGTACAGGGTTGTTAATAATTAACATCTTTGCTATTGACATGACAGCCTGAATTTACTAGTTTTATTTGATTGCGGTACTATCTGATAGTACATAGCTCTAGGTACATCTAAGTTTTTATTTTTACAAGTGGATTCTCTCAAATAAATAATCTGGATTTGACTGTCGGAGGTTTCGAAACTTCCGGCCGAAATCAAGGTTGAAAAAAATATACAGGTATATAGAGTTGTTAGAAAACAACCACTATTAGCTCTACGTTTGGTACAAAATTTTTACGAGCCTGTGGTAGCCACTGTAACTACACCATGTAGTTAAAGACAAAATTTCTACATAATCTAACAACCATAAATAGATTATCTATTGTCTACTAGAGAGTAAGTGATTATGTCTAACTTTAAACCTATCTATTCTATCAAGAGGTTAATAATTTATACTTAGTATAGATTTATAGTTACAGATAGAGACTGATGATACTTCTTAGAGAAGTATTGTTATAGAGATTATGTAATTAGAGAGATTGTAAGAGCTATAACTTAGAGATATAACCTAGAGGGAAAATAAGAGTTATAACTTAGAGTTATAACTTAGAGATATAACCTAGAGGGAAAATAAGAGTTATAACTTAGAGATATAACCTAGAGATATAACCTAGAGGGAAAATAAGAGTTATAACTTAGAGATATAACCTAGAGGGAAAATAAGAGTTACAACTTCTAGTTGTAACTATTAAGTTGAAGGAAGGATGATAAGAGTTTATCATCTGAGATCTTCAATATGTCTTCTACTAGTTAAGATCGTAGTCATAGGAACGGACACCTAAGTATATGCGGTCCATTTTCCCGTCACGATTCTCCTTTTTTCGTGTCTCCATCTTCAGCCCCTGTCTGTTGTACGATGCTGACAACAGCTTACCGATACTACACTCTTTGAACGATGTATTTACATCCACCGCTGACATTCCTTTTTCCTCCATTAGGTAGGTGTTGAAGTTACTACGGAAATCATAAGCAAGCTGTTTATAGTTAGGATCGAACTCCACACGCCTGTCGATAAACTCTGAGAACAACTGTTTTCTGTATACATTCTCATCGGCAACAGTATTATTCCTAGTGGCCGTCTTATTAGTTTGCAGTGGTAGAGGTGGCAATATAATGCTAGACTGTTGAAGTTGCTGATAACAGTCACTAGCTGATATAGTCAGACTAACGAACAGTGCTTGATGAAGCCTTCTAAGCTCGTTCTTGTCACATTGCTTACAACACAAACGATCAATGTTGAGATAGTAGATATTCTTGTAGTTCTCTAGATTGGCTACACTGATACGAGGCATTTCACTGGAGATGATAATGAAACTGGTGTTGAAGAAGTAATGTTTACCACCAACAACAAGTTGGTTGTCTGGACTAAAATAGACTCTAAACAGCTCATCAGAGACGTTGTGCTGCAACTGTGAGGCATCGAACAATACAAACCGATACTCCTTAAAGGGTTCAAGGTCATCCAGCTGAATTTTACTCTTATGTAGGAACTTAGCATCAGCTTCATGGTAGACCCCGGTGAGTGCAGCAGCCAGTAGTTGCTTGAGTTGACCTCTACTGTTACTGTCAAGGCATGTTATGATGAATAAATGTCTGTCGGGTTCTGGTGGACACAGTAAAGCTAAACCCACCATTGTCATGAATTTCTGGTATGTTTCGTCATCATCGAACATGTCTGCAATAACACTAGCGTCATTACCTACATAGCCAACGCCCTCGATATGTTGGTCAGTGACACTACTACTACTGTCACCATCACCACAATGACGCTCACAGGAAGCGAAAAGGTTGTCATCAGCGTTCCTGTTGTATATCATCCAAGAGGCTAAGTCTAACACTTGCTGGTTGGCGGTACCCAGCAGATAGTAGCTGTTACTTACTAGTTCATCTTCAGACAGGAGATAAGGGCTGACTAGAATAGCATCAATGACCTGCGATCTAGTACTGGTAGAACCTTTAGTCATCCTATCGCTTAAATACTGCAGCTGGTTGATTTGATTGTCAATCCTGTCTTGGAGGGTAGCAAGCTTGGCGACATTCACCGATCCTCCCGATTTACGAATGTTGTTCCTGTTAAAAAGGTAAGTGTAACGATGCATGTAGCGAGTGGCCAATTCCTTCTGATCAAGATGATCTGTCAATTGGGTGGTACCAGGTAGTAGAAAGCGATTAACAGTTGGATCTTCGACATCTTCAACCACGAAATTGAGAGTATCAAACAAGTTAGCCTCCCACTTCACAGCCTCATTCCAATAACCCCAACTCTTCATAGTGACACCATCAACTTCAGTAGTGGTGGCTAAAATATCAGTAGTAAACAACTCTGAGTAGCGCCACTGGCCTTGTGACACTGTTGCTTTGTAGTCAGTTAAGGCTATAATTAGCTGCTGAATGAAGGTTGTGATAGAGGCTGAAAAAGCGGGATAGAGATAACTGCGGGTGTAAACTTTCCACACTTTGTTGATTTTGTCAAAGATCGAAAACTTGCCAGTGTTTGTGTCAATATGAACCTTATTTAAAGATAAGAACAGCTCAGCCATGTCACTACCAAAACTGGAGCCAAACAGTAACTCTTGCAGCCTTTGTAGGATGTGATTAGTATACTGTAGTCGCCTATGGACACGCTTACTAACTTTTGCTGAACTAACGGTAACAGTTGAGGTCTGCTCAGATGAGCTAAAGGTTGAATCATCGAACTGCTTAGTGCTAACACGTTGACTTGCCATGAGTGCTATTTGAACTACTGAAGTCAACTAAATCCGCTCAAAAGTTAATTTTTGAGACTTTAAAAGTAAGTAATTGTACTGTCGTCACTGCTAGAATGGAAACATGATGATCTTAAATAGAACTGGCTAAACAACCCTAGAGGCCTAATAGATCCAAACAACTACTGAGATAGTAGAAGGACCATGCATTATAACTGTGTTACTGTAACTAGTAATAGAGTAAGGTTTGCTTTTGGTCTCTATAGTGGTTGTTGTTAGTTGGGTAGATTAAACCCTGCTACCATTGATGCTATAGCGGATGACCAAGATAGATTAAAATCCACTTTAAAATTAACTGGATCCTGATATTTTTTCGAAGTGGTTTTTAGTGAAAAAAGGTCGAGATTTAACCACTGGCATGAACGGGTGAAGGACCAAATTTTTGCTGTAAATTTGGTGGCGGCGGTTAAAGTCGACCAAAATTTTTGCAACCTGGTCAACTTCCCTTTTATATATGAGGAAGTTAGTGGGTAAGAGGGTGTGCCGCTATCATGAGTGCAAGCTGGTAAAGATTTTTGAGTAGCCAGATATAGACCACATCTGTGTTGCAATCTTGAGATACTCTCTCAGAGTACGTTGGACATTACTGTGTTACACAGTAATTCGAATATTAGTTATAAAGTGTTAAGCACTATAGCTGTTTTACTACTGTACTAGTTCTACCACTCCCTTATAGATTATAGATTAGAGAACTATAGGTTATAAGTTATAGGTTACAAAGTTAGAACTACTATAGATTATAAGATTTAGAACTACTATAGATTATAGGTTACAAGTTATAGAGTTAATAGCAATATAGGTTATAACCTATAAAGTTAGGACTACCACAAGTATAAGTTACAAGTGATAAGTAATATAGACTATAGGTTGTAAGATTTAGAACTACTGCAGATTAGAGATTACAGAGTTACAACTTTAGGTTGTAACTTGGAAGAGATATAATATGGAGTTATAGCTTAGGAAACATGTAGCCGAGCTGTAACCTCCAATAGTAACAGCTACAGAGTTCCGGTAGATAGTATGTAAGAAAGGATATACTGTCTTAATAACTTCGCTATTAAAACACCACACACCAACTTTATTACAAGACTACATCTTAAACTTACAAGTTAGGGGAGTGGGTATAGGAGTTATAAGTTGTAGTAGTTGGGTATAACTTATGATTGTAAAGGTTGCCTTTATAACTATGAGTTATGGCGGGATATTATAAGTTACAACTTTAGCCGTAATTAATTGTACTAGCCAAGGACCACTATGCTAGTATTACAACCCTACAGCCGACTCACCACAATCCAGAGGTTGGTTATCAACACAAAATAATTACTAACGTAAAAGTTATGACTTGGGATAGCAGTCCAATCCAAGATGTTCGACTACCTATAGCTGATTTCAGTGAACTCTATGACAACTTTCCCATCTTTAGAGTGGCTGTCGGTGAACTAGACATCTACCACGCTTTCCAACTTATACCGGAGTGGTTCCGTGAGTCTACTATTAATGCCATTATGCGTTATGAACTCCTACCAGATACTGGGCTTCCTCTCTATGTAGTGATAAAAGGTACTGTTATCGAAGATGACCTAGATGTTGTTAACTTCGCTATTTACAGGCACTTCAAGCGTGGCTCACCAGAGGGTACCTTTATTTTCCGTCTCGATGACATAGAGACTAATGAGACAGTTACAATTACTCAGGCGAAGATCTTCGCTGATGGTAGTGATATTAGGCTTGTAATAGCGGCTATTGAGAACGGAATTATGTTACAACTTGAAATTTGTAAACATGTGTTCGCGGAAGCTAACTTCTCCCCAACGGACTATCCCGATATAGCTACCCTCCTTACTACCTATCCCGAATTGTATGGCTCCACACCACAGCATTGGGATAGTATGTTGGCTACAGTCTTCCGTCTTGCCAATAGTGTCCAGGTTGGCAACCCATAATAAACCTGAGCTGTCTGTGCTGTCTTGACAACATTGTACTGTCTTGACAACACAACATTGTTAGGGCGAGCTTTGTCTATAGTCGCAACTAAGTTACAACTGTTACAGCTGATAGACGTCTTTATGACAATTAGACTTGTAGTAAAAGGTCAACCACAACACACCTGGCTGACTTACAGTTTTACATCTTGTATTGTACTGCCAGCACACAGTGGTTGATAGAAAATTGATATTATAGGATATCACTACATGATATAATGGCAAATGGCGTACGAGTATGTCAACTATAGCCTTGACAGGCCGACCCGTAAGATCGAACGTCACATCTACATTGATGATGGACTAGTCACTGGTGTGCTCAAGGGTCTGTTGTCTGTTGTCAACACCTACTCTGAAGATATTACCATCAATGGTGACAAGATCACGTTCAGCACCTTTGGTCCAGTTCGCAACTTTGACAAGTGGTCAGCTTACTTCAGCAGCAAGATGTCTGATATCGATGACTACTTTAGTGAACACGCTGAGCCTCGCTCAGATCAGCGTGCCTATCAGCATTATGTCAGCGCTAACGAGTTCGCCCTGATAGTTAAGGCTGTCGGCCAAATAGTGTGTCTGTCAGTGGCTGAAACCATTGGTGCAGACAATGAAGACTTCAAGCGTCTGTCAGCTCTTCTGGCTGACGTTGACAGAGATGAAGAGTTTGGAGAGACTGACTATACCATTTACCCCACCATCTCTGAGTTCCTCATTACTCCCATCTACAACTATCTGCAGCAGCGAGACTCAAGTGTTGGAGTTAAGTACGGTGACATTATTCGCTTTGAATTTATGGAATACCGCAACGATGGTGTCCACATTTGCCTCCATGACTCAGCTGTTGACTTGGGTCATGATCCTGATGACTATGGCAATGTGCCACAAGAGTTTCCCGCTACCACCGAGTTCCCTATCAAGTACTTCTCAGAGTCAATTGGACACAACCGCGAGGTGTGGTTGCCGAAGTCCGTTCAGGTCATCACTGGTGACTTTTCTGCTTTTGTCACTGCTTCTGCTTCTGGTTCTGGTTCTGGTGTAACAGAACCAGAAGTGGAGGCAGCAGGAGGGATGTATTCGGCCACTTTTGCTCGTATCACAAAGGCTATTAAAGAGGAAGGTGAGTTTGGCATTAGTGCGACTACTGTAGTGAAGATCATTACTGTTAGTGCCACTTCTACTCTGCCGAAACAGACTAGACAGAGTCACAGTCTCGACAACTACATTGTCATTTTGGCTGATGCTCCAGCCGATGCTAACGCCAAGTATCAGGAACTGCTTGATAACGGTATGTATGCTAGTTGGCTGGAAACTGCCGATGACATCGTGGTCGTCGATCTTCAAAGGTATAGTGATATGTTCACCGCTAGCCGTAGGTTCGATGGTGCTTAAGGGTACAGACTAGTCTATCAGTACAACTGTACACACCCATATATTGTGTGTATATATATATATATATATCTATATACAGACACAAGGAGTCAACAGTAACTCGGTTACTGTCTCACAAAGCAAGTAGTTACTCATTATAAGTATCTTTTGCTGCTGTTGCTGTTAGTAAACTGTACTGTTGAGTAGTTAACCAATACCACTTCTCTCGAGTCTGTTGTAGTAAGGGTGTTATTATTAGATATGAGATAGAACTTTGTTTACCTCTTTGATACGTATCTGACATGTTTGATAGTTGCTATGTTTGATGATTGACATGTTTGTTAGCTCGCGTGTCTAATGTCTATTATAGTCTTGCTATAATACTTATTGAGCAGTACAGCTTCAAAGCTATAAATTGTAATGGTAAAGTTGGTTATTACAGTCTTCAAGTAGTAAGTCATCACTTAGAGTATTTCTTAACTGAGCATTGTAGGTATGACTACATGTAGTTGTAATTAACACAGGAACAGGAACAGGAAGTCTATAACCTCAGGTTACAAGCCTCTGGTCTGACTCTAACTGTAAACATATCTTCAAGATATGTTATGTTGCTAACAATAACTGGTAGTATTTTACTGCGTGGTATACATATATATACATACAAGTCTTTTACTCACGTAGATTAGTTGTAGGTAGCGTAACTAACTTAGCTAGCTTTACTGGAGTAGAGTAGTTAACCTTTAGATCAATAGACGCAATATCTAGCACAGTCCCTTCGTCGTGGCTACGGTGGACTCCTTGGAAGCAGAAGCCCAGCACGTGTAGCTGATACAAATTCTTGTTGAAGGTAAAACTTAACCACATTCTCTAGTCCATCTGTACTGTCCTGAAGTATAAAACACCGTTAGCACAGTCACCTATTGTGTAAATTGAAAATTATTTGGTAATAGGTGTGCAAAAGTTACATCAAACATAGACAGGAATGAAAGGCAAAGGTATGATTGGCAGATCCACCGGGGTGGCTGAGAGGCAAGGGGGTCACCGGACACACCGCACGTACTACCGTACTCCAGTGTACCATGGCAACCCATTCAAGGACTTCTGGCAGTGGTTGACTTCACCCTTCAAGACAGACAGTGACGACGACTGATCTCCCTGACTAGTAGACTTTTGTCTATGAAGTTTGTAGTTTGTAGTTTGTAGTTGACCCTTAGTAAAAATATACATCTCCGAGATGTATATTGACAGATATAATTTAGTTGTTGTTGCTGTTGTTGTTGTTGTTGTTGTTATTGTTGCTTGCTAACTACAGACTGTAACACTCAAAACCCAGAGGAGATCAAGTACTAATTGGTCAAATCAACAATGCTTATCTATCGAGTAAGTAACGACTGCCTCAAGAACCTTGTTATATCTCTGAGTTGTAACCTAAAATATGCCTAAGATATAAGTACCGTAAGTATAGCTTCTTGGAAGCTACAGTTATAACTTAACACATAAATCATCGACATCAGCAAAAAAATAGCACTTACTCGTCAGAAGGGTTAGTGCGTTTTTCTCGGTTAGCCATATTCTCTGTTTCAAACTTGCGGTAAGTTAGGGTTAAGTTGTCAACATAGGGGTCAGACTTGTAGTTAATAGCAGCTTCCAGGATATCTCTGCTTGGAGATACACAAATACAAACCTCTTTGGTGCGACTGATGGCTGTGAAGACATTACGAAAGTTGGCAGTATTAAGGTTAGTCTCAATTTAACCAATCATTCCCACTGAGTAGAGAGGTTATTTTTGTTGTCATCATAACAATGATCGAAGTATCGTATATAGTCGTTACTAGTAGAAGTTGTTGTCTACTTAGTAGACAGCTATGTTATCACCGGTATTTCTGGTACTGCTGCTAGTAATATACTCTTGTCATCACAAAAGTATATTACTAATCTTAACCGGTGTGAGGTCGCAAGCCTGACACGACCTCGATGTAGAAAGCAGCCATCCTAGTGGTGGTGTCGTCACCAAAGCTCGAGTAGACACCAACAGCCGACTCAAAGCTGTTGGCATCAGGTAATAGCCTCCTGTAGCCAACAGCTGACAGCATATTCTCAATGGCCAATCTCTTGGTGACGCCGTAAAAGGCGTCAACTCTAGTCACCCTCACGTCAAACTCCTCCACACCATTGTGGAAGGTGAATACATGACCTAACAGGTCAAGATTCCAGAACCCTTCTAATATCACTCGACCTTCGGCCACCTTACTACCGTCGAAGATCATGGTAAAGTACGGGTCCTGGATATGTTTTTTAGTGTAGGACATCTTTATCGCTGACCTTGTTGGGTGATTTCTACTAGGAATTAACAGTCAGTTTCAGTAGGGGCCTGGATAAGCTAGGTTATACTACTATTTTTTTGTCTAGATAATAACTGCGTTATTAACCACAGTAACCACTAATTCTAAGCTTATAACAGACGTTGTAGTTAGTGGTTACTATAGCTACAACTGTAAACAGTACTTGTTTATATAGTTTTGTTACAGCTTCAAGCTGTAAGTGGCTACTAGTATCTTATAGTCTGTAATTCATTGTTTGACACTTAGACAGCTTGATCATAACCTTTGTTCGACTACAGTTGACAACTACCAGACTTTATCAACTATAGTTAGGTTACTAATTTATAAGTAGGCCTAGGTCGCCACAGTTGTGTCGTGTCTCTGGTAAGTACCAAAATTTTACCTGGTGGACAAGTCTTAATTCTCGAAATACGGTTTTTAGTAGCCGCCTTCAGTTGTGACCTAGGTCACAACTAGAATATTTTTGGGAGTCCCTCTCTGACCAAAAACATATAAACAGAAAGAGAAGTAGTCTAGTATAGCTTATTCTATGATTAAGTCTAGAAAAATGTAGTTTCTTAACAAACGAAAGTCTTCCGAGAACCCATTTTAGGTGTGATCTAGGTTACAATGTAGTAAGAAACTACATTTCCAGAGTAACCTTAAAGGAAGGAACTAAACTTTAACACTCCTTATGGATATATGTATATAATAGCAGTAGTAATAGTAATAAACTATCTAAACCATAAACTAATTATAACTTATAGAGTTATTACTTAAGCAATGTTTGTTGTCTACTAAGTAGATAACCTCCTATTATAACTATTATATAAGTTAAACTATAAATTTTAGGTTATTAGTAGTATTTATGTAGTCTATACTGGGTATAGATTTTTAACTATCTTTCTACATACACAGTTGTGTCGTAGCTTTAATAAGTACCAATTTTTACCTGGTGGACAAGTCTTAATTCTCGAAATACGGTTTTTAGTAGCCGCCTTCAGTTGTGACCTAGGTCACAACTAGAATATTTTTGGGAGACCCTCTCTGACCAAAAACATATAAACAGAAAGAGAAGTAGTCTAGTATAGGTTATTCTATGGTTAAGTCTAGAAAAATATAATATCTTGACAAGTAAAAGTTCTCTCAGAAGCCTTCTAGGTGTGGTCTAGGTTACAAGGTAATAAAAAAACTATACCTTGAGGATTATCACTTATTCAGTAACCAATTTTTATTATTTATCAGAGTCACATCATAACTGTGCATGTGAAAAGGTAGTTAAAATCTGTACTTGGTATAGATTACAAATTTGTCTGGTTGTAGTTACTCAATAGTAACACTATCTAATTGTTACACAAATACTACTAGTAACGTAAAGTTTTATAATTTAACTCATGTTGTAGTAATAATAAGGTTATCTGTTAGGTAGATAACAAATATTGCTTAAGTAATACTTCTATAGCTTATAACTACTTTATGGTTTAGATAGTCTGTTATTACCACACAAATTTATAAACTCATGAATGGTGTTAAAGTTTGGTCCTCTTCTTTAGAGCTATTCTGGAGGTATAGTTTTTTTTATTACCTTGTAACCTAGACCACACCCAGATGGCTTCTCGAAAGACTTTCGTTTGTTAAGAAACTATATTTTTCTAGACTTAATCATAGAATAACATATACTAGACTACTTCTCTTTCTCTTTATATGTTTTTGGTCAGAGAAGGTCTCCCAAAAATATTCTAGTTGTGACCTAGGTCACAACTGAAGGCGGCTACTAAAAACCCTATTTCGAGAACTAGTGCTTACCCACCAGGTAAAATTTTAATACCTATAAGAGCTATAGCATAATTGCGTGCACGGACAGATATTTAAATTCCCTATACTTAAAGCACACCATAGAATGGTTCATCTGTAGATACTTAATATCTACAGCTGCTATTTGTTACACAGATTGTTGTTGGTAATGTAGAAGTCTAACTTGGTACAATTATTAACCTGTATTAGGGTCTGTTTGTCATGTACAAAAATAATTATTGTTTAGATGCCAAGTAGCTAGACTATGCATGGGACTAATTTTGTACCTAACCCAATCGCGACATAGTTGTGATGTTTTACAGATGGTATTAAAACTTTACCTGGTGGACAAGTCTTAATTCTCGAAATATGGTTTTTAGTGGCTACCTCTATATTTTTGGGAGACCTTCTCTGACCAAAAACATATAAAGAGAAAGAGGAGTAGTCTAGTATATGTTATTCTATGATTAAATCTAGAAAAATATAGTTTCTTAACAAACGAAAGTTCTCTCAGAACCCATCTAGGAGTGACGTAGGTTACAAGATAATAAAAACTACACTTCCAGAATAAGCTTAGAGAAGAGAATTAAAGTTTAATACTATTTATGAACTAAGAACTTGTATAGCAGTAATAGGGTACTTAAAACATAAACTAATTATAAGTCATAGAGCTATTACCTAAGCAATGTTTGTTGTCTACCTAATAGATAACCTCTTATTATAACTACTACTACTACTACTACTACTACTACTACTACTACTACTACTACTACAACAACAACAACAACAACAACAACAACATAAGTTAAGCTATGAACTTTACATTACTAGTAATATCTATGTAATAATTATTAAGTAACTACAACCGAAGAAGTTTTGTAATCTGTACTGAGTATAGATTTTAACTATCTTTCTACATACACAGTTGTGTTGTAACGCTGATAAGTATTAAACTTTGGTATGTCTCTCTAAGGCTAATCTCGAAAGTAGGATTTTTACTATCTTCTTCCAGTCGTAACCTAGGGTTACAACCAGAATGTTTTGGGAGACAAACTACCAGCAAAAACATATAAAGAGATTAAGACCTAGTCTAGTATGAGTTGTATTGTGGTTAATTCTAAATGCTGTGAAATTTTCCACCAGGACTAACTGGAAATCTTGTAATGTTTGAAAACAACCACTATACAACTTGTACCAGACTAGTTCTTAGTCTTTTTATATGTTTTTGTCTGTAGTTTGTCTGTAGTTTGTCTCCCAAAAACATTCTGGCTGTGATCCTAGGTCACAACCAAAGGCAGGTACTAAAAACCATATTTCGAGAATAGTGTAAGGGTAGGGGCTAATTTTCGTGAAGTAGTAATGGACTGGTACAGATGTGACAGCATAAGGTTACTTAAAAATTACTATTCTACCCACAACAATAATAGTACCAATATTGACATTAATGTCAGTTAATAGTATCACAAGTAGACTTTTCGGGCAACCTTAGTTGCCAAGTAGTAACTACAAAGACTTCTACCAAGAGAGTTATGACTTGAAGTCATAACATAATGTTGTGAATAATAATAATAATAATAATAATAATGATAAGAAGGTCAACCTACACAGGAAGTTTACAACTTGTAACTCATGTCTGTAAGCTGTAACTCTTAACAGTAAGACCTACTACAGCAAGTCTGATTGTGACAAAGTCACAAACTTTATTACAACCTCTAATAAGAAGAAATGTTGTCTACCTGGTAGACAGCTCTAACTTTGCACTCTACTTCTACAACCGAAGTTTACCCTATCAGTCAAGTGACAATATCACTGGAGTCTGCAACTATTGACAATGCCTAAGTATTATTAGTCTCCATCTGCTCACCATCACTATTTATTTCAGTCTCTTCACGGTACCAGCAGTCACTCTCTATGTCGTGATCCCGAAGAAGCGGGTAGCGATGTTGGGTTACAACATCACGACGTTCATCATAGACAGTGTTGTAACGCTGCTTGTTGGTGTTGAGATCAGTAATCTTCCTGGCTGACTTGTTGTCACGAGTTAGGAAGGTAACATTCATAATGACATGAGAGGTAGACCTACCGAACACACAAAAGCCGTACTCAAGCTTAGTTATACAGTCATTATAACTAGCGTAGACACCTGTTGATGTGTAGACAACAGCTTCCTTCTCAGTACTATAGCACTACGTCTGACACGTGGCTAAAGTGTTCTGTTCATTGTCTCAATAGCGTTTTTCTGTGTGCTGCTCACCATATACCTTAGATATGACGACTTTAATAGACATTAGATACGCGTACCTAATGTCTATTCTACCACTAGGATAGTAACTGATGTAATCGCCAATAACATCACCATCTAGCCTATACATGACCGATTCCAGTAGACCTTTATCAGTCCAACCTTATGATCCCAAATACTGAAGCTCTCAACTACGAACCTTGGGTCGCTACGGTGTTTTTCTATCAATCGCTCAGCCAGTTTTCTGTTGCTTTCAGTCAGTGACAATCTGCAACCAGTATCTGTATCTACTACTTCGTCTAAGTGTACCTGATCATAGCGACGGTCATACTCGTAGCTGATTTTGAAGGTCTCAAGGTACTCAACTTCATGATCCTTCTGACTGAGGTACTCACCGCTGTTAAGCACCACTCTCTTGTTATCACTACGTCTCTGCCACTCATCCATGAAGTGTTTATCAACCAGCCTATCGTCAGGCAGCAGTTGATAGGGACAACGCAGCCAAATATTGCGTAGCACATCAACGTCAATCTTGTTGTCGTTGCTATACAGCACAGGTGACAAGATAGTCCACATGAAGAACAACTGTTTTATGACAGCTGTGAGGAAGTTGTTATCCTCAGTGATACTGTATATTCTAAGACAGTCGACCAATGCTGGTCGACTGTGTATAAACACATCTTGGTCTCTCAAGCAGTTGACGTAGAGGGTAACGGCTTCATCACTGACGTTGGTTAATAACACCGACAACTTAACAGCTTCATCGTTAGTACTGCCACTAGTGGTCGGCACAGCAGACAGGTCACTGGTCATAGTATAGAGTACACCACTATTAGCGTCGATAGTGACTGGAATTAGGACACTGTAACCAACATCGATAGTGATGTTCTTTGTTACTTTGGTCTTATCCTTAACATTAAGACTGTAGTTACTCTCAAATGACATGTTTAGTCATACTAGCAGTAGCCTCAAAATTTACAATCCTACTTAGAGTAGGATGTTTGTTTGTCTTCCGTGAACAGAACTTGATCTTGTTAATCAACGACCACCCGGACCATTCTTACTGTATGACTCACGACCAGAGGGGTATTCACGATTAGAGCTAGAACCCATGCTAGAAAGGGCTGAAATCACCATCGCACCAATCACAATAGCCACGAAGATTGCACTAGTAAGCATCATGTTGACTATCAGTCGAACTTTACTAGACCTGAGGTAAAACTTTGTTTTACATCAATTGTCTTTCCTCAATTGTCTTTCCTCAATACGGCAACTATCAGACATGACTTCTGATATGACTTCTGATATGACTTCTGATATGACTTCTGATATGACTTCTGATATGACTTCTGATATGACTTCTGATATGACTTCTGATATGACTTCTGATACGTCAACCAGTTGAAGTGTTTAATAGTTGATGTGTCAGAAGTCATGTCTGATAGTTGACGTGTCAGAAGTCATATGTCTGATAGTTGACGTGTCAGAAGTCATGTCTGATAGTTGTCGTGTCAGAAGTCATGTCTGATAGTTGACGTGTCAGAAGTCATGTCTGATAGTTGACGTGTCAGAAGTCATGTCTGATAGTTGTCGTGTCAGAAGTCATGTCTGATAGTTCACATCTTCGAGGGCAAAGTGCACCTCAAACAAACTACAACAAATCTATTATCACCAAGACAAACACAATTTTAAACACTAATACTATCACTAGCTATTTCACCAATATAGCCCCACTGGTAACAACAGATAATGATAACTTCTGTCGTTGGTGACAACAAAATCAAGTCTTACCGCTATTGCCGACAGCGGTAAGACTTGATTTTGTTGTCACAGTAAGTAACACCAAACTAACCTGAGAACCAGAGATGGGTGTAGCTATAATCAATTTCGACAAGACTCCCACGGCTCGCGAGATGCGTGAGTCAGATATCTCATCGCTGAGGTACGCTGTTATGCGCGACTCGAAAGACGAGTTTGAGAAGTTCCTTAAGAACAGCCGCTGGCTGACCTACTCTTGGGATGACTATGAGTGGGCCCTACGCATAGCTGCTAAGGAGGGTAAGTTAGATGCCGTCATCGTGCTAGTGGAAGCTAAAACTAACATTCATTCCAAGGATGAGTATGCACTTCGCTGGGCCGCTGAGAACAATCATACCAAGATCGTTCGCTACTTAGTCAAAAAGGGTGCCGACATCAGTGCCCTCTTTCCATCTGTCCGCCTCAAGTATAATCTAAAAGAGAAAGAGTGAGAGATAGAGGGTATAGGTTAGTCTTATGCAATGGTAATAAGTAGGAGTTCGACTCCTACTATTTCTAGGTTAGAGACGTAAGGTTATTATTTACCCTTACTGTTACAACTGCAGTTGTAGTCAATATATTCTTGATTGGCTACAACTTAAGATTATGATTGTTAGTCAAGAACTCTTATAACCTTAAGTTGTAATCCTCTCTACTTGATCTCTATTATAGAGATAGAAGTATTTACTGTACTCTGTTACTGTATTAATAATAGTAACTTTACTATATTTATAATAGTAAGTTTACTAAGTACTAATGGACAACAACAGCAAGCTTAACTACTAGCGACTTTGTTACTAACTCTAGTTAGTAACTAACTATTATAGAATGAGAAATTGTAAACTTAACCGTCAAACGGGGTTGAGTCCAGCTTGTTATCAAGCGAACAGCTAACTCTCACTCTAGTACAGAGCTTGACAGCTACCACCCTAACATAATAGACTCGCGGTGAACAAGTTTACCACGACTGTCTATCTGACTTGACGATAAGGTGACGACAAAGTCGTCACAGTACTGTAAGTGTAATGGGAGGAAACAGCAGTTATCAGCAGAGAACCATCATTCCTTCTCTTTTCTCTTTGGCTAAGGGTGCTATTGAGCAACACACCAAACACACCACCACTATGGCAGTCATGATTAACTGCCCGGTGACGCGATTGCTGACATCCAATCTGGGCTTACTGGATTCAGTGCTGTATGAACAACTCAAGGCCGGAATCAAGTACTACAACGACTACAGTTACAAGCCTACCTCTAGGGGTTGTGCTGAAATCTTCGGTGAGTAAGGCAAGTTTATTGGTCTCCTGTGGACCAATCACAAGCAGGAGTTGATAGATATACTGAAGGTGCCCGTCAAGAAGTTCAAGGCCTTGAGTGTTGGCAAGCTGGCCACAGAAGAGGAGATCACTGCCTACCTGGAGCTCAAGAACTACCAGTCAGTGCTACTGCGACAAAAGAAGCTGCTGGTTTATGTTGGCAAGCACAACACCTCAGCAAGACAGAGCGGTCACAAAAGCTTCAACACCAACCAGTATCAGCTGCCAGTGGATATGTATCTCAAGCAGTGCCCAGTTGGTATGGAGCTTGACTCCTGGATCTCCCGTGGTTTAAGACTACAGTTCATCACCGAAGAGGAGGTGCGCAAGTCCGCCTTTGCTAGGTTGGCGCCTGACAACGACTGCTGTATGCGCTCTAAGTGGCTTGACAATGAGCAACGGCAGCAGAAGGATGATGGTGGTCAAAAGGTCACCGTCAGCTACAATAACAACTTCGTCTTTTACAATGAGACTCTAGAGATGTGGATAA
>Ga0302309_10002115_pt1 | contig 17022 bp, 20 predicted proteins | sample III_Palsa_N1_1_FD_200453 | JGI IMG/M metagenome (GOLD analysis project Ga0302309, IMG submission 200453) | Peat permafrost microbial communities from Stordalen Mire near Abisko, Sweden - III_Palsa_N1_1 | ecosystem: Environmental > Terrestrial > Soil > Palsa > Peat permafrost | place: Sweden... | reverse complement strand
AGTCTGAGGGACATCGTAACACCTCTGAAAACTGTTAGTGTTTAATGAACCGCCGTATGCCGAACGGCACGTACGGTGGTGTGAGAGGACAGGTAAGGAAATAATCCTTACCTTCCTACTCGATTTTAGACATATTTTTTACAAAACCTTCTCGCTCGTTTTTTTAAAATCTCCTATCTTCACCAGCTTGAATAACTGACATGTATAAAAAGTTCTTTCTGCCATTTTTAGTTCTTACAATATCCATTACAACAATCGCAACGGCGCAAGACAACGGCCCTAACCTTGGCATCATTCCCGCCCCGGTATCATTAAAGAAAACAACAGGGCAATTTATTTTAAGCCAGCAAACCGCTTTTGTTGCCGATAGTCCTGGGAATAAGGCCATATTGTTTTTAGCCGACTATCTCCATGACAAAAAAATGCTGAACATTCAGCCAAAGACAGATGGTAATAACAAAACTCCGAACAGCTTGGTACTAACTTCCGCCGGAACAGATAGCTTGCCCGCTGAAGGATACCGTTTAACCATCACGCCACAAAATATTACCATTGCCGGTAAAGGAGCGGGGCTTTTTTATGGTATCCAAACCCTCATACAGTTAATGCCTGCCGAAAACAGCGCCACTGTTCAGCTCCCTTGCGTACAGATAGTAGATTACCCGCGTTTTGGTTATCGCGGCCTGATGCTGGATGTTTGCCGTCATTTTTTTTCGGTTGAGTTCGTTAAAAAGTACATCGACCTGATGGCTGCTTACAAACTCAATAATTTTCACTGGCATTTGACAGATGACCAGGGCTGGCGCATCGAGATAAAGAAATATCCACGGTTAACAGAGATTGGCAGCCAGCGCGCACAAACCCTGATAGGCAATTACCATGATCGTTTCCCGCAACAGTTTGACAATACACCTTATGGTGGCTTTTATACACAAGACCAGATACGCGAAGTGGTAAAATATGCCGCCGACAGATACATTAACGTAGTACCCGAAATAGAAATGCCCGGGCACTCCGAAGCGGCCCTTGCTGCTTACCCTGAATTAAGTTGTGATCCGTCTTTTCCATACAAGGTTTCCGAAACATGGGGCGTATTTCATGATACTTACTGCCCGTCTGACAATACATTTAAGTTTTTAGAAGATGTTTTGACGGAAGTAATGGATCTTTTCCCCAGCAAATACATCCATGTAGGCGGGGACGAAGCGCCAAAGGATGCCTGGAAAAAATCTGAATTCTGCCAGAAACTTTGTAAAAAATTAGGGTTTAAGGATGATCGCACCTCATCGAAAGAAGATAAGCTGCAAAGTTATTTTATAGAACGTATTGAAAAGTTTGTGAATTCGAAAGGCCGCAGCATTATTGGTTGGGATGAGATATTGGAAGGCGGCCTGTCGCCAAATGCTACGGTAATGAGTTGGCGCGGTGAAGCCGGCGGTATAGCTGCGGCACAACAGAACCATGATGTGGTGATGACGCCCGGCAGTGCCGGTTTATATATCGACCACGGCCAGGGAAAACTGAGCGATGAACCGTTAACCATAGGCGGAGATGAGCCGCTGACAAAAATATACAATTACAACCCTACGCCTGCATCGTTAACTCCCGATCAGCAAAAGCACATCATAGGCGTACAGGCTAATTTGTGGACGGAATACATCGCCACCGATGCCAAAGCCGAATACCAACTGCTGCCACGAATGTTCGCGCTAAGCGAAATAGCGTGGACGCCACTGGCAAATAAGAATTATACCGATTTTGCCAATAACCGCCTGCCGCAACACCTGGCCTGGCTCGACAGGAATGGATTTGATTACCATGTACCGACGGCTATTGGCGCAATAGATACCGTTATGTTTGGCCAGGCTTTATCTGCTACACTAAAACCATCGGTAGCAGGTGCTACTATTTTTTATACGATTGACAGCTACACGCCGCGCGAAACAGACCTAACTTACAGTACACCGCTTAATTACCCTGTGCCCCAAGACCAGTACCGCGAACTGAAAACCATTGTGATCACACCGTCGGGCAAGCGCAGTACGGTAACCAGTACCATGGTGTATAATAAAACACCGTTGCCGCCGGTTAATTACATAGGTACGGTACAGGGATTGAAATACCAGCTTTTTGAAGGTACGTTTAACAGTACTAATGACCTTACCGGCGCAGCGGTTATCGACAGCGGTGTAGTTAAAAGTTTCAATCCCTTGGCGCTAAAGAAAAACAACACCTCGTTCGGTATAATTTACAGCGGGTATATCCGTATTGATAATGATAACGTTTATGGTTTTTCAACGCTGTCTGACGATGGATCGGAATTATTGATAGATGATGTTACCGTGGTGCGGAATGACGGCAAACATTCGCAACTGGAGCAGGGTGGAGCCGTCCCGTTACAAAAAGGGTATCACCGTTTTACTTTAAAATATTTTAATGTTGGTACGTCGGGCATGTTGCATGTATATTTGACTTTGCCTGGGCATCCAAAGGGCGAACTAACGCCGGATGAACTTTATAATTGATGGGTTAAATGCATAAAAGGGTTAATTTATTAGTTGTTGGTATTTGTTTGCTGCTTGCAGCCTGTCACCAGGATGAAAAACCGGTGGCAAGCGTTTCATTGCCTGATAAAAAGCCGGCGATGATGGAGCCTTTCAGGTTTCATAAAATGATAGAGGTTGCACCGGGCAATGATTTCGATGTTTTAAGCTGGGGGAGAGGTTCGTCCGCAGTGGGCTCATTCCTCATCCTTCATTCGGATTCAACTAATATGAAATATACCACCACAACCGGCGATCTTGACGGCATCATAGTGGATGTTTATAATGCCGATATGGATATGGACGGCAATCCCGAGATACTCATACAGGCAAAAGCTACCGATACCACCAACTATGCCGTTATTTACGCCTTTGAGTTTAATAACGACAAGGCTGATAAACTGGATTTCCCCAAGCTCACCAAATCGCAAAAACAAGGTTATCGCGGCAACGATAATTTCTATATACAGGATGGCAAATTCATGCGTGAGTTTCCCATATATACGGGTAACGGCAAGGATGCCACACCCACCGGCCAGAAACGCCTGCTGCAATATGGTTTAAGGGATAATGAATTTACTGTTCAGCAGATCAGCAAAGATTCAACTTCAACAAGCACTAAAAAGACGGTATCTGCGCCGGTAACGTCTACAAGCAGTTCAACTAAAACTACTTCTTCAAAAAAGAAAAAGAAACATACGGAAGAGCAAAACACCCCTCATCATAAAAAGAAAAAGAAGCATCATCATAGCGAGGAGTAGATAAAATCCATAATGCTATTTGAAAGATTTAGATTCCGTTGAATGGTTAACGCAGAGCCTTCGTTTTTGCCCATGACAAATTATTGGAAATGTCATTTCGACGAGCGCAGGTGGGTATAGTGGTGGCTGCGAGGAGAAAACTTTTGCGCCATATAGATAATCTTCCTGCTTGGTGCAGAAGTTTTCTCACCTGCCCTTAGCTCATTGGCCAACGCTTATGCAGGAAATGACATGATTTTTTGAAGCATCGCCATAACGAGGAGCAAATAACTATCACGTTTGTATCACCCCCACATTAAACGCCTTTTCAATCGGCGCATGATTGGCCGCCTCAATGCCCATCGAGATTACTTTACGCGTTTCCAGCGGATCGATAATACCATCAACCCATAACCTTGCAGCGGCGTAGTAAGGGGTGGTTTGCGCATCGTAACGGTCGCTGATCTGTTTTAACAGTTCATCTTCCTGTACCTTGTCTGCCGTTTCGTTGTTGGCTTTCTGGCCTGCCTGCTGTATCTGCAAAAGGGTTTTGGCAGCCTGCGAGCCGCCCATCACGGCAATTTTTGCCGATGGCCAGGCATAGATCAATCGCGGATCATAAGCCTTGCCGCACATGGCGTAATTTCCCGCTCCATAAGAATTTCCTATCACAATGGTGAACTTCGGCACTACTGAATTAGCCACCGCGTTCACCATTTTAGCACCGTCTTTAATAATCCCGCCCTGTTCCGACCGGCTGCCGACCATAAACCCGGTTACATCCTGCAAAAATACCAGCGGTATCTTCTTTTGGTTGCAATTCATGATAAATCGGGTGGCTTTATCCGCCGAATCGGAGTAGATCACGCCCCCAAGCTGCATTTCTTTTTTGCCCGATTTTACTACAATACGCTGATTGGCCACTACACCAACTGCCCAACCGTCTATGCGCCCCAGTCCGCACAGTATTGTTTTGCCGTATTCGGCCTTATATTCTTCAAATTCGGAATTATCCAAAAGGCGCAGTAATATTTCCTTCATGTCGTAAGGTTTGTCCCGAGCTATAGGCAGAATGCCGTAAATATCTTTTTCATCCAACTTGGGCGCAGCCGGTTTAATGCGGTCGAAACCTGCTTTTACGTAATCGCCTGTCATGCTTAAAATATTGCGTATGCTGTCGAGGCAAGCCTTGTCATTTGGTTGTTTGTAATCCGTAACGCCGGATATTTCACAGTGCATGGCCGCACCGCCAAGCGACTCGCTATCAACATCTTCGCCAATAGCTGATTTCACGAGGTATGATCCTGCCAAAAACACGGACCCCGTACCTTCAACGATCATTGCCTCATCGCTCATAATAGGCAAATAAGCCCCGCCCGCCACACACGAACCCATAATGGCCGAAATTTGTATAATACCCATGCTGCTCATTATAGCATTGTTGCGGAAAATGCGGCCAAAATGCTCCTTATCCGGGAATATCTCATCCTGTAAAGGCAGGAATACGCCTGCAGAATCGACGAGATAAATGATAGGCAACCTGTTTTCCATCGCAATTTCCTGTGCGCGCAGGTTTTTTTTGGCCGTAATCGGGAACCAGGCGCCCGCTTTTACCGTGGCATCATTGGCCACCACCACACATTGCCTGCCCGAAACATAACCTATACCGCAAATAACCCCGCCCGACGGGCAGCCGCCATATTCGGCATACATGCCTTCGCCTGCAAAAGCGCCGATCTCCAGCCAGGGTTTGTCTTTATCGATTAAGTAAGCAACCCGCTCGCGCGCCAGCATTTTGCCTTTTTCCTTCTGTTTGGCCGCCGCTTTTTCGCCGCCGCCAGCATAAACTTTTTTCAGGCGGGTATTCAGCTCATAAACGTGCTGCTTGTTGAAGTCTTCGTTCTTGTTAAATTCCAGGTCCATACGTAGATGATTGGGAATACAATCTTAGGTAAATTACCATAGGAAAATGTTATTTGATTGGTTTTTGTTTGCCGATTGTTTAGCTTTAGCCTGTAAACTAAAGATCAAAGCGATTTTATGGATGAAACAGGAGGGGATGACGCCGGTAACTGGAAATGGGGCATTTTTTATTATAACCCGAAAGACAAGAAAATTTTAGTACCAAAAAGATACGGCATAGGTTGGACGCTGAATTTCGGCCATGTGATATCGTTTATTATAATGGGCTTATTTTTGGGCGTGGTTACCTGGATCATTTTGTATAGCAGTGGTGTTATAAAACCTTAAAGGCCGGCAGTAAAAAACGGCAGGTGTACCAAAGTAAAAGTGGTACACCCTGGTACGCAACCTATAGTTAAATCGTGGTTAATTAATTGAAATACAGAATTTTGCCGGTTAAATTTTTGAAAAAAGTGGTACAGTGTGGAACGCTACAAAAATTTTAATTAAACACTATAAATTACTGTATATTAATTTATTATGATAAAATTAAAGATTTGTAACTTCAGCGTGGTACACCTTGGGCTGAAATACTTTCCCGACGAATTTGATGTTAATCAGGCGGGCGACGAAGACGCAATTAATGAAGGAGTAATTAGCGTTTATGCACCGTTGAAATCAGCTTACCGTTTTTGTACTTTTCTATTTTTATAGTATCGCCGGCTTTGTTATAATAAGTCCAGGTGCTGTCCCGGTTTTGTTCAGAAGGTTTATCATTACCCGGCGTGTAATATTTGTTAACAGCCAATTTGTTATTGCTCCTGAATACCCATTGTTCATGCCTTTCATTGTTTAGGCTGTCTCTTTCTGCAAGGTAGGTGTCAGGCAATAGCAGCTGAAAATAAATTATACCCATGGGCAGTGGTGTGCAAAACAGGATAGAAGGGATAGTCCATTTTAAGATTGACCGCCGGAACAATTCTTTTCGGCCTTTATAAGCGAAAACGATGAGTAGTATAAGGCATGTGACCCAAATAAACGGCAGCGCAAACATAAATACAAGCCATCCTTTTAGGTTTTCACCCGGTAACCCTAATCCAAAAAACCAAAATGCAATGGTTAAAAGGTTTGCGGCGAGCGCCAAATAAATGATGCGGTGAAGATTGGTCATTTTTTTTGAGCCGACGACGGGAATCGAACCTGCGACCTACGCGTTACGAGTGCGTTGCTCTACCAGCTGAGCTACGTCGGCTTTTTGTGGAGCAAATGTAATTTACTAATGGCGTATTTGCCAATTTTATTATTGCAGTATCCTCTTTGAGAGACGTGCGATGGCAGAAAGTGATTATTGAAGATGCTGAAAGTGAAATTTAGTACTAATCAAATTCTCTCTCATCGAAAGTATCACGCTTCACCTCATCAGTTTTAATATCTGTATATTCGACTTCCCAATCATAGTTTGGAATATATTTAATCAACTTAACTAAAATTGACTTATGCCCAAATCTTCGTGGTCTTACAAAAACTTCCTGCCCCGGTTTAAACTTACTTTTCTTTAGTGCTCTCATATTATATATTTAAACGGTCTGTTTTAATTTCAATTACTAGTGGCTTAACATCAATTTTGTCCATTCGAAATTTATTAATTCAATGCGATATAGTATGTTCACCTGTCTTTTTTAAATCGGTTTATAAGGAATGTAGTTTTAAGTTTGTCGAGTTTTCCTTGCCTCTCACTTAGGGTTTCAGTCTCAATGAAATGGCGATTATCATCAAAGTCTCTTGAAGATCGTTGACTTTCTAAATGAGCTAATTCACCCGGTATGTTTGTAATTTCCTTATCTATAAACTTTATAAGTTCCTCAAATAACCCATTTCTATCTTGAAAGTACAAGTCTATGTTTTCGATTCCAATACAATAATATTTTGTATTATTAACCAGATCAATGATTTCGTGAAAGTTTTCGAATCTGTAATTTAAATCATTAAGTTGCTTATCTACGTTAAGGTTAAACATCTCATCAATTTTAAGATATACCTTGTTTAATTCACCTTCGCTATTATAAATGTCATTTAAATTATATGCTACCATGATTTTAAATTGTGATGAGGCCAGCATTTTCAAACGATTTAATCAACTCGTAACCAATTTGACGAATTGCCGGTAAAACTGGAACATTATCGAAACCTCTAATTGCGCCAGTAATTGTTCCTTTTAACACTGTTCTTGAAGAATAGCTGTGACGAAACTTGTCGTATAATTCGTCAATTTCATCATCTATGTGCGCTCCTCCTTCTTGATTTGCAGCAGTTAAAACAAGCGTTTTTCTTGTTAATATTGCCCCGTCAGCGTTTTGGAAGATTACGGCATTCCACCACGTGTTGAAATTGATCCAATTATTAATTTTGCTGTGAAAGCTGTTTGTAAATAAAGGTCGAAACAGAGCGGTTCCTCCTTGGCCGTCATGTACTCCATTAAAGGATTTATAGATAAGTCCTGTAAAAGTTATTGCTGGGTTAGGATTAATGTTACAGGTGTCTAAGTATTGTATCGCTTTATTATTAATATGAGTTAAAGCAGATGTTGAGAGATGCGTATCATGCACAAATACTCTGATGCTTGTCGCAATATTGAATCCTGCAATCTCAATGCCGCCATCATAATTACTGCAGGCTAACTTTAATAGCTCAACTTGAATGTTAAATCTGTTAGTAAGATCTTCGATAGTTCTTGCTATTGATGCCATAAGGTTGCAGGTTAATTTAAATTAAAGCTAAACTAAGTAGATTCACCGGTAAATCAATGAGTAATTTTCTATCTCAGAGAATTCCGCGCCTGTCCAAGTGTCTACACTTGGACAAAATAAGATGGCAAGTGTCCACACTTGCGTTGCTGGCATTAGCCGGGTATCTGAAGTTCAATATTATTTAATTCACTCACGTAAGCGTGGACGCTTACAACCTAATGCGGTTAAGTGTGGACACTTAACCGGGCGAAGAAAGAGGTAGAAAAATCAAAATATTAACCGCTAACATTGCTCCATCTCAAATCTCACATCTCACATCTCAAATCTAAATAAGGTTCCTATCCTTAAACCAAACTTCATCTATATCAGCCCTAAAACCATCCATCAGGCTAACAAGCTCTATCGGGTCGCCGGATGATAGTACCAGGCTGCGGTTAACCGGCTTTAGAAAGCGTTGTTCAACCATAACATCCAGTTGCTGCAGCAACAGGTCGTAAAAACCGTTCACATTCAGTATGCCTACCGGCTTGTTATGCAGACCCAATTGCAGCCAGGTTAACACCTCGAAAAATTCTTCCATAGTGCCCAGGCCGCCGGGCAGGGTGATATAGCCATCGCAAAGGTCGCTCATCATTTGCTTGCGCTGGTGCATGTTTTCAACTATGTGCAACTCAGTAAGGCCTAAATGTTCTATTTCTTTGTCCATCAAAAAACGGGGTAACACGCCAATGGCTTTTCCTCCTTTATTCAAAACAGCATCCGCTATCATACCCATTACGCCGACCTTTCCGCCGCCATAAACAAGCGTTATATCCCGCGCCACCATTATTTCGGCAAGCTGTTCAATGGCTTGTTCCAGCAAAGGATCGCCGCTGTAATTTGCCCCGCAGAAGATGCATATATTGTTCATGGGTTCATTCGTTCAATGGTTCATTGGTGTTTAATCCTGAGTGTTCGAACATTCAAAAGAGCAAAGGGTAGTGCGATTCCCTCCCCTGGGAGGGCGTAGGGAGGGGTTTGGTCGCCATGCATAGCGTATAAACCCCTCCCTGCCAACCCACACCCGGCAGCACCCCTCCCAAGGGAGGGAATTAAAAAGCTGCCGTCCCAAGGCTTCGAATGTTCAAGTCGCCAATTTACAAAATCCAAACAAATGAACTAATGAACCAGTGAACAAATGAACTATCTTTGAATAATGAACTTTTCGTCGAAATTATTGGAGGATGCAGTTGCCGAATTTAGCAAGCTGCCGGGCGTGGGACAAAAAACGGCTTTACGTTTAGTGCTGCATTTATTAAAGCAGGACAAGGCCGAGGTGAGCAGGTTCAGCGGGGCTATCAGTAAGCTGCGCAACGAGATACAGTTTTGCCAAACCTGTCATAACATCTCCGACCAGGCCGTATGCGAGATCTGCACCGCCCCGAAACGCGACCGAACGCTGGTTTGCGTGGTGGAGGATACGCGCGATGTAATGGCTGTAGAGAATACAAATCAATACAATGGACTGTATCATGTTTTGGGCGGACTGATCTCTCCAATGGACGGTATCGGCCCGTCTGACCTGGAGATAGATACGCTTGTTGAAAGATTAAAAGATAACGAGGTAAAAGAGGTTATTTTCGCCCTTAGCGCCACAATGGAAGGGGATACCACCATATTTTACCTCAATAAAAGATTAAAAACTTATAACATAACTATCTCAACAATAGCCCGTGGCATAGCTTTTGGTGGTGAATTAGAGTACGTAGATGAACTAACTTTAGGTCGGTCTATAGCTACACGTGTTCCATACGAAAATTCACTATCCGGCTAATATGAAACTATCTGTAATTATTGTAAACCATAACTTATGCGCCATGCTGAGGCAAACGCTTAATACTTTAGTTGAGGCGGGCAAAAACATTAATTACGAGGTTTTTATAGTCGATAATAATTCCAGCGACCGTTCGGTTGATATGATACAGGAAGAATACCCACAGTTTCATATCATCGTCAGTCAAAAACACCAATCATACACAAAACTTTGTAACGAGGCGCTGAACCTGGCTTCGGGGCAATATGTTTTATTGGTTAATCCGGATATTTTAAGCTCTACAAGGACATTGGAGCGCGCCATCGAGTTTATGGATGCCCATCAGGATGCCGGAGGCCTTGGTGTGCGTATGATTACGCCGCAGGGTAAATTCCTAACCGAATCAAACAGGGGGTTAACACAGCCCTGGGTAAACTTTTTAAAACTGGCAGGATTGGCCAAATTTTTCCAAAAATCGCGCCTGAGCGACCGTAACCGAAAGGATTGGGTAGAAGAATTTCATACTACGGAAGTCGATTTCATCAACGGGGCGTTTATGTTCATGCGCCGCGCGGCAATTATGGAAACCGGCCTGCTGGATGAAAATTTTGCCGAATATGGTTACGATATCGACATTTCATACCGGATGCGCCTTGCAGGCTATAAAAACTATTATTTCCCAAAAACATATATTATCAATTTCAGCGAGCGGAATACGCTCCAATTAAACTGGCAATTCATTAAGCATTTTTATGGCGCTATGATTATCTTCGCCTTTAAATACTTGTTCCGTATGCCTGAAATTAAAGTAGCCGGCATACCGAAAATGCCGCTGGTTTATGAAATTGAAGGATAATCAATCTTTGGTCTCAACTTTTCTGTTCATTTGCTCTCGAATTTTAATAAATTTGAGTTATGAAAGTCGCACTCCAATATTTGAATGATGCCAACGGCAAAACAAAGGCCGTGCAGTTGTCTTTATCCGATTGGAACAGGGTAATTACCAAACTTAAAAAGTACGAGCAGGAATTAAAGATCAAGTCTGATTTAACTGAAGCATTCGAAGAGGTCGCCTTATTGAGTAGCTCAAAGCAAAAAAAGCAAACTTTAAGCGAATTTTTGAATGAGTTATAATATTATTCCGGGCGAAAGATTTAAAAAGGAAGCAAAAAGGCTTAGCAAAAAATATCCCTCTCTAAAAAATGAGCTTTTTGCATTAAATGACCAACTTTCCGAAAACCCTGTTATCGGCACCTCACTGGGAAATAACACATATAAAATCCGCATTGCTATAAAAAGTAAAGGAAAAGGCAAAAGCGGTGGAGCAAGGGTTATCACTTATTTTGTGAATGAAAACAAAGAGGTTTATTTATTGACAATTTATGATAAATCGGAATTTGATATTATTGATGATAACATCATCAAAGCAATTATCTCACAAATAAATGCCAATAAATAATTTATACAGACTGCTAAATGAAATTGAAGGATAAGGTAATTATTATAACCGGTGCCTCATCGGGCATCGGCAAATCACTTGCTTATGAATTTGCCAAACGCGGCGCCAACCTGGTGCTGGGCGCAAGGCAATATGTTGTTTTATGTGAAATAACCGAAGATCTTGAAAAACAATACGGTATACGCGCCGTAGCCGTGCATTGCGATGTGACTATTGAAGAGGAATGCGCCCAACTTATTAAACAGGCACTATTAACTTTTAAAAAGATTGATGTGCTGGTAAACAATGCGGGTATATCCATGCGGGCGCTTTTTAAGGATGCTGATATTGACGTTTTAAAGAAACTGATGGACGTTAATTTTTGGGGAATGGTTTATTGTACCAAATATGCGCTGCCGGAACTCATCAAAACCAAAGGCACTGTGGTAGGCGTGTCGTCCATAGCCGGTTATAAAGGTCTGCCCGGCCGCACGGGCTATTCCGCATCAAAATTTGCAATGAATGGTTTTTTGGATGCTTTAAGGGTTGAAAATCTGAAAACCGGCGTAAATGTATTGACTGCTTGTCCCGGTTTTACGGCTTCAAACATCCGCAATACTGCTTTAGATAAAAATGGCAACCAGCAGGGCGAAAGTACTTTGCATGAAGAAAAGATGATGACATCGGACGAGGTAGCAAAAATAATTGCCGATGGCATCGAAAACCGTGCCCGCACCCTAATCATGACCGGCCAGGGAAAACTTACAGTAGCACTAAGCAAGTTTATACCGGGGGTATTGGATAAGCTGGTTTATAATGTATTTGCGAAGGAGAAAAATGCGTTGCTGAAGTAGTTATTCATAAGCCAGGCAGGCTTTTATTTGCATCTCGTTCAATTCCGGGAAATCCGATATAATATCTTCAACAGACATACCTTCGGCAAACCAACTCAAGACATCGTACACTGATATCCGCGTACCAATTATAACAGGCTTGCCAAATCTTTTTTGCGGATCGATTTCTATGCATTCAGCGTAATTCATTAAACGAATATACTTATAATTGTAATCGACTTTAACAAAAGGCTACCAAATAACATTTGTCTCAGTGCTCTCAGTGCTCTCAGTGCTTCTATCTCAGTGTCCTTTGGTTGAATTTTACCACAGAGGTCACGAAGAAGGCACAGAGAAACACAGAGCCTTATGGTTCAAAATATTATTTCGCGTCGCGCTTTCTATTTTGACTTATGCGACAGCTTCTTCAATTCAATTTTCGGTAATTCAACCTTCTCAAAACTATCAATCTTACCTAAATCAAGTAAAATACGGCCGTCATTGGCCCTTTTGAACATGGGTTTGAATTTTGCGCCCCAAACCACATCCTCATAATTGTAAGCAGCCCGTGAGTTTACGGTTTGCGCAAAGGCATCGTCGAACATCCGTAATATAATTACAAACCCGGCCTCTGCATTTACAAGGTCCTCATAATTTAAGTCTCTTAGCGGGCTGTGCTCGTCCAACGGGTGAACAACCGTCCAGTTCATGGTAAGCATGCTTACGGTTTTCCGTTCCAGTTCAAGCGGGTAAAAGCGGCGCACGGGCTTGCCATCCACCAGTTCATTATAGCTAAATGTTATCTCAAGGCTAAGGTCAACCAAAATATTGCGCCGCTTATTGGCCAGCCTGAACATAATACCGTTTGCATTTTCCTTATAAGGCGCTACAATTATATTTTTACTGTAAATGATTTTTGACGACGGCCGCGAAAAACGCCCGTACAATAAGCCGGTAGCCAAAGCAAATGACAGCAAGCCGAGCATTGATTCTACGGCCGCTACGCTGTTTGCCCCCATGCCGCGCGGACTGATATGGCCGTAACCGACGGTAGATATAGTTTGTGCCGAAAAAAAGAAGGCTTCCCAAAAACGGTTAAGTCCCATATCCTCATGTGTACCGAACAACGTATTAGTGCCTAATGAAACATAGATCAGCGCGAATATGATATTGGCAACCAGGTAAACGCTGAATATCAGCAGCGCAAACTTCCAGCCATCCATGCTGATGAGCTTGTGATAATTGTCGACAGTATTGAAGGCAGGCAAACCCTTGCGGATAACATTTGGCGAGCCGTCTTTATTAATGAGCGGCTGGTTTTTCATTACCGGCTGGTAGCCAAAACCCAGGTCGTCTTCGGGGTTAACCCTTTTGTTGTGTTTGATCATGGTGTTTGATTAGGTTGATTGGGTTGAATAGGTGAGTGGTTAAAAAGGAATGATAACCTAATCAACTCAATCAACCATTCACTTAATCAACTTTACCACGTAAATTTATCATTTCGTTTGTTTTTAGAAAAACTATTTCCATATTTGCTCACGAAATGAAAATGACAGCATTAAATAACAACTGGTGGCTTAACGATAAATCGTAAGGCAATTCCATTGTTGTTTATAAACATATTCAGAAGGGTTGCCAAATGGCAGCCCTTTTTAATTTAACAGGGGTATGAAAAAGATACTTGATCACTTATTTGAGCATAAAACATTCACCCGTGAGCAGTCGCGGGAGATACTGACCGATATTGCGCAGGGTAAATACAATAACTCACAAATGGCAGCCTTCATGACCGCCTATTGTATGCGCAGCATTACGGTTGATGAACTGGAAGGCTTCCGCGACGCCATGCTTGATCTTTGTCTGCACGTAAACCTGGAAGCAGGCGAGGTGATAGACCTTTGCGGCACCGGCGGCGATGGCAAGGACACTTTTAATATTTCCACGCTGGCCTCATTTGTGGTGGCCGGGGCAGGGTATAAGGTGGCCAAGCATGGCAACTACGGGGTATCGTCCGGCTGTGGCTCGTCCAACGTGATGGAGTTTTTGGGCTACCAGTTCTCTAACGATACTGATAAACTGAAAAAGAGCATCGACAAGGCAAATATCTGTTTTTTACATGCGCCGCTGTTTCACCCGGCAATGAAAACCGTAGCACCGATACGCAGAGAATTAGGCGTAAAAACATTTTTTAATATGCTTGGCCCGATGGTAAACCCGGCAGAGCCGCAAAGCCAGATGGTAGGCGTATTTAACCTGGAACTGGCGCGTGTTTATGCTTATTTGTACCAGAAATCGGATAAAAAATATACTATTCTCAATGCGCTGGATGGCTATGACGAAATATCGCTCACCTGCGACTTTAAAACGTTTGACCCCAAAGGGGAAAAGATAAATACGATAGAAAGCCTGGGATTTGAAAAGGTAAGCCCGTCTGAAATTACCGGCGGCAGCACCATCAGCGAATCTGCGGATATTTTTATGAAAGTACTGAACAATGAAGCCACCACTGCCCAAAGCAATGTGGTTTTAAGTAATGCCGCGCTTGCTATTAAAACAATGGAACCGCAAAAATCCTTTGCTGATTGTTTTTATGAGGTCGAAGGATCGCTGCTATCAGGCAAAGCGCTGAAAAGTTTTAACCTTTTATTGCAGAACTAACATGAAAATAAAGGTTTGCGGTTTAAAATATGTTGATAATATAAACACTGTTGCAAAGCTGTCGCCTGATTATATGGGCTTTATTTTCTATGATAAAACGCCCAGGTTTGTTGAAGAGTTATCGGCAGATGTTTTAGCATCGTTACCTCAATCTGTCGTTAAAACTGCTGTTTTTGTAAATGAAACGCTATCAAACATAAATTCGATAGCTGAGCAATATGGTTTTGATGCAGTACAGCTACATGGCAGCGAAAGCCCTGAATTTTGCGCAGCATTAAAGGGCAAAGTAAAAGTTATAAAAGCATTTGGGCTGAATGACGGATTCGATTTTGAGCAATTAAAATCTTATGCAGATGTGGTTGATTTTTTTCTGTTCGATACTAAAACGCCCATTCATGGTGGTTCGGGAAAAACATTTGATTGGGGATTATTGAATAAATACGACCTGGATATCCCATTTTTTTTAAGCGGGGGGATCAGCCCTGATAATCTCGAAGAAATAAAAAAAATAACACATCCCCGGTTTTATGGTGTTGACCTTAACAGTCGTTTTGAAACTGCACCGGGGCTAAAAGACATAAATAAGTTAGAAAAAGCATTTGAAATGCTGAAAACAGTTGATACCAATGAAATACGGAGTTAACGAATTAGGTTATTACGGCGATTTTGGCGGGGCTTACATCCCCGAAATGCTTTACCCCAACGTGGAGCAATTGCGGCAGGAATACCTGAAGATAATTGATGACCCAACATTTAAAGCAGAATTTGATGAGCTGCTCCGCGATTATGTTGGCCGGCCTTCGCCACTGTACCATGCCAAACGCTATTCCGAAAAGTATGGCGCTAATATTTTTTTTAAGCGTGAAGATTTAAATCATACCGGCTCACACAAAATAAACAATGCTATCGGGCAGATATTACTGGCGCAGCGGCTTGGTAAGAAGCGCATTATTGCCGAAACCGGCGCCGGCCAGCATGGTGTGGCTACGGCTACGGTTTGCGCGTTAAAAGGGATTGAGTGTGTGGTTTATATGGGCGAGGTAGATATGGCGCGCCAGGCACCAAATGTTGCCCGTATGAAGATGTTGGGCGCAACAGTTATCCCGGCAACATCTGGCAGTAAAACGCTGAAGGATGCCACCAATGAGGCCCTGCGCGACTGGATAGGTAACCCGGTTGATACCCATTATATCATCGGTTCGGTGGTTGGGCCTTATCCATACCCGGATATGGTGGCTAAATTTCAATCCATTATCTCGCTGGAAGCGAAAAAACAGCTAAAAGAGCATACTGGTAACGAATTACCACAATATGTAATGGCCTGCGTGGGCGGCGGCAGTAATGCTATGGGCATGTTCTACCATTTTTTGGATGATGAAAGCGTAAAACTGGTTGCTGTTGAAGCAGCCGGCAAAGGTGTTGATAGCGGCGAATCTGCAGCCACCACTTTTTTAGGTCGCGAAGGCGTTTTGCATGGCAGCCGTACCATATTAATGCAAACGGATGACGGTCAGGTGGTTGAGCCTTACTCTATCTCAGCCGGACTGGATTATCCTGGTATTGGTCCTCAACACGCCCACCTGTTCAAGATAAAACGCGCCGAATATGTAAGCATCACAGATGATGAGGCGCTAAAAGCCGGGTTGCTTTGCTCACAACTGGAAGGCATTATCCCGGCTATTGAAACCGCGCATGCATTAGCCCAACTGGAGAAAATGCAGTTTAAGAAGGATGATAATGTAGTGATCTGCATTTCGGGCAGGGGCGATAAAGATTTGGATACTTATATTAAATACTTTGGATACTAATTTGGATCATAGTTCATGGTTCATAGATCATAGCCAATTTTTGCTACCATGAACCATGAACTATCAACTATGAACTAAGGATGAACCGATTACAAAACCTTTTCAATACTAAAAAAAATAACCTGCTGTCCATCTATTTCACGGCAGGCTATCCCGAATTAAATTCTACGCTGGCAATTGCCGAAGCGCTTGAAAAAGCCGGCGTTGACTTTATTGAAATAGGTTTTCCGTATTCCGACCCGGTAGCCGACGGCCCGACCATACAACATAGTTCCGAACGGGCTTTGGAGAACGGCATGACGCTGAATATCCTTTTTGAGCAATTGAAAGATCTTCGGAAAAAAGTATCCATCCCGGTGTTGCTAATGGGCTATGTGAACCCGATAGTACAGTTCGGCGTGGAGAATTTCTGCAAAAAAGCTGCGGAGGTAGGGGTTGATGGCATCATAGTACCCGATCTGCCCATGTATGAGTACGAAGCAATGTATGCCAAATACTTTACGGATAATAATTTAAGCAACATTTTCCTGGTTACGCCGCAAACATCCGAAGAGCGCATTC
>Ga0302309_10002112_pt1 | contig 17032 bp, 14 predicted proteins | sample III_Palsa_N1_1_FD_200453 | JGI IMG/M metagenome (GOLD analysis project Ga0302309, IMG submission 200453) | Peat permafrost microbial communities from Stordalen Mire near Abisko, Sweden - III_Palsa_N1_1 | ecosystem: Environmental > Terrestrial > Soil > Palsa > Peat permafrost | place: Sweden... | reverse complement strand
CTTTGCTGGCTAAAGTAAACCTGTACCTTAAAAATTATACCGCCACAGTAAATTACTGCCAGAAAGTAATCAACTCAAGTGTTTATTCTTTGGAAGCAAATTTCGCCGACAACTGGAGTTTAACTAATGAATATGGCAAAGAATCTATTTATGAAATAGGATACCAATCCGGTCTGACTACAGACGGCTATAACAATAAAGGTTCATATTCTTACGAGTTTTTTGGATTTTTAGGCGCCCCCAGTTGTTTTGGCAATTTTGTTCCGCGGCAAGGGTTGATAGATATGTATGATAGTACTGACACAAGAAAAAATGCGACTTTCATACTGCCTACAACTTACTTGCCCGATTTAAATGAATACGCCTCGGTGGAGACCAACCTGTACCAGTATTTTTGGACCGTTCCTGCTGCGCTACAATCACAAGCAAGCACACGTAAATATTATATCCCGGTACAAACCGCAGAAGCCTTACCTACCATTGGAAGCAGCCCGTTAAACGAAAAAGTATACCGCTATGCAGATGTTTTATTGATGCTTGCGGAAGCTTCCGTAATGGGTGGTGGCGGAGACGGGCAAAGTGCTTTAGATCAAATCCGTACCCGGGCCGGCCTTGCTTCAATACCCCTTACATTACAAAATGTTAAGGATGAACGCAGAAAGGAGCTTGCTACAGAGGGTTGGGACAGGTTTAGTGATCTCGTCCGTTGGGGAGATGCCCCGACTACGCTTTCATTCAAAGGTTTCAAGCAAGGCAGGGACGAACTGTTACCTATTCCTCAATCAGAAATTGACCTGGTAGGTTCAGCAGATTTGCCTCAAAATCCTGGTTATTAATATAAAGTTTCGATTTGAAAAGAAGGGCGAAGTGAAAGATCATGAGCCCTTCTTTTAATTATTTATTCTATGTATCTATTTGTCCGCTCAATTACCTCGAATATTAGTTTTTCAATATCTTATTTGCAGGTAAATTTAGTAACGCGTTTTAATGCCATTGCCAGGTTAATCAAATTTCAACATTACTATTCAATCCACTTATGAAAATCAAGAATATTTATACCATAGGGATCGCATTTACAGCTGCGATAGGTGGTTTTTTATTGGGATTTGACGGCTCTGTAATTTCCGGGGCTGCACCATTTTACAAGGCATTCTTTCATTTAAATAATGGTTCGTTCCTTTTCGGGTTTTCTGTTTCATGTATCATCTGGGGATCAATATTTGGGAATTTATTAGCAGGGGAATTAAGCGACAAGTTCGGAAGAAAGCCTGTATTGATTTTATCTGCTTTACTGTTTTTAATCAGTTCATTATTTACCGCGTTAGCCGGAGATATAACTGTCTTCATTATCGGAAGGATAATGGCTGGCTTTGCAGTTGGGATCGCAATTTTGCTGGCCCCTGTCTATATTGCCGAAATCGCCCCACCCCGGCAACGGGGATGGCTTGTTTCTTTTAACCAGTTACTCATTGTTATTGGGTTATCAGCAGCCTACTTTTCCAATTATTTTATTTTGAAAGCCGTTCACGATCCATTACTTAACTGGAGATGGATGCTTGGCGTAGAAGCCTTCCCATCAATATTATATTTTCTTTTCCTTTTTCTCATTCCTGAAAGCCCGAGATGGCTGATAATGAAAAAAAAGGATAGAAAAGCAATACTTATATTGAGCCATATTGGTGGAAAGGGTCATGCGATAAAGGAGTATGAAGAAATAAAGAATTCATTTACTCATAATACCAATACGAGTATAATTGCCCAGGCAAAAGAATTCTTCTCCCCCAACATGAGGCTTATACTCATCATCGGATTTGGGCTCGCCGTTTTTCAACAATTCTCAGGTATAAATGCCATCCTGTATTACGCGCCTATGATTTTTGAATCCGCAGGCGGCGGAAGAGATACGGCATTTGTGCAGGCGGTTGTTTTAGGGCTCGTCTTCCTGGTAACGACCATAGGAGCCATGTTTTTTATTGATAAGTTGGGCAGAAAGCCATTGCTTTTCAGTGGCGTCAGTATTATGGCTGTTTCGTTGCTGATAACCGGAGCTGCATTTAAAAGTGCTGTTTATAAAATTGATAATAATAAAGTTACCCAAATTGCCAATGAGGTCTTGAAAGATCAAATTTTTATTAATGCTAAAAAAACACACCCTCAATTATTGTCCTTCACAAAAATTGATCTTACCGATAAATATGCAAAGATTTATTCAGAGAACGCTCTGCCTGTATTGTTTCCCTGTTCGGATTTGCCGTCAGAAATACAAAATAAAGCACAATTTATTCGGGAAATGGATTCGATACAAGGGAAAAAATTTAACGACGAATTGACTTTTCTCGCTTCGGTCAACAAATTTTTAAAACTCGATAATAACAAAGATGCCTATATTCAATTACTTATAAAGGAAAGCATTAGCATAAACTCAACACTTGTTTTAATAGGCATTCTGGGGTTTATCGCAGGCTTTTCTATTTCTTTAGGCCCGGTAATGTGGGCAATTTTTTCGGAGATATTTCCAAATCATTTGCGTGGGTTTGCCATTTCAGCCGTTGGAGTTGCAAACTCCGTATCGAGTTTTATTGTGGCCACCTTTTTTCCAATACAACTCGCAAAACTTGGGAGTAGCAATACCTATTTTATCTATGCGGGGCTTATGCTCTGCTGTTTATGGTTCGTATGGAAATATGTAATTGAAACAAAGGGGAAATCATTGGAAGAAATTGAAAAAGAACTAACTACCTAAAATGAACTTTATTGAAAATCCTATAATAAGGGGATTTAACCCCGATCCGTCTATAATACGTGTTGAAGATGATTATTATATTGCGACGTCTACTTTCGAATGGTTTCCCGGAATTCAAATTCATCATTCAAAAGACTTAATAAACTGGCATTTAATTAAAAGGCCTTTAAACCGTGTTTCTCAGTTGGACCTGCGAGGCGTACCAGATTCCTGCGGCGTATGGGCGCCCTGTCTCTCCTACGATAATGGGATATTCTATCTTGTCTATTCAAATGTAAAATCATTTTCAGGCGCATGGAAAGATACTCACAACTACCTGATTACCGCTACTGATATTAATGGAGAATGGTCTGACCCTATATTCTTAAATTCACGCGGTTTCGATGGAAGCCTGTTTCATAATGATGATGGAAAAAAATGGTATGTAAGCATGCTGCTTGATCACAGGAAAGGAAAGACCTTTGGAGGGATAATATTACAAGAGTTTGACCCCAAAACAGGAAAATTGATCGGCCCGGAACATAATATTTTCAAAGGCTCGTCTTTAGGTCTTACGGAGGGCCCTCATTTATATAAAAAGGACGGATACTATTATTTATTGACCGCCGAAGGCGGCACAGAATATGGGCATGCAGCTACAATGGCACGTTCAGGGAATATAAAAGGCCCTTATGAAATTAGTCCCAATCATCCCTTCATTACGTCTCGCGATCATAAAAATTACTATTTGCAAAAGAGCGGCCATGCCGATTTAGTAGAAACAAAGACCGGCGATTGGCTTGCCGTGTTTTTATGTGCAAGGCCGCTAACGCCAAATGGTTTATGCATTTTAGGGCGGGAAACAGCCATTGAAACAGTCAATTGGTCTGAAAATGATTGGCCGAAATTACGCAGTGGTACCAGTCTGCCACGGATCAAAGTGCCTATTAATGGAAATTCCTCAAATGGTATTTGCCAGGTTAGCAGCAGGGACGATTTTGATAACGAGGAGGTTGATATTCAATTTCAATCTTTACGTATCCCGATAACGGAAGATTGGGCTTCGTTAAAGGCCACGCCTGGTTTTCTTTGTTTATATGGCAGAGAATCTCTCAGCTCTATTCATGAACAAAGCTTTCTTGCACGAAGAATTCAAAGCTTGAAAATGGAAGCGTCTACTTGTCTTGAGTTTTCGCCAAAGTCTTTTCAGCAAATGGCCGGCATAGTATGTTATTACAATACTACGCATTTTCATTATCTGCATTTAACTGTTAATGAAAATATGCAAAGGTGCCTGCAAATAATTACTTACGACTATTTAGAACGGATCGAGGCATTGGTTACCCCGGTTATATTAAAGGATACCAATGTCGTGTTTTTAAAGGCATCGTTAGACGGAGTGGATCTGCAATTTTATTTTTCCGACACCGAAGATGAATGGGTTGAAATCGGACCTGTATTAAACGCGGGAATATTATCGGATGATTATGTAAGAGATGGTGGGGGGCGTTATAGCCCGGCATTTACCGGGGCATTTGTAGGTGTTTGCTGCCAGGATTTATCCGGCAACCAAACACCCGCATATTTCGACTGGTTTAGTTACCAGGAGTATGATTATAGTTTTTCAAAACTAATAAAGAAAGAATTGGCATGAAAAAAATGAAATACTTGGCAGCTGCACTTTTATTAGGCTCATTTTGTTTGTTATCGTTTATCAGCATAAATGATCATAGACCTGTCCTTTCAGATTTCCATAAACCCGGAAAATTTGAGCCTGCCGATGGAAAAGTGATACTTTTCGTCGGGCAGGAACTTGAGGCTATTGGCGGGACCGAGAAATACAATGATGGTTATTTTGATCACTTTCCCGCAGCCGGAGGTGTAACCGAATACACTAACTTTCAACCTGGAATAATTTCATGCGGGTTTACAATTAAGGGATTGGATGGATTGACAAGTTTGGCCGATTGGGGCGATGGCCCTGAAAATATGTCCGTTACCATTAATAACCCGCATTTTAAAAACTCATGCCTGGCGATAGGTTTAGATATCAGCCAGGGGAATGATAGCATAACAGCAATGGGCGGGCATGACGTTCTGATTTATAAACTCGGCAAATGGATCAAAAATCTCGGCCGGAGACCGGTATTTCTCCGGATAGGATACGAATTCAATGGCTTTGAATGGAACCATTATAAAAAGCAATTTTATATAGCGGCATGGAAGAGAATAAAAAATAAGCTGGATTCAATGGGGGTAAATAATGTAGCATACGTATGGCAATCAAAAGGTGAATACGCGACCCGTAAGGAGTTGGATGATTTTTATCCGGGCGACGACTATGTGGATTGGGTTGCATTTTCATTTTTCGGACCAGAACAAGAGCATCACCCTATGATACAATTTGCGAGGGACCATAAAAAGCCATTGTTTATTTCAGAGTCAAGCCCTGTTTTTACTGATGCGAATGGTGTGTCCATTCCCTTGGATCTAAGCGAGCAGGCAGACGTTGAAAAAGCCTGGAAAGAATGGTTCATACCCTATTTCCGTACCATTAATAACAATCCTGACGTTGTAAAAGCAATAAGCTATATTAACAGCCCCTGGAAAACAAGGCCTCTTTGGAAAAATACTGCCTATTTCAAAAATATTGACGACAGGATAACCAGGAATGACTCTTTGAAAGTTTGGTGGCTTCGGGAAACTTCAAAAGCCAAGTATTTGAAAGCCTCTGATACCTTGTTTAACTATCTCTGGCACAAAAAATCTTAGGTTTTTCAAACAGGATATTGAATTCTAACTCTAAAAGATGCCTTAATGGCGACGCTAGTAGATCGTAAGTGGAAATCAAACCTTGAAAATGGGGCTTAAACCATCAATGGTTCATAAAAATAGACCAAATATAGAAACTATATAAAATCTAAAAGATAAAAGTCGAACCACCTTTTACTGCATGCTAACAGTTTGCTTATGAGATTCTTATAGGTATAAAAAAAGGAAACAACCAAAAGTGGTTGTTTCCTTAAGTGATCCCGCTGGGACTCGAACCCAGGACCCCAACATTAAAAGTGTTATGCTCTACCGGCTGAGCTACGGAATCAATTCAATCGCTTCCGATTAAAGTGGTGCAAATATAGGACTATTGCACTTTTCGTGCAAGGCTTATTTTAATTTATTTATTCAATGTAAATAGGCGGGTGATTATCAGTTTTTTATGGCTGAAAAATGCCTATTGCGCCATTATTGCCGGCTAATAGAACAAGTGTACCATGCCTGGCTTTGCGACAAACATTATAGCTGGCGTCATCAATTTTTATCCAGTTTTTACCTCCATCTTTAGAAATATTGCTTCCGGGTGTACCTGTCGATAAATATATTTTATTACCTATCAGTTCAACACATGACTGATAACCAGCGGGCGGCCTGCGTGCTAAAAACCATCCATTTTCAGGAGAAACTTCCCTACCATCATAGTTGTAATATTGAGCTATTGAATCAGTGATTTTATCGTTTTGATAATCGCCGCCTATAATCACCGATCCGTCTTCAGCAACTGAAAAGGCACCCTGGCTTGATTTACCATGCTTAAGCAACGTATTATCATTAGTCCAAGACTGATCGGGATAATTGCAATAAAAGTTAAGTCGTCTACTGTAATTGCCACCCGTTACAATGTTTATCATAGTACTATCAAATCTTAAGCACGTGCCACTTGCAGCAAAGGCAGCTTCAGCATTTGATGCTTTAGGGCAATTCCAAAACATGTTCCAGGTCTCTCCGGCATTTTTTGTTTCTAATAATACAAATTTGTTCTTAATAGGGTCGCCTAAAACAAGGCCATGATCTGCATTTGCAAAATCCATCGCGTCAAAAAAGTAAGCGGTATCGGTGTTTTTATATTTCTGCTGCCAGCTTATTCCACCATCAATTGTTTTTAATATCAAAGCAGGTGTGCCTGAACTCATAATTACGGCTTTTTTGTCGGAAAAGGCTACGATGCTTCTGAAATCCGCCTTTTCGAAACCTTTAACCTGTTGCCAGTCCCAGTTTTTTCCGCCGTCTTTAGTTAGCGCAACGTAGCCTTTACTACCGCTAATCCACGCTACTTTATCATTTACTACCGACATGCCGCGTATGCTCGTTGGCTTACCTTTTTGCAGTAAAATGATGTGCTGCGCTTTTAAGGACGATAATGTGAGCATCAGAAGTAACAATAAAACCGGTTTTTTTATCATGGCTATAAATAATCAACCCAATTTAGCTTTTAAAACCATTTTTACAATAATGAGATTTGAATAATTATTTGAAGGATTTAAGCGGAAAGATTTATATTTGCAACCCGGTAGAAATTAAACCCGAAAGGTTGAAGGATACTGTGAATGCCCGGATGGCGAAATTGGTAAACGTTGCGGTCTCAGAAGCCGTTGAGAATTGTCTCTTGAGAGTTCGAGTCTCTCTTCGGGCACATCCATAAAATAAAAAGTCTTTAGTATAAAGTTCAGTTCAGAACTTCAGACTAAAGACTTTAATTTTTCTCAAGCCCAGGTGGCGAAATTGGTAGACGCACCATCTTGAGGGGGTGGCATTCGCAAGGATGTGGCAGTTCGAATCTGCTCCTGGGCACTTTTCAAATATTAAGCAGCCGCTTTATATTCGTTCTGGTAATACCATTCCAGGATATATACACCGTTGCTCCATGTTAATTTACCTTCTGCGGCTACCTGTGCCACCAGTATCGATAAACTATGCAGAAATGCACTGCTAACATCACCGTCCAGCCCTTGTAAAACCTTAATGGCGCATGCCGTTATTGGTGAAGGATCTGTTAATTCAGAACAACTGTCAGCTAACTTAAGTTCTGCTAATATGCCGGGCAACTTTGCGCGGAGCAGGTCTTTTAATTCGTCGTCAAGGTCGCCCGGAATGATAGCTGTTAAAACGTCAGCCGCTGGGCTATCGACAAATGCTTTTACGGCTTCGGTAACTGCCACGCCAACATGTATGGCTACCTTTAATTCAGACGGGATCCCGTCGAACATGCTTTTAATTTCGGACCATAATTTTGTTAAGAATGATTGTAAACTCATTGTATTTATTTGGTTAATTGTTTGTATTTAATTTCCTGTACTTCCTGTTGCAAAACAGCCACCTGGCTTTCGAGCAGTTTTAAGCGGATCTCATTCACGCGGTCGGTTATTTCTTGTTTGTTACGTAATTCGGCGACATCACTTTTTAAATTGAAGTATGTAGTCATTATCGAAGCCACAATACTGGCTGTGCTGAAGATGGTTACGATAATATTCTTTATAGTAATGCCTTTAAGCTCCCGCTGTTCAATGGCTGTCATGTGTTTATTTGTGTATTTGATTGTTTATGTTTTATTTTTTTGGGCGCCCGATATGTCAGCTATTTGAGGTGTCGGTGTCCTGCACAATTTTGGCCGGGGTGAAGAAGTTTTTGCCCAGGTAAGCGAGGCCTGCACCCAGCGCAACGGTGCCTATTAGTTTCCAGTTAAAGTTTAATGAACCGGCTTGTAAGCTGGTTTGAATGGTAGTAATCGCGGCACTGCCAACAGCTACGATTAGGCCTTTAGCCAAATCTTGTAAATTGATGCTGTAGAGGTTTGAGGTTTTCATATGTGTTTAGGTTAAGTACGTGTTTTAATATATCAGCTATTACGATAATTATTATCTTCGCTGAAATGGGCAAACTTTTTAGATGCTAAAAAAAACCAATTGTGGCTATTACAATTTAAACGATAATAGATTTAATGCACAAAGAACAAACTGCTATTAATAGCATTGTCTTGCTTCGAGCAATCGCGGCGTTAGGTGTTTGTTTTATTCATATTAAAATAATAACCGGCCTAACAATAGATAAGTTTGCAGACTTTATTATCGATAACGGCCAGCAAGGCGTAGTGATTTTCTTTGTTATTTCGGGTTTTATATTACCCTACTCTCTTTATAAAAAAAGTTACCAAATAAAAGATTTTTTTATTTTTTTTCTTAAGCGGATCATTCGTGTTGATCCTCCCTACTGGTGCTCAATAGTGCTTTTTTTTATATTTATACCGCTGCCAATATCACTTTTGAACATTAATTCTGTTTTCTATCACTTAATGTACATAGTGCCATTTATAAAAAATGCGCATTGGTTTTCCGATATATACTGGACACTTTCTATTGAGTTTCAATTTTATATTTTGCTTGGATTGTGTTATCCTCTTTTAATAAAGTTGAAAAATTACATCTCAGTATGTATTATTATTTCAGTTGGTGTATTATGTCTAAACTATTCGCGAAGTGGGATAATAATAGGTAGTCTTTATCAATTTGGATTTGGCTATTTGGCATTTATGGCCTATGTTAAAATTATTGAGATGAAAAGATTCTGGGTCATAATTATTTTGTTTACAACGATCATAATCTTTTCAAGATCAATTATAAGTGGCGTAGTGCCCGCCTGTGCGGTTTTATTTATATTACTATACAGAAACAATAACAAAGTGCCGGTTTTAAACCCCATTGGTGATATATCTTATTCGTTATACCTTGTACATATCCCCGTGAGTGTAATATTAGTAAAATTACTGGCTGTCTATGTAAAATCGCCCATTGTTTTATTCCCAATCAGTTTAATATGTTCTATTTTATTTGCTTGGATTTTTAATTTTTTTATTGAAAAGCCTGTATTAGCGCTTTCAAAAAAGATAGTTTTTAAACATGCTAGATAGTCATTCTTAACAAGGTAAGTGAAGGAGGGTTTTAATGTCTTAGAACAAGACGCTTAGCCGATCCAAGATTTCCAAATATATTGTTCAGGATGCATTAATGATTTATCTCGGTTTTCGAACTCGTTAAAAGCGGTTAACAATGGGTCAGAGTGTATCTTTGGAGATGTGAACATACATCGCGGACTCCCTCTTTTTTGATGCAATAGTTGAGGGGTTCAACTACATTTAATTTGTTTCAGTGTCAAGCCGTGTTTTCACAGTTCGCGTTTTAGGTATATCGGCATTAAATTTTATTGATAATTCTAAAGCCTGTGCCTTAATTTAACTAAGTTATTCATTGTCGGTATTGTCTTAACAAATTCTTTCAGCGCGTTAAAATCCGACTCATCCAATGACAATTCGCCGCAGCTATAAATCGAAACTGCCTAGGCAAAGAATTTAAGCGGATCTCCCTGATTGTGCCCGCTTCATTATGGTGAAAGTGGTACCTGGTCATTTTAATATCCCTCAAGTATTAGTGTATCATTGGTTGTTGAGCCAGTCACGGTAATAGCGGTGGTGGATAGCGAAGTGGCTAAAGCGCTGTTGCCGGTAATCACTTTCGGCATATAGGTAAAGGCTGCCGGAAATGTGTAACTGGCTGTTCCATTCAGAGATATTAGCTGTACAATTACTTTTTTAAATATTGAGCCTTGCAGTGGCATACTAAATTCAGCGCTACCGCTGGTTGACCCTGAAACACTGGTATTTGTCGCCGTAATGGCTAACGAGCCGGTTACCTGCAATTTGTTAACGCCATCATCGGTGCCTGAATTGATAAGTATATTCCCATTTGAATTTTTAACAGCTAACATTGGAGAGCCGCCGTTTGTAAAGCTCCAATCCGTTGAAGATAAACCACCGCCGTTACCCATGCCATTGTACCATATTGTACTACCGCCGGCAGAGCTTATGAATTGTTCACGGCCAATTATTTTTAAAAGACTGGAGCTAAATGATCCCGTAGTAATACTGCTACAAGTAATATAGTCACACTGTAAACCATTCGTATTATTATCCCAATACATTACATTACTACCTGTACCATCAAGGTCAAAAGCTAAGCCAGAACCTCTACTCCATATTTTTGTCGGCGTAGCGGAGCTAGATGCTAGCATTAGATAACCGTAAGATGTACCTGGATTACCAATAATTAATTGCTGATTTGTATTATTCCACGAAAGGCCAGCGCTTGCGCCAAATGTACCTGAATTATTGTACTGTAACTGTGTGTTTGCGCCAGACGGTGTACCAGTATCGCCAGTCGCAGCCGCCCACTCAGGAGTGCCGCTTACGATAGTAAGCAAGTAACCATTTGTGCCCGCCGCTAACCTGATTGGCGTACCGGACACTCCGCCGATCATCAAATCGCCTGCAGTAGTCATTGGATTGCTGAAAGGTGTTAAGCCCAAAGCAGCTGTCACATCTCCTGACATTAAGTTAGCATATGAACCATCACCTTTAACGAACTCACCTGATGAACCGGTAAATGAATAGGGTGCTTCCCACCTCGTATTATAATCCACACCATCAATTTTTGTCAGGACTTGGCCCGTTGTACCACCTGCCGGCACACCAATCCCATTTGTACCATTAGCGCCCACAACAGATATTCCACTTGGCCAAGCCCCCGCCACTTTTGGCCCATACAAATAATAGTCAGATGTGTCTAGATAAAAATCGCCATTATTCCCGAGACTGTTATCCGGTGCGGAAGTGCCATTTAATATGGTATTTCCATTAGTGCCATTAGTTCCGTTTGCCCCGTTTGTTCCATCCGTCCCGTCTGCGCCCGCCATGCCAACAATGGATGCACCCGCAGGCCAAATTCCGGCTGCCTTTGGTCCGAAGAGGTAGTAGTTTGACGTATTGATATAAAAATCGCCATTATTGCCCAGGGTGTTGGCAGGGTTGGTTGTACCATTTAATACGGTATTTCCATTGGTCCCGTTTGTGCCATTAGTGCCGGCTGTACCCTGGGGGCCTTGCGGACCGGTTGCCATTGAAAACACCTGCGCCCAGGTGCTGGATGTTCTTAAATAGAATATACCCGTTGAGGTATCGATGTAGCTATCATTATCGGTGCCGGTGCTGCTGCCGGGTATACCGGTGCCGTATAATAATGTGCCATCGGCTGCGCTGTTGTCGGTTATGGTGTAGGTAACCGACCAGGTTCCGCTCGTCTTTTGGTAAAAGGTTCTTGTATCTGTTTTAAAAAATACATCGCCGTTATTGCCGGTTGTATTTTGAGGTACAACAGTACCGAATGTGATCTTTGCGCCCACCTGCAAATTCGCTTCAACAAAACTGAGCAGTGTGCTGAACGGAAACTGGTAATCGGTGCCGTTTGATACCAGTACGGAAATGTCACTGGTGCCGATACCGGACGCAACGGGCAATTCGCTTATTGTTTTATCTGCCATTAGTTTAAAAATTCGTTAAGTGGTAAAAAGCCGCTGTTTTGGCTGTAACTGTCGCCGGGATAATTAAAGTCGGTTTTATCAATGCCGCGTATGCGGGGGCCTGATTGGCGGGAACTCCTGTTTTTCTGGTTATAACGCCATAACGGGAATTCGGCCCGGTTATCCCATAAAAACTTTTCAACTTCGTTAGCATGTGCGTTGGCTACGCTCCTATGCTGCTGTACCAGCTTGGCGATCTCCTGGGGCGTGAGCGTATCGCCATTGTCGTGATGTTTGATTATGGGGCCGGTAGCGGTGTAGTGAATGGCATCAGCCTCGACAAAACGCGCGAAGGTAAAATACACCAACATGGGCAGTATGCCTTCATATAATACTACGTGGCCATAGCGGTCGAGATATTCGCTTCCGTTTAGCAAGTCTTTGTAGCATTGCGGCGTATTATCCATCAGCGTTCCATCGGCATTGAAATACTGTATGAAATCATAGTATAATGAGTGGCCTAAAAAAGGCTTAAGGTCGAGTTCCTGGGCTTTCTTTACAAAAACTTTTATACGCTCGGTTTTGATATTCACCGACAGGTCTTCGTAATTCTGAAAAGTGATCTGGTCGATCAGATAGATTTGGTTCATGGTTTTTATTTGTTTGATATCATGCAGATGGGTTAACACACCCCTACAGCCGCACTTTCTTTCCCGCCCCCTCTCGAGAGGGGAACTTTAAAGCCCTGGACTTTTCTTGTCCTGATTCTTGCTTCTTGCTTCTTGAGTTTATTGCACCATCGCTTCCGCTTCGGCCTGTTTAAAGCCGTAGGCGTAAACTAGTACGGCAATTTTGTTTTCGGTTGGGATAGTTGAAGTTAACAGCTGGTTGATGCTGGCGCCGGCGGTTATCCCGGCGTTGTCATCGGCAACATTCGCAGGCACGGGGATAATATTCCAGTTATCACCCGGGTTGACATTAGTATAAAAGTGACTGAATAGTTCAGCAAAGGTTTCCGAAAGTTCAAGCCGGTCCGCAGCGGTATTATCATTAAATTCACTAATAGCTTGCTTTTTCTCGCTGCCATTGCTTAAGCCCGATGTTTTTTCAGCATTAATAAGCTCCTTTGGTATGGAAAAGCCTTTGATGATGCGTGCCTCTACTGATTTTTCTGTTGCTTCAAACAACTTATCGTTATTTTGGATGGCATAAGGCTGAAATTCGGGTTTCATCGTTTCATCCTCGTACTCGATTACGATTATCTTTTGTGAGCTTTTCGTCCCCTGGAAAGCACCGAGGTCTTTCTCTAATTGCGATGGGATGTTATAGTAGTGTTGCTCGTCACTATCGGGGCTGCTGTTATCGGCCTCTTCACGCCGCGATTGCATAAAAAGCATCGTAGAGGGCAAAAAGCCGGTCGTAACTTCCCTGTTATTGAAGATCTTAATACCAGCTTCGGTTTCAAAATCTTCCCAAACACTATCGGCCTCAATTAAAGGGTAATCATCAACTTCGGGATTAAAATAAAACAACTGTCCTTTGTAATTATCCCACCCGCCGGCATCAGTCACCTGCTGTTCAATTACAGCAGGATCGGGATCATACGGATCAAGAAAAGTAACCTTATTGCGCATGATATTTTTCCAGGTTTTGCGGCCCCAATCTGAATAGATGGCAAATTTGCCTGTAGTATCTTGGCAATCCGTGTCGCCCATGCGTATATCCTCGAACTTGATATAATTTACCGATGCTATTTTGTAGTTGGCATTGTAATTTACGTGTATCCCAAACCCGGTGAACAATGCTTTATCGGTAGCAACTGCCTTTAACAGCTTTGCGATGGTTAATCCATGATCATTTATTAACTGTTTGCCCAGGTCCTGTGCCTCAAAGCCATTACCGGCAATAAATTTCGTCCTTTTGTTCCAGCAATCTTTTGCGGTAGGTGAGGAGGCTACTAATTCGAGCATACGCTGCGGATAGGCATTGTCCATATCATAGTTTAGGATACCGAATGTTTGGTTCGGCCTCACTAATATCCTTCGCTCAATTTGTGGTAAGTAGGTTTTCATTATTATTTTTTGATTTCACCGATTATTATTTTTCGATTTCACCGATTAGGTTTTTTTGATTACACCGATGGATTGAGTTTGATCCTCGGCCGACACCCGGCAGGCTGTATTCTGTTCATCCACATTTGCATTGCGCTCAGTTGGCATTAGCTCGAACATTGAAGCGATATGCGGATATTTGTCCATGTACCATTTGGCGTTCTCATCGCTTAAGTTCTCATTATCATGAAGAGCTTGAGCGCCTGGTACGAATTGGTGCCTGCCGGGTTTGAGTACATACTTTTTGGTCATAATTTTGAAATTAACTGGTTGCCAACAGTGCCTGGATAGCGGCTATTGTGCTGGCATAAGTTGCTGTGCCGCTTGTTGGGGCGATGGATACGGCGCGTGGCGGATAGGGTTCCCTCAGTTTATCGGGGTTGGTTAACTTTAATTTGTAACCGCCGTCAACGGTTTCGTCGGCTGCGCTACGCTCGGCATCGGTTAATATTAACCCATTCACTGCCCCAAAAAGCTCGATAGCCGAATCGCTGGAGTTGTAGTTATTAACAGCGATAGCACATACGCGGCCATAGCCCATTGCCTGCAATTGTGTTTTAATGTCGACAGAAAGGCCGGCCACGTTAAAGTCGATTTCCTCTGTGTATCTTGGACCGACAGATGTTTTGGCGAGTTTTGATGTAGTGTTAAAGCTGTTATTTGTGCCCTGGAACATATAAATTTTGCCACTGTTAACGGCTGTGAGGCCTGTTACGATAAGCGGATTAGTGGTGTCGAAAGTGAGTGCGATATCACCCTGGTTGAAGATATATATAACATCTTCTATACCGGCGGTTACCGGCTCGCTTGTTCCCAGGCTGAAGCCGGAATTTATTAGATTGTAAATTGACATATTTGGTTGATTGAAGCCCCCTCTAAATCTCCCCCGGTAGGGGAGACTTTAAATCAGGCTGATAAATAGAATATTTCGTTAATTAAGTTGTTGAATGGTTTATCAAGTAGTGCTAACCACTCACTTAATCAACCTTATCAACTACTCACTAAGCTGATAGATAAAATATTTCGTTAGCGAACTTGAAGTTTACAGCGGCTTTCATACGGGCTTTCATGCGTACCACGTTGTCGTTGGTATAAGGCTGCATGTAAACGGTTGAGAGGCTTGATTCATCACCCAGCAGGTCGACACCAAGGAACAAATTTGATGTGCGGGCTCCTAATATGGTATTTGCCTGCCAGTGGTTCATCAGTTGTAAAGGCATACCTAAGTAGTCCATCTGTTTTGGATCGGTGAAGGCATTCAGTACGTTCGTAGCTTTATTAGCCTGTGCCTGTGCATAGGCATAGCCAACGTGTAGCGGTATTTGCAGGTTAAAATCATCCTGTGCGCGGTCGGCAGGGTCAAGCTGTGCGTAAACGCCTGACAATACCGATAGTACATTGCCTGCATTAATATAGCTAACCGTTGCGGCTGTTAATGTGCCGGTAAAGGTTGCTGCCTTGCGTGAATTGATGGCGTTATAGTTTCGCACCAGCTTAATTGTGGTTGCACTTGCTACCTGTATAAAATACGACTGGCCTGCAATAGCGATTCCGGGTGTTCCATTTGTAGTATCCATGCTGTTGCCGGTGGTATTGGTGATGGTAACTACATCTCCATCAAATAAGGCAGACGTATCTGCAACGGTAACCAGGCCTGTGCCATCTATTGCTGTTGCTTCCATTGAGCTTGCGGGCTTACCTAAACCCACTTTGTAAACGCCACTTGCAGCTGATATTGACGGCAGTAAGCCTGTAAAGCCGGCGGTAAAGGCAGCTTCCTGGGTAGCAGATTTGCCCAGCCAATACAAACGCTCATTAGCGATTTGTATTTTGGTAAGATAACGCTGAACCATAAAGTCGGACAGGTCGACAACGCCTTCGTAGTCCATAAATGCGCCGGGCTTCAAGCTCTGTGCCTCCCATGACTGGACGAGCTTGTCCCATTGTTCCTGTTTCATAAATTCGTACACTACCGGGTCCAGGTAGCTTTCGTTTTGTAAGGCAGTGGTGCCCTGGTCGGCAAAAACGCCAGAGGGGTCTTGCAGTACCACTTCGTCATCAACATCAAGTATTACCTTGCGCGATTTAACGTCGTTAATAACAGTCAGCAGGCCGCGTTTCACCGAATCGGCTTCCAGTAGTGTGCTGGCCATAAACCCGGCCAGCGCTTCGCCGGCATAGGTATTGTTTGTAAATGTAAATTGAGCCATTTATTTTTTTGGTTGATTAAGTTTATTAGGTTGATTATGTGAGTGGTTGATCTTGTGGTCAGTATAAGGGTTAGGTTTTTTAACCACTTAACTTAATCAACCACTCACCAATCAACTATTTCGAGATTGATTGAATGATTGTGTGAGCAGTTGAACTGAGGGTTAATATGTAAGAAAGGTTTAGGTTTTAACCACTTAACTTAATCAACTACTCACCAATCAAACTATTTTGCTATCGCTTTTTTAACTGCATTTTTAGCCAGCTGGCTTGTTGGGGCGAAGAAAGGCTGTGGTTCGGTTTTGGCTTTATTGCTGCGTTTTGATCCTTCCGGGGTAAAGTTTGAACGAATCTCGTTCTTTACTTCTTCGCGCGATTTGTTTAGGCGGATATTCGCGGCTTCGAGCGCTGCCTGAGCCTCACTTAACAACGCATTTTGCGCGTGGAGCCTGGCTTTGATGGATTGAACTTTGTTTTCCACATCACCTGCTTTTTTATTTTTAGCCTTTGTGAATTTGTCCGAAGATGCATCCTCGTCATCATCCTGGAAACTATCGGCATCCGGATCAGCATCGGGGTCGCTTAGCGGCGGAGTTACCTTTTGCACCTGGCCGCCTTTTACAGCAATCTTGCTGCCGGTAGCGGTGGTGTAGGTATTGGGTGCTGCCGGTGTGGTCATGTCGGCATCCTCGTAAACTTCGGTGCCTTCGTCAATAGTGTATATTATGGAGATGTTGACCACCCTGTTCCGGGCCAAATTGACCACTGGGTTAGCTGACTTTTGGGTTGCAGCAAATGCTATAAAAGCATGTAC
>Ga0302309_10002110_pt1 | contig 17033 bp, 12 predicted proteins | sample III_Palsa_N1_1_FD_200453 | JGI IMG/M metagenome (GOLD analysis project Ga0302309, IMG submission 200453) | Peat permafrost microbial communities from Stordalen Mire near Abisko, Sweden - III_Palsa_N1_1 | ecosystem: Environmental > Terrestrial > Soil > Palsa > Peat permafrost | place: Sweden... | reverse complement strand
AACGCTCCTCCTCCTCCTCCTCCGTTCCAACCCCTAACCGGAGCAGGGGTTGAGGCAGAGCCACCGGCCTACTCCGCTTTCACTAACCCTCCACCAGTGACACCGCAGCCAGGGTCACGACGGCGGCCACCACCGCGGGTACAAGCTCCACTTCAACCAACTCGACCAGTTGTGTCAGCTCGAAGGGTTCGGCCTGTGTACACTGCGACCTCTACTCGTCCCTTACCAACCTATTTACGTGAGCGTCAAGCTGACATTGAGTCACCACCACCAGTCTATCGTGACAACTCTGATTACTTCTACTACTAGCGGAGTAATAAACAAGTTACCAATCATCACTCTGAGTGATGATATGATGTTGAGGTCTATAACAAGTCTTTTTGTATAGTCTCTTTGAGGAGTCTTCACCACACTATTCTTTATAACTTAACCTCGAAAGAGATGTTACTACATAGGCTGTTTAAACAAAACCTTGTATGGGGAGAGATACTACTGGAAATTTATAAACACTAGATATAAAGAACTTTATGTGGGTTAGACTAACAGAATTCTTACTGGTAAGAGAGTCTTATATGAGCTAGTCTAACAGACGTTCGACTAACAAGATAGAGGTGTAATGGGTCTTGTAGAAGCAAGTTTTGTAAAATAGAACACTAGAAGGTTATCAAGTGACTTGATAACATGTATTTAATTGGACAGTCACCACCACTACCATCACCACTAGCTGAGTTGGCGTTGGGTAATAGTAGCCGACATTTTGAACGTATCACCGTCAATACAGATGTTAGACCAGGGTCCCAACAGGTACTTGCCAACATTATTTTTGTTGTAAGTTTGTTGTTGCTTCTCTGCGATAAAGTGGTTAGGGTTGAAGTTTTGACCCTTCTCATCTTGTTTAGCTGAAGCATACATTACGGTCAGTACCACTGAGTAGAGACCGCACTTGTCTATCTGCTTAATGTTGATGTCGGAAATCATCCAACAGGCTATCGGTTCCATCTTGCGCCAGCGAAAGAAGTTAGCTATCTCTTCAACATAGCAAGGCTCGATGGACGGTTTTCTCTTGAACATCACAATTAGGAAGATAGGTTTTACTACAAAATTTTTTACTTTACAGACGAAGTAGGGTTGGTTACAAAAACTTTAACACAGAGACTTATACCAAATTTTTCACTAATACTTTACATACCTCAAGCCGTAGTCGTAAAGATAATGATTATAACTGATCTGTACGTACATATATACATACATATACATAGAATGGATGCAGATATCCATCTTTATCTATAATTGATATCATGAAGGCCTGTGTTGACTTCGCTATGGCCGAAGTAGCTGATCTCAACAAAATCCGCTTCGTCTACTGGTTTGATAACTAGAACTTCTTCTGCTTGCTAAGCAAGCAGACTGTTATAACACACTCGATGTTAAATTGTTTGTAATGATATACTCATCCAACAACGTTACCAGTATAGGAGGTTATGAGTTAGACATCTAACTTAGGGCTATATTTAAATATCAATTAACCAACCAAACACAACATTCCTTTGCACTCATAACTAAGATAGCTGTAAATAAACTACGTTTACTACCTAGTAAACTTCTTGACACAAGTTGTGTTCTTAGAACACAACACAGCACGCTTACGTTTATCGTAAGCGTAAGCGTAAAACCACTATCATGGTTCACTCTGACTGATGGTTAAAACCTTAACCACCGTTGCTGATGTCACGCAGTCTCTCCATACTCAGGCACCATTCGAGACCGACTGGAACGAAGGACATATTGAGGATGTCAATAAGGACTGCAGCTTGTCGGCCCGTTCCCTGGCTTCACGCTGTCGCTCCGTATACTTGCGATACTCATCGTAATTCACCTCCTCTACACCATACTTATTGATGCTCGTGTAGTTGTCCTCCTAGACCTTGTCAGCAAGCTCATCGAGCTGGTTGTGTGTGTGTGGTCCTAAGGTCCTCCTCTTCAGAGGTTAAATGTTCAACCTCTTTTCCGAGATTAACTATAGCGAAGTAGTTCTCCTCCTTGTATGGAGTTGGGTCGAAATTGGGTTCCTGGCTGAAGTAATAACTGTTAGGCCACAACACAGCTAGATTGCCGGCAACGTACCACGTTCCATCATCACTCAACCACCATGCATCCTGTAGCTTTTGGGAGTATTTCTCTGGTTGTCTGTAAATTTGTTCGTAACGCTGACGCAGGAAATCCCTAAAGTAGCCGCGAATAGCTGAGTAGAGCTTGCTTAAAGCCACTTTGTCTGACTTTGACAGCCTCTCTAGGAAGTGATCTGAAAATTCATCACCAGTGATAGTGTCAACATAGTTGCTATACTCCTCGAGTAGCTTGGTCAGACGACGATACTCGTAAAACGAGTAACCACTACCACTACTGATGCCGTAGTCAGACAAAGCCTTGTAGTCAGACAAAGCCTTGTAGTCAGCCTGAGACATTTTAAGTCTCTTTTTTGCTTTTCAATTTTATAACAGCTCCACTCTACACAATAACGACCATTACTGTGTAAGATAGTATTATTAGGTAGTCGTAGTTAGACTTACCAAGTTCAAAGCTGTTATAAGCCTAACTTATAACGAAGATTTATATAGTAGCTCTACATCTATAAATAAGTGTGTTATAACTCTAAGTTATAACAGAAGTTTACATCTTGAACCTATTGCTAAAAACATTGTTGGAAAGGATGTTGTTCCCAACAACAACACCTGTGTCCTTAGACTAAACTTGACGTAGACTTCACAATTTCAAGGTTGCTGACCTTAAAGGTTGTCTCTCAAGTCTTGCATTAGTAGCATCCTCCACTAACCCGTGTTCCCCTCAGTCTAGTTGGCTCAGACACAGACCATCACGTACACTCCAGAACCACGATTTTGGATGTAGTCTAACTGTTTTGGACACATTCAAAATAGTCACCGAACAATAGTTTGGCAGTTAACTTTAAATATTTTTTCTGGAAAATACAAAATATATAGTAATTGGATGGCGTCGTCAACTGACGGTTTTCAATCAGCGCTGGAGTGGTCCAAGCGCAACAATGAGTTACTACGCCAGAAGGCTGCTGCTGCTGTTCCTCCTTCCTCCTCCCTCTCCTCCTCCTATGGAGGAGGAGGAGGAGCTGGTGCTGTGGGTGCTAACGCTGCACATGCTGCTGTGGCTGCAGGGGGTAAGGTGGCCTTTGACTGGAAGAAGTCGCTGCCAGATATTGCTCTGATTGTGGTCTGTGTCACGGTGGTTATGCTAGCTCTGATCTTCATGGTTAAAAATCTAATGGCTAGTAAGTCTGGTGAGCAACAGACTGTGACTAGTGGTACTAGCAATCAATCTGCCGTCGACGGTCTAATGCGACAAAATCATCGTCCGGCTGATATAGCTCAGAATGCAATACCTATTCTAGTTTAAGTCTAGACCAGCTGTTGCCGGTTTAGAGTTAAACCAGCAACAAACTAGTTAGACTAGACTAGCTTGGGGAGCGTGATTCAAGTTGAACTTGAATCAGTGTACACTGTTAACAGTAGTTATGAAGGGCTGACTTATCACTGATCTCAGATAGTCTTGGAATAGAGTATTGTTCAAGACACGTTAGCTGTAACTACAACTTTGAGTTGTAATTGCAGTCCTCTAGCGAGTTCGGACTAAGGTTAACGAAACTACAATTAACAAAGTAAAATATAATATTCCTTCTTTAGAGTATAAAAGGCCAGTACAATCTTATTACCAAGTTAGACATGTTAAGCAACAGTGGTTATAATGAACCGCATACAAGTGGCAGTAGAAAAGCCGGTGACATTAGACAGTCGAACCCTGATCGCATACCAGTCTTGCTGCTGCCTCTGAAGCAGGGATCAAAGTTGGCTAGTCTGAAGCTGTTAGTACCTAAGGAGTCCAGCTACAGTCACTTCATTAGTAAAGTGCGCAAGCATCTTGATGTTAAGGCCGAGACGGGTTTGTACTTCTTTGTTGGTGCTCATGACAACAGTAGTAATAAGAGTAACAACGTTAAGATCATCACGTTTGTCAACAGTTCGATGGCCGAGATTGACTCCATATATGCATCATCAACTGATGATTTCTTGTATTTCTACTATGATCTAGAAGCTACTTTTGGTTGAATAGCTAATAAATGGTTGATTAGGTAGTTAATAGGTGGTTGATTAGGTAGTTAATAGATGGCTGGTTAAGTAACTGACTAGGTGGTTGGTCAGGATGATTTTACAACCTTAAGGTTGTAAAAAATTTGAGGATGCATAATCTCTCATCCATAGATGGTCTTGTGGACTAGTTACTATAAGTTCGACTTTACCATAAACTTACAACAAAGTAAGTTACTACCTATCTTACAACTTCTCTATTACTAGAGTGTTCGACATAAAGTTTTTATTCCAGCTTTAAAAGGTAGAGTAGATTACCATGTTTACGAAAATGACAACTAAACTAAAAGTTCAGCAGTGCTTGCTGCCAACTAATCTTGCGGATAACACTAGCTGTAGTAGTGACAACTGTACTTGTAGTAATAATTGTAACACCAGTAAAACAGAAGATATCACAAATAACAATGGCATGCAACAGTTGCGCCAGACCAAATTGGGTCTGTGCCAAGCCCAGTCGGGCTTGGCACAGCAGCTGACTTTTATCTTTTCACCAGGTACTGGCTGCTACTTCCCACAGCTGACTAAGTACTGTGAGTCGGTCAGCTTTCGCTCACCACTTAATAGTAACAAGGTAGTCAAGTTACAACATCCACGAGCCTGTCCTGTCATAGGCAGCGATCACTATTGCGTACAGTATCCCGAGATTGATGTTCAAACCCCCTTCATGTCACCACTACACTATATGCTAACACGACACTTGTCACTATGGCAAGGCAAGTACAACCCGCATCCATTGTACTGTAACTTCGTGAGGATGCGAAATTTTAACTTCTCACAACAGTTGGATGTTGCTGCTCTGGATCAGCAGTTTCAACAGTATCTGCTCGATAACGGGGTGACTCTAGAGGTTGCCACTACACCCGCTAGTAATGGCAATAACAGACACTTGTTTGACAACCTAGTTAATGTCAATAATGTGGTTGTTAATCATAGTGTGATTAACAATCATAGTGTGATTAACAGTAGTAAAGTAGAGAAGAAGAAGCCGCTAGTACTTTTCGGTAGTTCCAGGGGAGCCAGTACGATCATCACCTGGTGTTCGATTATGAAGGAGCATGCTAAGCATCTCGATGCTATTGTGTTAGAGGGTTGCCCCTCTAGCATCAGTGACATCTATGAGTTTGACTCTACCTGGGTCAACTACTGGTGTAAACTACTACTGTCCAACGTGACCACTTACGACAGTCATGGGATAACAGCTGAATCTTGTCTGCTAGATTTACCCCGCAATATCCCTATCTACTTTGTGGCCTCAATCAAGGATGAGGTAGTGCCTTATGAGTGCAGCCAGAAGATGGTGGTGCTACTGAGAGAGCATGGTTACAAAAATGTTCGTATGATTACCCTTAAGTCTGCCCCTCATAGTGGTTATATTACTCACAACCCTGAAGATCGTCTAACCTACTATTCCGCGCTACAACAGTTGTACCAGCAACTATTATCTGGTGTTGATACAGGCACCTCAGATGCTACTAGCAGTAGTAGTGGTAGTGGTGGTGATAGTGGTTGTAGTAGTAGTGGTAGTAATACTACCACTACCAGCCAGACAGTAAATCGATGAACTACTTCACAATGAGGTAGTTGAATTCCCTTTCTTGACGATATGTGTGTCTCCAACACTACAATTATGTACCAAGTTAACAATACAGTTTTGTAGTACAAACCTGTACATACACACCTTTACAGAGTGAGCCTATAACAAGAAGGTTATGGACTAAGCTAATCTCTCTCTCTTCAGGACTATGACTTATAGAGGTCCCTCTAGTGTAGTGATAGGTTATTAACTATAACACTAAGTAAACTGGACAACTAGACAGTTAGAGAACTAGAGTCATCAGGGTATTAGGCAGAACGGTTGCTAAATTGGAGGCATTGGTGGCGTTAATCGTGTTGGGACTTACACCTGGGACAAGGAGCAGTTGTATTGGGGAACCGTCAGTATTAGTAGCTCCATAAATGTTAAGTGTGGCGGAGCCAAAAGTTAACACCTGATTCAGCAAGTAGGCACTGCTCAGGCTGCTGTAAGTTATGTTAACAAAAACAGTGTCAAAACTGGTAAATGTCACTATAGTGCTAACATTAGGTAGCAGAGTAAGACCGGCATATAGAATGGGGCCAACTGGTAGCGGTGCCATCAAAGCACCAACTATGTTGTTGGTGAAAGTACTGTCGGGGTTACCGAAAGGTCCAAACTTCACACTGAGGTAACTTTCCAGCGGCCGCAAGATACCATTATTATAAGTGGTTGAGATGATAGACGGCAGTGCTGTCACCTGAGACAAGATAGTATGTAGCAACTGGAAGACATGTTTAAACCCTTCTGATTGCTGATGATGGTTATCAGTCATTATTTTAGTCCAGAGAAAATATTTGCTGTTTGAAAGTTGACAGTAGAGATTTTAACAATAAGAGGTTACAATCTGTAACCGTGAAACATCATAGATGATAACTAGGTTACCACCTGATTCAGACATTAGACTTGTAGTAATTTTCTTATCTGAGCAAGTTACCACAAATCCTTAGACACAACACCTTTGTGGTGAACTCTAATCTGTAGAAATTAATGTAGTGTCGAAGACTTTAAGGTTAAGACTGTACCGATAGTTGAAGGAGTAGTGATGGTAGAGATAGTGGTTACCCGAGAAGCTACAGTCTGAAGCAGGCTCAGAACAATGTAGGTGGTCGATAGACTATGTTCTAACCGCTACTTCTCTTCATCTTCAGTTGGGTGGTGACGATGATGGTTGGTCATTATCATAGTTACTTTCATGTAGACAAATCTGTCATGACAAATTTATCTCCCTCATACCGACTGTCTGTGGCTATAGCCACGACTACGACAGTAAAATGAAATCTTGACTATGACTAATTGGCTACTGATAAAACTTAGATTCCGCTAAAATCAGCTAGAGAAATGGTGTTCCCGATCCCCACGATTGTCAGACAGAATCATGCGGTCATTATCGAGTTCCTCGGTAAGTACTCCCGTGTCATGTACCCAGGGTTCAACATCCGTTGGTTGGGTCTTGAGAAGCAGGCAGCTGTGGTCAACTACGAGACTAAACGACCGATGCAGTTTGAATTTACAGTCAATACCAAGGACGGTTCCTTCTGTAAGGTAGTCGGTGTTATCAAGTACAGCATTCCTAAGGTTGACCAGGATATCTTCAACTCCCACTACAGTCTGAAAGATCCACTCTCACAGATCAATGCCCATGTGGAGAACATTGTGCGCCCCTGTTGTAAGAAGCAAAATCTAGACGAGCTTCTAGCATCTAAGGACATTATTAGTGACACCGTTAAGGAACAGATGGCTGAGAAGATGGAGCCACACGGTTACATTGTTTGTGACACTTTGATTACCGACATTACCCCCTCTAAGGAGGTGGTTAATGCTATGAACGAGATCAATGCCTCACAGCGTCGCCTTGACGCTGCCAAGAACAATGCTGAGGCCGAGAAGGTCGCTATTGTGGCTAGGGCCGAAGCTGAAGCCGACAAGATGAAGCTGCTGGGTCAAGGTGTCGCCAGTCAGCGCGCAGCCATCATGGAAGGCTATCAGGCGATTATCAAGAATTTCTCTGGTCTGGGGGTGGGTGATGCCTCCGAAGCTATGCAGCTGGTGTTGGCTTCCCAGCGTATTGACGCCTGGAAGGAGCTGGCCACCTCACCCAATGCCAAAGTTATCATCTCCACCGACATGGCTACTAACACCAACACTAGCACTAATGCTAGTGCTAATACTAGCACTAGCAGTAGCTGCAACGCAGCTGGCATCGACTCACTGTCGCAGCTGCAAGATCGTCTGATTAAGGCCAATCATGCATAGAGCCGTGCTAATTAACAGTAACTCTTTAAGAGTTACTTCTTCATCAATGATAGTTTTACACTTAGAATAGTGTGATAGAGTTACGATTGTTATAGTGTGATAGAGTTACGATTGTTATAGTGTGATAGAGTTACGATTGTTATAGTGTGATAGAGTTATGATTATTATGGTTAATACTCAAGCCGGACTAAGGTATTATGTTAGTATAGTTTTGAAAATTATCATACCATGAGATTGAGTTGTAAACTTTTTGCTCTAGACCTACTATATTTATAACTGCAAAAGAGAGAGAGATGTCAAGCAGACTTGTCGGCCTGTTGTATGACCAGGCCATGTTAGAGAACAGACTTGCCCGAATAAGAGGTTCTCGTGCTCACACGGCAGATGTTAGTACAGTAACTACCCAAAAACCAGTCGAAGAGAAGCATGTCAAAACAGGTATCAAGGACAAGTCTCAAGTAAAGAGCCTGAAATAGTTCAATCATCAGGTAACTTGATGAATGTTTAATCCGCCTGACTATTACTGTAGCTTACAGTCGTTGTTGGCTGAGGTTGATTATAACTAGTCATTGAAGGGCTATGAATAGCAACCAGTTTAACTGTTGATGTTGATGTTATGACACTGTCACGGCTGCAAGATTGTGTGATCAGGAGTGGCCATGCTTGGCAGCCAAATCTTATACTATCTCTTCAAGAGGTAGTGAACGACTAGAACCACAAGTCTTGTCTGACTGACTCTGTTAACTACACTACTATAGTAAGACTATTTTCGTCTCCTATTTAAGCTTGTTGTGGTAGCAGCAGGCTTAAAGTAGTGTATTCTATCTGTTTACTATTACTACTATTATTATAATAGTAGTAAATTTGGTCTGTATTTGAGTCTTGTTATGACAGTAACAAGTTTAAAGCTCTGTATTCTGCCTGTCTCTATCGTAGTTTTATAGAAGTCTAATACCAGATCTATGATGTCTCTTGAAGAGATACCTGTAGCAGAATAGTGGCCCTCTGAGTCCTGACCGTTATAACTCTAATGACCTCAAACCTCTCAAGCTTTCACACTACTCTTTGAATTGACCTTGTTATAATAGTGTTATAGTAGGGCTAATGTACCAATTTTCTTCCACCTCCCAAGAAGGTAGACTATGACAACTTTCCGCATGGGTAACAATAAACTCTTGTTATATTATGAAGTGTTAGTCCTTTACACCTCCTATAACTAGTTATAATAAGTTGCTAGTGTAACAGGTTGATATAAATCTTGATCATGAAGATGTTAAACTATAACTCTTATATCTCTCCTAAGTTAGAACTCTAAGTTGTAACTCCTATAACTCTCCTAAGTTAGAACTCTTATCACTCTATTCTAACTTGTAACTCTTATAACTCTACTCCAAGTTGTAACTTATAAGAATTATAAAGGTCACACGACTTCACTGCTATGGACGACACCACAAAATTTCACTAAAGGTCTAGTTACTAGCTGTAACCAATGACTGGAGATCACTATCAATCACTGAAGACAATTTCTACTAAATTCCAGTTATAACTATGAACTTTGTCCAGAAATAGACACAGTTGTACAGTGATTACTACTATAAAAATTGTCTCCTAGGGCCACCCCTAGAAAATTTTTGTTAGGAACCAAGTTTCTGACTCTCACCGATATCAGGAGATGACTGACAACCACCAAAGACAGTTTCTACTAAGAATTTGTAGATATACTTGAAGTTTTTGTCTGACATCTATCACAGCTATACGTTAGTAATCAATACAAAAATTTACTGCTAGGGTACCCCCTACAAAATTTTTGCAATTTCTGTATTGCCGGAGATGGTTGTTAGTCGATGACAATGATAAATAAGAGTTATAACTTAGAGTAGAGATATAACTTAGAGTAGATTACAAGAGTTATAACTTAGAGTAGAGATATAACTTAGAGTAGATTACAAGAGTTACAACTTAGAGTTATAACTTGGAAGAACGATAAGAGTTACAACTCTAGACTAGTTACAACTCTCTTACATTTCTTCTAAATTGTAAGAGTTACAACTCTAGTCTAAGTTGTAACTCTTACTTCTCTCATAACTCTTATAGGTTAGAGCTCTAAGCTGTAACACACGCCTGTTATTACTACTTTAACTAGGTAAGTAAGATTGGACTGATAATCATAGCGCCTAATACAGAATAAGCTTGTTATCTCATAGATTAGGATAGACAGACTTGTACTATCATAGATAGTACACAGTGACACTACTACTGCCGAGATGTCTCAGATAGGACATTTTTGAGCGTAGTCAAAGTTGAAGTTTGTGGTCTCAGCTAGGCCATCGTTTAACTGAACCGAGTGTTGACATCATCGGCTTCAACCACATAGCTGTTAGGCTCTACTGGCAGGCCACAGTAGGTATTTTCAACTGCTATAAACCATACCTCCTACTACTACTACTACTACTACTACTACTTTCCGATTAGGTTACCTAATCATGCCACTGAGTAACAACCTGTTGTATGATCGTTATACCATCAGAAAATATACTGATTACCCAAGCTTGTTACGTCGATGTTAGCATTAACAACCACCTACTATATAATGGTGGTTGTAGTTTATGATTTTATAGTCAAGGTCAACGACTAACCGTCAGAGCTTGAAAAACTTGTGTAAGTTTAATATGTACCTGCTACTTCAAGTCCGCAACAAGCAGGCGAGCTTGACTAGAGAGCAGGCGTCAACCTCCAAGCTGCTCAGCGGCTACTTTGAGCACTACTTATCTGGTACAACTACTGATGGTAGTGATAATGGTAGTGGTAGTCAAAACGAGCTAATGAAGCAAAAGCATGCTGTCGGTGTCAGGGTGACTACAGTTGAAGTACCAAGAGAGTACTATCTCGTCATCGGCAACTACCTTAACTACGTCAAGGACAGCAGGCCACTACCTATTACTACAGTAGATAAGCTGACTAGTTGCCTGAAGTTGGGTTTCTATCTATCTGACAGTCGTTACTTACAGCATTTGGTGAATGATGTTATCTTGACCGATAAGAAAAGTAGTTTGCTTGAGGCTGTTAGACAGCTGGTTGCTACAGCCGAACTACAGCAACTGCTGTTATACCTACCCTACTCTTACCTGGTTGATAAGTTGGAAGTTGACCATTACCAACTGCAAGCTTGGCTAGACATTAAGCTATCATTGTTGTTGTCGTCAACACTGTTGTCATCAACATTGATGACAACAACAGCAGCAACAGCAGCAAGTAACAGCTGTAGGCTTGAACTGCTGACTGATAACAGCAACAACCAAATTGTGGCCGTAACCGAAGATGAGGCCAACCAGCCCAAATACAAGCTGTATCTGGTTAGAGATAAAAAGTCGACTGAGGCTAAAGTTGGGAACCAAAACCAAAACCAGCGTTATCTACTAACACACGAGATAACGATTCAGGCTGACGGTCGTCATGATCAGCGCTCTTGGTACAAAGATGGTCAGTTGTCTGTTGTACGTAGTTCTTACGATCCTGATATTCTGGCTTGGAGTGAGGAGGCTGGTATGTCAAGAGCGTATTATGACACTATCGTACTTGATGGTCTATACAAGAAGTGGGACAACCCAGCTTTAATCTACTATGCTAACGGACAGAATGCAGACAACAGGCTACTACAGCTTGGTCACTACAAGGTCGGTGTCAGAGTAGGTCACTGGCAGATCTATGATCTGTGGCACACCAGCAGTCTGGCTGGCATGATTGACAAGGACTTGGTAGACCAGCTGGTCCAGCGGGACAAGCAGGACAAGCAGGACAAGCAGGACATCAGCCTAGGTGGTAAGTACCTGCATGTGACTTTTGACCGCTACTACGATGACGACGGTGAGAAACACGGCTGTTGGACTATCAAGAGTGACAAAGGTCTAGTTCTCAAGTCAGCCAACTTCAATCATGGGTTATACACTGACCAGACTGGTCAAGAGTTGGATAGCAGAGCACTGTTCATCGGTTTCTGGTAGCGTGTGTCTATTCTGCTTTACAATCATAGATTGTAAACTGTTACTATTACCACAACTGTCTCTATTACATAAGAGTTGTAGCTACAGCTGTGTCAAAATAGGACTTACTACTCTAGGTAGTAAGCAGACAAAATATAGACTTTGTTATAGTGAGAAGTAGAGACGGTTAGGATAGTTTGTTGGTGATAACTTAGAGGATCGAGTGAGAAACTTTGTAACAGTGGAGAGTTATAAGATTAAAAGGTGTATGGTTATAGGTTATAGTAAGACTTTGTAATCCAAGATTACAAAACAAACGAAACGAAACAAGTACTTACTAGACTATTTCTAAGACTGTCCTCAACATGTTGTCTGTCCTAAAGATCTCTAGTGGTAAACAATACCTGTTCCATAGTTTGATCCAGGTTATGGATCAAACTGTGGCTGATAAAGTTAGTAACCAGATACTGTTATCCTCACTCATTAACATTATATTTAGTAGAGACTAGTATGTCAGTATAGTAGTGACAAGCTTGAACCTCTTCTCTTTTTATCAGCACAATAGTAAGCTTGAAGTTATCTCTCTATTATTACTACTACTAAAGATTACTGATAATGATTGTGTTCCCAACAGAACACTATCAAGGTCTCAATGAGCCTTCTAATCTAGACCTTGACTTGGAAAAGTTTTTAGAGATTAGGAGGTCTAATGATGATGATGATGATGATCATGAGTTTATTAATAGCCTAAAGTTCACTCACCGTATCGGCTCTGATAGTCTTCATGCCAAAGTTTATGCTGGCCAACTTCATGATAGTCGCATAGCTGTTAAAGCCCTAAAAGTGGCTAGTAAGTTGGATAGTGAAGTAGCTATCAACTTGTTGATAACTGAAGACCAAACCAACAACAGATATTTCTTATATTTCATCAGAGGGTTATTGTGTGATGATGGTGCGTTTTTGATCATGGAGATGGCTATGTGTGATGTACAACAGCTGCTGAAGTATTCGACCGTGTTCCCTCTAGATATCTTTCTTATGATCAAGGAGGTACTCCAGTCTCTGTTAAGACTAGCCCAACTTGGTATCTATCATGGGGACTTACATCTTGGCAACGTATTCTTGGTTATGAGGGATGGTAAGCGTCGCACTGTCATCGGAGACTTTGGGGAGAGCAGTGTTACTACTTCTCCAACTGCTTCCTCTTCTGATCTTTTCTACTTCATCAATGCCCTGCGTCAAAGATGTTATCAACTGGAGATTATAACACCACTAAACAACTTCTTCTCAGCTCTAGGGTGGATAGCAAGTAGGTCAGAGACAGATTTTGATGCATACCTAATTAAAAATGTTACAGAGAAAGAGTCAGCCATAAGATGTAACGTTGAGTTTATAGAGTCTGCCACTGCCGAATGGTATCGTATTCTGATGTTAGCTGGTTATGAGCAGATGTAATAAGAACTCTAACTTAGAAATCTAACACCCTACTCTAAGTAAGGTTTGTCTTACATAGTAGTAGTAGTAGTGTTAGTGCTACAAGTTACTAACAGTGACTATGATATCTGGTTGAAGTCTTGATCTTATTACAACATAGTGTTGTAATTCTAGTGTAACTGTTACTGTCTCAGAGTGGTTAACTATTCTTAACCATATAAACTATAACAGTCGTTTTATCGGAGAAAGGGAAGGAGAGAGGACAGCAGCCTATCACCTTAGACCGAGATGAAAACATAGTTGAAGTGTAATAGGTTATGACCGTCAGGGTTTTTGTTGATAATAGCAGTGTCACAGGAACGTGCTATGCAGTGGAAGCAGTCACGCTGTGGCGCAATACCGTTACCAAACTCTTTATTAGTCATGAAGTGTACACTGAAGCCATGCTTCTTGGTTAGAATATGATACATGACTGGCCTAGGGAATGCTACCACCATCTTGCTACAACTCAGCTGTAGTGCTAAACGTCTAATCCCCTCAATTAGGTACTGACTCAGCCTATCGGAGGTGAAGTCTGCCTTACTAGCTTCCGACTTAACCATGGTAGCAGGATCTTTACGAATACCCATAGCTAGTAGCAGACCACTAGTGGGTGACTTCCAGGCATAGATGTGACCTAAATAAACATTATTCTTGATAGCTACTACTGCATAGATAGTGTCACTAACCTCAGTATCATTGAAAACATCGTCATCTCGAGAGATGACCTCGTAGATATCCTCCTTGAACTGTTGCAGCTTAGCCGCATCCTCCTGAGACAACCGCTGCTGAGAATAGTAGTAGCTATTACCACCACTATTACCATTACTACCACCACCACTATTACCATTACTACCACCACCACCACCACCACTATTACCATTACTACCACCACCACCACTATTACCGTTACTACCACTACCACCATCGTTATTTATCGAGCTTAGTAATCTCTCAAAGGTGATAAGGTTATTGACAACCTGATTATTGAGGCACAGGTGTAGAGATCTCGCTAACTCATGTAGCCTGGCCAACATCACATCAGCAGTGAAGGCCGTACTCTTGACAAAATCTAACAGTTTGAGAACTCCAGCCCAGTCGGTATCTAGCTCGTCATCCAACGAGTAACTGTTGTCTGAGCTGAATCTCGTGTCTCCCGTTGGTAACAGTTTCCTGATTACAGGAAAGGCTATGAGCCTAACTGGCTCTGGTATACTTATTGTTGTCGCCGACGATAACATTATAAATAGTCTTGTTTTATAAACAGTAATTAGTTGGTCTGTTGTCGTTAACAGATAAATTTATACATGTTAGAGAATTCGTAGATAGAGATTTGTTAGACAGACCTCATACTTGTAGTGACTAACAAGTTTCTCCTACTATTAACACTACTATTCTGACGAGTAAGAATATGTCCATCAAAATATGTCTGTTACTACAACTTGATAGGGTCCTACAATATTATCTCTCGAAGACATGTGGTTGATCGTGGTCAGTAGAGTCAAGTAGCACTATGATAATGAAAGTTGTTATTACAATCTTAGATTGTAATTACTGTTGATAGTCTACTATCAACTGGTCTATTATCAACTGGTCTATTATCAACTGGTCTACTGCTAACCGATCTATACTGTTTTCCGATGTTACGTGATGGGAATGGAGGTGAGAGCCTCGACATACTGGGGAGCGATGCGTTGGACGATGCTTCGGACCTCAGTGGTGACCTCATCCCAAGGGGTTTTGGAGTTCCCAACAATGTCGAGATTGGGTAGGCCGCCGGAAAAGATGGTCAGAATAGAGAGGTCAACATCTAGCAGCTCACTCTGCACTAATCCAGTCGGTGGTGTTAGTGTTTCAATGAGGTGATGTTCCATACAGTGGATTAGAACAGAGTTGATCATAGTGGAGACATCTGCCTGAGTGGCTGCATACTTCCTTAGGACTGGGCTTCGGTGACATTCTAGGATGCAGTTGAAGAGTGGAGACTTGGCCTTGAGTATTTCTGGGAATTTGCCGCCAGCATAGTGGGGCACACCCTCACGCACAGTAAGATCTACTAGACCAGGAATATCATTACAGAAGATCCACTCTTCAGTAAACTTGTTGGTGATAGCCAAGTTGAGACCATTAAAAGCAACGCTTACCTGCCTCGCCAAGGGCCAGTTTGGGTTGGAGATGGCGTTAGCTCCCTGAGCGTGTATCCCGATGTGTGACTTGATGCCGAGTAGAGCTCCAACAAAGTGGTTCATCTCGGTGGGATCATCAGTACTCTGCTCCCCGACAATCTCAAGTTTGGTGATGACCTCTCGCTCATGATCAAGGTACAGGATAATCTCCTCAAAGTGACGATAGGGTCTCTGTCCAAACATGGTCCTCCCACCACTGCCGTCTCTTTTTCCGTTTCTGTTTCCGTTTCCGTTAAAAACGGAAACAGAAACTGGCAGATAGGAGTTGGTGACATGACAATGACCGTCGTGCTGTACCCAGTTGATGAGCCCAGTGTTCATCACAGCGGTGTAGACTACGTGAGGGTCTGCATGCCACCTAGGTGAGAAGTAGGCCCTGAAAATGAGAATAGGAAGCCGCAGCAGCCTGATCAAGTTGTTGAGTTGAAAGTTCAAGCTAATGTGGTACCAGTACCAGACTGTATCGAAGAAATCAAAGTTCATAGTCAGCCAGGCCTCCCGTGGCAACCGACCAACAAAGTCGTCGGCACTAGGTCTCCACATGAATTTTGCACCAGGACCATCCTCCCTCGCTGTCTTCTCATACCGGAAAGGTTTGGCTCCACGAAATTCATTTAATTCACCACGTATAGTCCACAGTGGCGAGCACGTCCAGACGATGAAAAACACCGAGAAAAGTGTCACTCCAGCCCCAAAAAGAAAGAACCCAAGAGTGAGACCCGCATGTAGTGGGCCTAGGAAAAGACCTGAAAAAAACTCGGTTATCACTGGTGCTGTTTCTGTTGCACAAGCAACAGCACCAATAATAAGATTAGTGACAGCACCAGCATCAACAACAGTATCGGTGGTAATAGAAGAAGAGGAGGTGAAGAAGAGGAAAAGTGCATGGTGGCCGAAGAGAATAATCATATGCATCCAGGCATTGCCTGGAATGAAGCTGATGATTGGGATCTCCAACCTCTCCGGGAAGCGGAATGAGTACATGGCGCCGCCAATGGCCAGAGAAAGCTGGAAGGCAAGAATGAGGAGGAGTTGATGGCTAGACATTTTGCCGAGGAGGACAAAGATGGGTAGGTGGATAAACAGCACAGCCAAACCCATCCACCGCTGCTGGACTAGCCCAAAATCGAACGACCTAAATCGGGACATAGCTGAAATAGCTCCGAGCAACAAAGAGCCAGCGAGATAAGTCGCGCCAATAAAGGAAAGGGTCTTGGTCTGAAACGAGGGTGAGGATAGCAGTGTGGTGAGGAACTCGACAGCGTGCTCACTGAACACGCAGCAGGCCAGGACTGGCAGGGCAGTGGAGATCATGTAGAGGTGTAGGAATTGGTGATCGAGGCGGAAGAGAGTTCGGCTAGCCGAGGCAGAGAGGGCAGAGAAGTGGTGG
>Ga0302309_10002107_pt1 | contig 17058 bp, 21 predicted proteins | sample III_Palsa_N1_1_FD_200453 | JGI IMG/M metagenome (GOLD analysis project Ga0302309, IMG submission 200453) | Peat permafrost microbial communities from Stordalen Mire near Abisko, Sweden - III_Palsa_N1_1 | ecosystem: Environmental > Terrestrial > Soil > Palsa > Peat permafrost | place: Sweden... | reverse complement strand
ACTGCATCAATGATAGATTCCACAGACGAAAGTTTGTCTATGGGATCATCATCCTCATCGATGCTTGTTTGGTCAATCGACGGGAGCTTTGCCACATCCAAGGCTTTTACCCAAAAACGCTGACGATTAAATACCGTGGGAGAAATAATGGATTTGAGTGCAGTCACGTCTTGTAAAGGGGCTTCTTCTACCAAGACATGCACATTGGTACCCGTAAAACCAAATGAACTAATCCCTGCGCGTCGTGGCTTATTATTTTTTTGCCAATGCGTTGGTTTGATCACAATTTCAGCCGGAATATTGTCCAAATTGATCCGTGGATTGAGCGCGTGAAAATGCAGATTGGCCGGAATCATTTCATGTTGCAGCGATAATATGACTTTCATTAATCCCGCGATACCCGATGCCGCTTCTAAATGCCCAATATTTGATTTGACACTACCTATATATAATGGCGCTTGTCTACCTTGATACACCGTATTAATCGCGCCCATTTCAATCGGATCGCCCAGCGGCGTGCCTGTTCCATGCGCTTCTAAGTAATCAATATCTTGTGGTGTTAATGCCGCCAGTTCTAACGCTTGAGTTAATAGTTTTTCTTGTGCCAACCGATTAGGAACCGTCATGCCACTGCTGGCGCCATCTTGATTGACAGTTGAACTTTTAATCACCGCCAATATTCTGTCGCCTGCTTTTTGTGCATCGCTTAATCGTTTTAAAACCACGATACCGCATCCTTCGCTACGCACATAACCATTGGCATCATCAGAAAAACTTTTACAACATTGATCCGGCGACAACATATTGGCACGTGAGAAACTGACGGATACTTCAGGCAACAACATTAAATTAATGCCGCCAGCCAACGCCAAATGGCATTCTTGATTATGTAAATGTTGACACGCTTCATGCAAGGCCGTTAAAGAAGAAGAACACGCCGTATCTATAACCATGGACGGACCTTGTAAACCCAATGAATACGATATCCTGCCCGCAACAGCGCCCGAAGAGGTGCCAATATTTAAATAGCCCACACTTTCTTTTTGTAGATCAGCTCGATCCAATAACACCTCATAATCATGAAACATCACCCCCATGAAAACACCCGTATCGGTATTTTCCAGGCTCGCCGGATCAATACCTGCATTTTCCAACGCATGCCAGCTGGTTTCTAAGGCGATCCGTTGATTGGGATCAAGAAAATCTGCTTCTGTTGGCGCAATGTGAAAAAAATAAGCATCAAACTTGTCGTGATCAGTAATAAATCCACCTTTATGCGTTACCATTTTTCCACGCATTTTACGATTGGGATGATAGTAAGCATTCACATCCCATCGACTGGCGGGGATCTCTTCCAAAACATCTTGTCCCTCTATCAACTGTTGCCAATATTCTTGTGGCGTATTTGCTCCGGCAGGGAAACGACAGGCCATGCCAATGATAGCAACGGGCTCATACTGATTGTTTTGTCTATTTTTAGGTGAAAAATCATGCGTACTCTTCGTATTTTTTAATAACGCATCAATATACGCAACCTGCTTTTCAATGGTCGGATAATCGTATGCAATGGTTGTACTTATGTTCAGTTCTGCACCGAATGTTTCTACAAGTAGCTTATATAACTTATCTGCGGATTTTGTGTGACCGCCTAAAGCAATAAAACTTTCGTTGGTGGTAAACTGTTGGCTAGAAAATAGTTGCTGCCATATAGTAAGTATTTTTGTGGATGTATTCGACATATGGTTCCGTGCTTTATTAGAGGTTTAGTAATACAATTATAGAAGACTTTATCAAGGAGAATAAAAATGAATTCAGTTGTCACCTTAGAATGGGTTGATCAAGGCATCGCTGTTGTGACAATGCAGGATGTCCAATCTAAAAATACGTTATCACTTGCGCTCATGACAGATTTATGTAAAACATTTTCTGATATTGAAAAAAATACGTCTGCCAAAGTTATCCTGTTGAAAGGATTAGACTCTTATTTTTGTTGCGGCGCAACCAAAGACGATTTACTCAAGCTTGCTGCAGGCACCATGACGTTTGTAGACATGCCCATTTATCGCTTGTTGTTAGATTGCAGTTTACCTACGATTGCAGCAATGCAAGGCCATGCTTTAGGTGGCGGCTTAGCTTTTAGTGCTTTTGCCGATATCATGATCATGGCTGAGGAATCGACGTATTCAAGTAATTTTTTAAAGTATGGTTTTACGCCAGGATTTGGTGCGACCTATATCATGCCTAAAAAATTCGGTCCTATTTTAGGCTTAGAATTGTTGTATACTGCGCAAAGCTATGAAGGTCGCGATTTAAAAGCAAGGAACATTCCGATACGGATTGTTAAAAAAAGTGAAGTGATGATGACCGCCATGAGCATTGCAAAGGATTTTAATGAAAAACCAACTGTTTCTCTAAAACTATTAAAAGAACAGTTAACAAAAACCATCAAAGATGAATTGCCAAACTATATTGAACAAGAATTGGCCATGCATAAAATTAGTTTTTCATTGCCGGAAGTCAAAGAAAACATCGCCAAATATTTTAGCTAATCATTGCATTGTTGCTAACGTCGCCATTTGCTTGCTGGCGGCGTCCATCATCGACCAACCTTGTTGTTGCACCTCTAGCAAACGTTGATATTGCTTTTCGGAGAGATCAACCAATAATTCAGTGCCCATTTTTTCATGATGCTGATCGGCTTCTGCATGCTCCTTAAAATAATCGGTTTCACCGTACTTTTGTAGTCGCGCATTGGCTTTGCTGCAGAACAAGTTAGCACTCACTTCTAGCACCAAATGCACCAACAGCGCCTTTTCGGTGTTATCTAATGTCAGCATTTTCCACGAGAACCAGCAAGCCGTGGCTTCTAAAATGGGATCCCAAATCGGTTCACGATTGGCGCGTTCTGCCATTAATAAGCGATCATGACCATATTCTTCTTCTAAATGTAACCGCGCGACCTTCAAAAATGGTTGATTATCAGTCAATACTTGGCGCAACATGACCATTTTTTGAAAGTGATTGGAAAATAATTGAATACAATCCATTAAGCGCGTCCGTGCTTCTGGCTGATCAAGCGCAGGATGATCCAACCATTGCAGTAATGCGTTGCGCTGATATTGCGCAGCATATTCATGATTTTTTTGTAATATCGTCTCTAAATCCACCGATGGATGCTTCATGACTTTAACCTTTATTTTTTATGTCTTTTTTTTCTATTACTTTTAAAAATAATCCATCCACCCCAACCACAATGACGGTTGCGCCAGCGGGTAAATCATCATCACAACGAATGCGCCATAATAAACTATCAATAAACACACGCCCCAAGCCATTGATCAGCGGGTGATCCAAGGTCAATTCGCGCCCAATGTATTGATTGGCGCGCTGATTTAAATGGACTTCTTCCGATTTGGTTGGATATTTAAAATTAAAGCTCGCCCACATCACGCAGGAAATAACCGTCATCACTGCAAACGCCAATATTTGGATCTCCCACGCCAACGTCGGCAAAAAAAATACCAACACAGCCACACAAGCCGCTGCAACCGCTGACCATAATAGGTAAGTGGTCATGCTGAGCATTTCTAAAATGCCCAAAACCAGCGCCAATCCTAGCCAATGCCATAGCGTTAAACTACTCATCATCATAACAACGCTCCATTATAAAAAAATAATCGTCAGACGATAGACCAAAGGGACTTATACATCGTTCTTAAATTATGTCATACTGATTTAAGCTTAATATGATTGTGTAATGAATACCACTATGTTAAAAGAAATTTCTCGTGTGTTTGTTGAAAATGTTCCCTTTACCAAAGAAATGCAAATAAAAGTTGTCAGCCTGACAAAAGAAGAGGTAACGCTCACTCTTCCCATGAGCCCACTTTTGGTTGGCAATTTTGTCAGCAATCGTCTGCATGGTGGCGTTGCCGCAACGGTATTAGACAGCGCAGGTGGATTGCTATGTATGGCGAATGTCTATTACGAGGCACAAGAACGCAATCTCAACGCACAATTAGAAGATTTGGGCAAAGTCGGTACGATTGACTTGCGGATTGATTACCTCAATTCAGGCAGAGGCGAACTTTTTACGGCAACGGGTCAGATTTTACGAGCAGGAAATCGGATTATTACCGTGCAGTTGGCATTGCACAATGAAAAAGGTATTTTTATTGCAGCGGGGACGGGGACGTATGCGGTAGTGAGAACGCAGAACACGCCCGCTTAACGCTTAAACCATGTCACAGTGGGTTTTGCATAAGTTCTGAGTGATACGGAAACCTTGGAAGCGTTGTTAATGAAGGAATAAAAACATTTTGTTGTTCTTATGGGCGCAGCAGTGTGCCGATATAAAGCGAGCAATCACCGAAAAATGGATTGTAGGCAATGGGAAATATGATAAAAGCAATCCTGCAGATCTGGCGTTTTGGGCGCAACAAACACCTAAAGGTGGTGGGACGAAAGTTACAGTGGACCTCAATATGTACCTGCATCTGCGCGACACTTTGAAGGTGTCTGGAGTTGGTATTATTAATAAGAGTAATGGATCTCCAAGCTACTATGTCACAGTCCCCGACAATGCGGCTAAAATGATGGATCGATTTGTCAAATCCACGACCGTGAGCGCAACGAGCGTAGTGAAAGCAAATAGTAGTAAAAGCATCTCAGATCAAAAACCCATCAAAGCACAATCTTCTTTTGCAACGTTTTTTGGGATTAAACCAAAACGCAATGAGAAGACAACAGCTATGTATGCTGAAACCAATGAGGTTTTGGAAGCAGTGAAGAAGTCACCTAGCATGAAACGCAAATAAAAAGAGGGGAAATAAACAGTTCTCCTCTAATCAGGATATATTTCCTTCAACAGATTTGCCAACCGATATCCCGCCAATACGATTTGCTCTTGGGCGTAATATGTATTTGTTGCAATATACTCATTCGCTGGCGTTGTATCGGGTTCAATGCCATGATAAGCCCGTTTGCGTGCAATTTCATGGCTTTCCGCGGACCATTTAAACGGGTCAACAATATCTAATCGACGATCAGTCGGAAGATCTGGAAAGGCAGCCATCCATTTTTTCGCATGCGCTTGTACCTTCTCTTCTCTACCCTTTTTCAGCGGACGTTTTACAGACAATGGCATGCTACCAACGGCAGAATCCCATAGAGAATGTAAATTATAATAATATCGGCCTGCAGGATCTTTGTAATGTAACGCAAAACCATTCCCACCTGCATCTCCTGAGGGATTATCTTTACTATATCTTGATGCTGCATGCAACGGTTGGTGAATATCAGCAACCAAATGAGATAGCATTTGTAATGCGCTGGCTTTTTCCACCTTTAACGAATACTTACTTTTTAATATATTAACGGACTCCTCAATGGCCCAAGCAACATTTACTTCAGGCGGTGTGCTTGGAAAAGGGGTATTGTCTTGTGAAAAATTGATATCAATATAATGCCAAGTATTAAAAACATTGACGCCATGATTGCGCAAATCATCTGCCCATGGTCCTGCGCTAGGGAACGTATTCGACTTCCAATACGTACTGGCAATGATATCCGTCAAAATATCCATCTGAGCTCGTGCGGCAGAGCTCGGTGGCAACGTATCATACGCAATTTGAGCAACCAGCATGTGTCCTAATGCATTCCAAGCAAACCCAGGCAATGCAAACGTTAAAAAAGAAAGCGCCAGTAACAGCCGATATCTTTTTATATTCAAGACCATTGTTGTTCCATCGTTTGCGCCCGTTGCACCGCTGCTTGCATGGCATGTTCAATCAGTTCATCTAAATGCCCCTGACGTAATACCGAAATGGCTTGCTCAGTGGTTCCACCTTTTGACGACACTTGTTTCACCAATTCCAAGGGCGTGTATGGACTTTGCATTGCCAACACGCTGCTGCCTAAAAAAGTTTGATGCATTAATTGTTTGGCAACGTCTGTTGATAAACCCATTTTTTCTGCCGTTGTTTGCATAATATGCATCAGTTCAAACAAATAAGCAGGCGCGCTGCCAGCCAAGGCAATCACCACATTGATCAAAGACTCTTCTTCTAACCACATGGCCAAACCGCACGCTTCAAATATTGCACTGGCATATTGTTTTTGTTCTGTTGCAATATTTTCACTGGCACACAATGCCGTTGCGCTTTGTTGTATACGACAGGCTAAATTTGGCATGGCACGAATAATGGGATAATCGGGTTGTTGTAACCAGCTTTGAACATGATGAAAAGTAATCGCTGTGGCCACAGAAATAATGAGCGGACGATGTGTGAGCAATGGTTTTTTTAATGATAATAATGCGGCTTGTACATCCTTGGGTTTGACAGCCAGAAGCAAACAGCTGTTTGCATCCAAAACATCATCCGCTTGCTCCACTACGTTTACGCCATATTCATCTGCAAGCGCTTGACGCCGAGCTTCGTTGCGATCAACAACAATGATCTCACCCCATGCTCCCGATACCGCCTGTAATCCAGTTAATATACTTTTCGCCATCACGCCGCCACCCAAGAAAATTAATTTTTTAATCATCATTATTGTCCTATCGGTTTCATTTCAGGCGTCAACGCTAAACCAGCGGCTTTTTTGAGTTCAATTTCTTTGACCGTTTTTTCAAGCAAAACGTAACGTTCCGCGTTGCTGGGATGTGTGCTTTTTACATAAATCGATTGCGGGAATTGTATCGACATTTTACGCCAAAATTGTGGTGCATTGTGAATATCATATCCAGCGCGTGCCGTCACGTATAAACCGACATAATCAGCTTCTTTTTCAAATTCAGGAGAATAAGACTGCGAGCCATATTGCATACCCGCTTTAGCCAATTGTCCGCCCGTATCAACACCTGCGGCCGCCGCCGCGCCTTCTAAAGCTAAACCCGTGATTGCGCCCAAAATGGTATTCCGTTGTTTCTTTTTCACATGCCGTAATAAATTATGCGCCAACTCATGTCCCAACACGACGGCTAACTCTGTGTCTTCCTTCGCAAATTGCATCATACCGGTACTCACCACAATGCGTTGACCGTCGGCATACGCATTAATGTCTTTGCTGTTTTCTAATTTAAATTGATATCGACAAAATTGATTTTTTACATCCAAAACATGACATAACGTTTCGCCCGATTTTCCAATGGGTGCGGACATGCGATTTAAACGTTGGTTCATTTGCGCAACATTCACTGGACGTTGCACGGTGGTTTTGGGTACTTGCCCCTTGTCGCGAGCTTCTTTGGCTAAGGTGCTTTGCGTTTGACCTTCAGTTAAAATTTCATGTTGCGACACGTTGGGTGAACGTGTGGTGGGTGCCGCACAAGCATTGAGCAATAAGACACAAGCAATAATTATTAATTTTTTTTGTCGCATTTTTTACCCCTGCGCTGCAAATCGCTCACAATTGACACAAAATCGCTTTCCATCTTCTAAACGAAAAGCCGTTAACGCACGCCCCCAAATACAACCTGTATCCAGCGCAATGGTTTGTGCTTGCCCGGTCTCACCGTCAATGGCGGCCCAATGACCAAAAATAATACGAACGTCCTTATTTTTTCGATGCAAACATTCAAACCATGGCACATAACCATGTGGTGCAGCATCGTGTTTTTGTTTATACGTAAAATCCAGTTCGCCGACAGGTGTACAAAAACGCATGCGTGTTAAAGCATTGGTGATATAACACAAACGCTTAAACCCCTGCAGATCGGGCGACCATAACGTCGGTTCATTGGAATACATGTGTTTGAAATATTGAATATAATCGACATGTTGCAAAGCCATTTCCACTTCTTTGGCGCAAGCACGTGCGGTTTCTAAATCCCATTGTGGTGCAAATCCCGCATGAACCAATGCATAATTGAAGCTTGCATCATAATGTAATAACGGTTGCATACGTAACCAGGTCAATAAACTGTCTTTGTCTGGTGCAGCCAATATTTCGTCAAACGTATCTTTCTTTTTTAAAGGATCAACACCGTGTGCAACCGCCAATAAATGCAGATCATGATTGCCTAAGACCGTTACAGCACGATTGCCGAGACCTTTTATAAAACGCAACACCTCTAATGATTCTGGCCCACGATTGACCAAATCACCGGTAAACCATAATGTGTCCTGTATGGGATCGAAATTGATTTTTTTTAATAATGATTGTAATTCAACAAAACAACCTTGTACGTCGCCGATGGCATAGGTTGACATATTAATTCCGCCTTAACCATTCTTCAATCACGTCGACATGTGACGGGATCATCAATGAGGGTAAATGACCACAATCTGGAAATTCATGCACATCAACCCGCTTACCATGTTCTTGCATTTGAATAATGGTATCGGCAACCAATAGTTGTGAAGATGTTCCATGTAATACCAAAGTGGGACATTGTACATGTCGCCAAAATTCCCACAAGTTAGCATCGGCTATTGCGTATTGCTGGAACGGTTGAGCAATCGCTGGATCATATAAGCGCGTCATACGGCCATCTGGCAACACACGATGATCATATTTTACCAGATGATCCCATTGTGTATCCGTCATGGGTCCCCAAGCGGCATATATTTGTTGAAAATAATGTTTAAGTGCCAGCAATGAACTAAAGTACTCTTGTTTTTCAATTCCTTGTATCATGCCAGAAACGGCTGATTGACTAATAAAAGGTCCAACATCATTTAAAATAAGACGCCGAACCGGTGTTAATGGCATCGACGCCATTACCATGCCAATCAAACCGCCCATGGATGAACCCAACAGATCCACATCACTCACATGCAAATGCGACATCAACATTGCCAAATCTTGTACATATTGCGGGACGTTATAATATTGTGGATCGCGCAGCCAATCACTGTGACCTCGGCCCACCACATCCGGGCAAATAACACGATATACTTTTGACAAAATATTGGCTAAAAAATCAAAATCACGTGAATTGCGCGTCAATCCATGCACACAAAATAAAACGCGTGGATTGGCTGGATCACCCCACTCTTGATAACTCAAGCGATGAAAGCCGCACGGGCTAAGCGCTGAATAATAATGGGTCCGCATGTGATGGTGTCCTTGTCGTTATCATGTCTACCAAGCAGGAATGGCTTGCCCAGCAAACAATGCTTCTGCTTTATCCGTGACTTCCTTTGAATGTAATGCGTTCATGAGTTTTTCAAAACGAGGATCTTTGCTGTCTTTCTCACGCACCACTACAATATTAGCATAAGGCGAATTTTTATCTTCAATCGCCAACGCATCACGTGAGGGCAAAAAACCACTGGCAACGGCATAATTGGTATTAATCACAGACAAATCCACATCGGCCAAGGTTCTGGGCAATTGTGCCGCATCCAAGGCTAAAAACTGCAGCTTTTTCGGGTTGGAACGAATGTCTTGCATAGAGACATGTAAACCTTTGCTGGCATCCAATGTAATTAAATTCGCTTTTTGCAATAATAACAAAGCGCGTGCACCATTGCTGGGATCATTGGGAAGAGCCACTTGTGCACCTTCGCGCAAGTCAGCCAGTGTTTTTATTTTATGAGAATAAATCCCCACTGGATACACAAACGTTTTGCCGATAGAAACCAAATGATAACCACGCGCAGCAACCATGTCATCCAAATAAGGCTGATGTTGAATCATATTGGCATCTAAAGTGCCATCATTGAGTGCAATATTGGGTGTGGCATAATCTTGAAACTGTACAATCTCAATGTCCAATCCGGATTGTTTTTTAGCAACAGCTTTGGCTTCTTCCATGATTTGCGTTTCTGGTCCCGCAATGGTACCAATAATAACAACGTTGGCATGAACGCCCTTTTTATCATTTGAGCCACCACACGCCAGCAATACACTGGCACTTAAAACCAATGTTAACGCTTTTATCCATTGCATTATATCGCACTCCTTTTAATCAAAAAATCACCCAACCATTGTATTATTTGCACCAACACGATTAAAATCAATACGGTGATTAACATCACTGAAAAATTAAATCGTTGATAACCTTCATTAAACGCCATGCTACCTAAACCGCCGCCACCAACCGCCCCTGCCATTGCTGAATATCCCACCAATGTAACCAACATCACGATCACTTGTCTTATCATACCTGGCAATGCTTCTGGCAGCAAAATTTTCATCACAATTTGTAAACGCGTTGCACCCATACTATTGGCCGCTTCTATCAGACCTTTGGGAACGTCCGCCAAACTGGATTCTAGTAGGCGTGCTAAGAAAGGGATCGCAGCCAAGCTTAATGGTACCGATGCGGCTAGCGTTCCAATAGACGTTCCCACCACCAAACGTGTCAATGGCATTAATGCAATCATAAAAATAAAAAAGGGGAATGAGCGCACCACATTCACCACCACACCTAAGGTATGGTGTAACCATGGTTTTGGCCACAAGGTTCCGCCGGTTGCGTACAGTATCACTGCGAGTGGTAATCCGCCCAACACCGCAATACCACCTGCCAAAAATACCATCAATAAGGTTTCTGATGTTGCATATAATACAGCATTAAACATAACCCAATACCTCCACGCGTACATGAGTTGCATTTAAAAATTCTAAAATAGCTGTCAATTGTGCTGATTCCTTGCATTGTATTTCAATCAACATATGCCCCAATAACTCACCTTGCACGGTTTCTAAATGCGCCTGCAAAATATTGGTTAATACCTGCCAACGACGATTCAATTCCGCAATGACCGGTTGATCAGCCACTTCACCCGTGAAGGCAATATGCAATAAAGGATATTTACCCGTTTGCCATTCATTGCTTAAACGTTGTAATAAACGCTCCGGCAACGTTTGCGTAAATAAATGCTGCACCAATGCTTGTGTCACTGGCGCTTGCGGTGCAGAAAACACGTCAATCACTTTACCCACTTCCACCACTTTGCCTTCATGCATCACGGCAACGCGATCCGCAATTTGTTTAATGACGTCCATTTCATGCGTAATGAGAACGATGGTTAAACCCAATGTTTGATTAATATCACGCAATAATTGTAAAATTTGTGTCGTGGTTTGAGGATCTAAGGCGGATGTGGCTTCATCACATAATAAAATATTTGGCTCTGTCACCAATGCCCGCGCAATCGCCACGCGTTGCTTTTGGCCGCCGCTGAGTTGTTCTGGATACGCCTTTTGTTTGTCTTCTAATCCAGTTAACTTTAATAAGTCTTGAATACGTGAGGCTTGTGTTGCAATGGATAAATGCTGAAACTCCAATGGCAAAGCAATATTATCGTAAGCGGTTCGTCTACTTAATAAGTTGAAATGTTGAAAAATCATACCGATTTTGTGCCGCAATTCTCGTTGCGCCATTAACGATTGTGCTGATAAATCTTGTTCACAAACATAAACATCGCCTTGATCAGGCACTTCTAATCCGTTGATACAACGCAATAAAGTGCTTTTTCCTGCACCACTTTGACCAATAATACCAAAGACTTCACCCCGATAAATATCTAACGATACATCGTCCAACGCCGTAAAGGCCCGGCCATTTTGATGATAGGTTTTAGAAATATGTTTAAACTGGATAATAGATTCCGGCAAGATGCACTCCCGCTTTAGCTGTTTTATTTCGCGCCCGCAAGCTGATTGTCAAATCGGCGCATTAGAGGTTAGTTTACAAGAAGTTAGGCTTATTATGCAAGTCTAGTCATCGAAAGGCAAGACATTACTTTTTACTGAGACGTTCTACTTTTATTCGAGATATTAATGGTTCGTGTAACTCCATAAAGTGTTTTCTTTTAGACAAAGCACCACAAATTTCTTGCGCCTGCTCAAAATTATTTTTATCAATGCTTCCTTTTGCTTTTCCTTTTAAATTGTTCACCTCTTTCTTCATCTTAGAAAAAAGCATCAGTCGCCCACTTGTGCCGCGCCAAACTTTTTGCAATGTGACGGCAGATAATTCTTTCCAGTGCTTAATGACTTTTTCTACCAACTGACGCTCAGTGATGGAAAAGGTGCAGAGAAAAGCGGTTGGATACTTAGGATCCGGTTCAATGACTAGGTTGGGAATTCGCCGTTGCAGATATTCCTGCTGTGCTTTATCTAATATTGTCGCCCGAACCCGATCCAAACCTAGTGGTGTACGGATCTTCTCGATCAAGCGATGGTGCAGCACTGTAAATGACTTCACTGACTTTGTTTCGCGATCAATGATTGCCCGACCACCACAAGAAGTAAGATGTTGAAGCACCTCCTTCGTTGTTAGCGTCAAATCTGACGGAAGAAAATAGCTGGTCAATTGCCACGGCGCAAAGCACTATACGTTATCGTGGCAAACATTTCCTTTCCCTGACGCTGTGTTTCGCTTAATGTTGCTGTTATAGGCTTAAATACATTTGGCCGCATCATATTAATCGCTGCAAACATATCGCTTTCATTATGACGTATATTCATCGCTTAACTTCAACACTAAAATACTTTTTTCAGTCTCCGGTATCTGTTGATTTGAGAGGAAGTCTTTTATAAACGGCCCCTTTTTTTCTCCTCCGCTCGGAAAAGGCAATGTGTCCCAAAAAACGTCTGCCTGTTCGTTTATTGCGCGCAATGAGATACTTTCAACGGCTTGCCCCGCAGACTGCCAATAACTCACCTTCAGCATTGAATGTAGTTGATCAACTGAAATTTGAAAGCCCGATTTTAAACCGTAAAACAATCGCAGCAAGGATGGCCACAAGGTACCATAACGTTGAATAATAAATTGTCTGTCAAAAGGCGGTCACCCCGTGACGTGATCACAGGGTCCACTTTGCAGATACTTTACAGCAACGACGCAATCGCGTCTTTTTCATCCAACAATTCTTGATGCACAACCTCAATGCGCTTGCGACTAAAGTCGTTCCAACTTAAGTCCTGAACGATCTCATACTCGCCACCTTTACATTCACAAGGAAAGCCAAAAATCACGCCGTCCTCAATACCATACGAACCATCACTGGGCACGCCCATGCTCACCCACGTGCCTGGTGCTGTTCCCAATGCCCAATCATGCATGTGATCAATGGCGGCATTGGCCGCGCTTGCTGCACTGGATGCGCCACGTGCGTCGATGATTTGTGCGCCGCGTTTTTGTACGGTTGGAATAAAATCATTTTCAATCCAGGCTTGATCCACTTTTGCACTCACGTCTTCATTGTTGACTGTGGCATTAAATAAGTCTGGATATTGTAGCGCTGAATGATTGCCCCAAATCACCACATTTTTAACAGCGCTGAGGGGTTGTTTTAATTTTAAAGCAACTTGTGTTAATGCACGATTATGATCCAAACGCATCATCGCATGAATTTGGCGAGGATCGATATCTGGCGCATTTTTTTGTGTGATAAGCGCATTGGTATTGGCAGGGTTACCGACAATTAATACTTTAACGGTGCGTTTGGCATTTGCATTTAACGCTTTGCCTTGTGCACTAAAAATCGCTGCGTTGGCCGCTAATAAATCTGCGCGTTCCATGCCTTTGCTGCGAGGACGTGCGCCGACCAATAACGCATAATCAACGTCTTTAAATGCAATATTGGGATCATCGGTGGTGATCACTTGTTGCAATAAAGGAAACGCGCAATCTTGTAATTCCATCACCACGCCATTTAATGCGGTCATCGCAACGGGTAATTCTAATAATTGTAAAATCACAGGTTGATCGGGTCCCAACATGGCACCGGACGCAATACGAAATAATAAACTATAACTAATTTGACCAGCCGCGCCAGTCACCGCTACACGTACAGGCGATTTCATCTTTATATCCTTTTCTCATGTATAAAATAGGCAGCAAAAAAAATTCAATCTTATTGATTATCAAACTCGTGATAATGCGCAGGATACGGTAAACGCGCCACGCCTGAATCAACCGCTGCTTTTGCAACCGCTGCAGAAACACGCCAGCGTAAACGCGGATCCATGGGTTTGGGGATAATATAATCGGGACCGAAAGCCAGTGATCCATCATGATTGCATGCTTGCAGTACTTCTTTAGGCACTGGCTCATGCGCCAATGCAGCAATGGCATAGGCCGCTGCAATATGCATGTCTTGATTAATACATTTTGCACGAACATCCAAAGCACCGCGGAAAATATAAGGAAAACCCAATACATTATTCACTTGGTTAGGGAAGTCACTGCGACCAGTGGCAATAATAATATCTTTGCGCACGTCTTTTGCAATATCGGGATAAATTTCTGGATCTGGATTGGCCAATGCAAATACGATGGGTTTAGGCGCCATCACTTTAAGCATTTCAGGTGTTAACATATTGGCTTCTGACACACCAATAATCACATCGGCATCATGGCAAGCATCAAGCAATGTTCGTTTATGCGTGCTATTGGCGAAAGCAAATTTATAAGCATTTAAATCGCGCCTGTCGGCGTGGATCAAACCGCTTCTGTCCACCATAAAAATTCTTTCACGTTTTGCGCCCAAGGTGACCAATAAACGCATCGATGCAATACCTGCAGCGCCTGCGCCCACGCAAACAATATTAACATTGTCTAATGTTTTGCCTTGTAATGTTAAGGCATTCATTAACCCAGCCGCCACAATAATCGCCGTACCATGTTGATCATCATGAAACACGGGGATATCCAAACGATCCATCAGTGCGCGTTCAATTTCAAAACATTCTGGCGCTTTTACATCTTCTAAATTGATGCCACCAAACGTAGGAGAAATTCTAGCCACGGTATTAATAAAGGCCTGAGGATTTTGTGTGCCCACTTCAATATCAAACACATCGATGCCAGCAAATCGTTTAAATAAAACGGCTTTGCCCTCCATCACCGGTTTACCCGCCAATGCACCGACGTTGCCCAAACCCAATACAGCTGTTCCATCCGTGATCACGGCGACTAAATTGCCTTTATTGGTATATTCATACGCCGCTTGAGGATCGTCTGCAATCATGCGCACAGGTTCAGCAACACCTGGCGTGTAAGCCAACGCCAGATCATTTTGTGTTTCTGTGGATTTTGTTAGTAAAATGCCTATTTTCCCAGGCGTGGGATGCGAATGATAATGCAATGCTTCATCGCGCAAAGTGGTTTTTTCTTCCATTTTTAAAGCCTTTCATCGAATTTTTCACGATCCTAGCATATTCTGGAAAGATATACCACTAAAGGCCTGCGCAAGACTAGCCGCCTTGCACGCCTGTTTGAGCTTGTTCTTCTTCAACACGAACACTACTCAACACGCCACCAAAACGACGACGGAAATCGTCCACGCGTCCAGCTGTATCCACAATCTTTTGTTTACCCGTATAAAAGGGATGACACTGTGAACATACTTCAATATGTAAATCACGACCTAATGTCGACGCCGTTTGAAATGAGTTGCCACATGAGCAAGTCACTTGCATTGGGCCGTAGGTGGGATGAATACCCTGCTTCATAAAACTATCCTCAACTAATCAAAAAACTTATCTAGCAAAGGCGACTATTCTACCGTAGATCGCCCTACTACCGCAAGCAAGTTTTATCAAAGGGTTAAAAAAGGTATACTTAGAGTTCTTATTTTAACCTAAAGCGCCGCAGATGAAGAAAAAGACTATCGCACATTGCCCTTGTGGAAACATGCTTGATTATGCCGCTTGTTGCGGATATTTCCATCAATCTGATGTACCGGCGCCCACGGCGGAAGCGTTGATGCGATCGCGTTATAGTGCGTATGTAATGAAATTAATGCCTTATTTATTAGATAGTTGGCATGACAGTACGCGACCAGCCTCTCTTGATCTCTCAGAACCCATCAAGTGGCTTGAGTTGGATGTGATACGTCAGGAACAAATAGACACAACGCATGTCATTGTTGAATTTATAGCGCGATATAAAGTACAAGGGCGAGCGTGTCGGTTGCATGAAGTCAGCCATTTTGTTTTAGAAAATGGGCGTTGGTTTTATGTAAATGGAGAACATCGGTAACTACCCGCATATTCTCCCCTTTGAAAAAGGCGGTTGTTGCATCAATGGCTGCTGTCCCCTCTCCCGCGAAGAAACTTAGATAGAGGTTTTTAGCTAATTGCGGGAGAGGGTGAGGGTCCTTTAGCGTCTTGAGCGCCCTCACCCTAACCCTCTCCCATAATATGCTTCACGACTCTAATGAGTTATCTTCATGGGAGAGGGGACAGCAGCCATTGATGCAACAGCGCCTTGAAAAAGGGGAAATAATACATACTTAATCTCGAAAATTCGTAAATTGCACTGGCAACGTTAATTTTGCTTCTCTTAACATCGCAATCGCATCTTGCAAATCATCACGCTTTTTACCTGTCACGCGCACCTGATCCCCCTGGATCGCTGCTTGCACTTTCAAACCCGCCTCTTTAATCAACTTAACTACTTTTTTGGCTTCTTCTGTATCCAAACCCTGTTTTAAAGTGACTTTTTGTTCCGCTACTTTGCCATGAAATTCCGGATCATCCACTTTCATGCACAACGTATCCACACCACGTTTAACCAATTTATTGGTGAGAATATCCACCATCTGTTTTAATTGAAAATCACTCTCTGCGGTTAACGTAATGACACAATCCTTTTTTTCTTCTTTGGTTTTTTGTTCATACTTAGAGTTGGAACCTTTAAAATCAAAGCGTGTTTGAATTTCGCGACTGGCTTGATCCAATGCATTATTCACTTCATGAGCATCTAACTCAGAAACAACGTCAAAAGAAGGCATAATCACTCTACTCCATATTGTTTCCGATACGCACGCATTTGCGGTAAATACGCGTCATATTCAGGGTGGATGGTTATATACGACAAAATATCATCCAAATCGATAATGTGTCGCACCGGAATATCATAGGTTTTTTCAATTTGCGCCGCGGCCAATTGTTCATCCGTGCCTTTTTCCGCACGATTTAAAGCCAAGACCACACCAACGACTTGCGCACCTAATTGTTGCAATAAATCCAAAGATTGTCTAATGGCGGTGCCTGCCGTTAAAACGTCATCAATGAGCACCACTTTTTTACCTTTCACCGAGGCGCCCACCAACACACCACCTTCGCCGTGGTTTTTTATTTCTTTGCGAT
>Ga0302309_10002103_pt1 | contig 17084 bp, 13 predicted proteins | sample III_Palsa_N1_1_FD_200453 | JGI IMG/M metagenome (GOLD analysis project Ga0302309, IMG submission 200453) | Peat permafrost microbial communities from Stordalen Mire near Abisko, Sweden - III_Palsa_N1_1 | ecosystem: Environmental > Terrestrial > Soil > Palsa > Peat permafrost | place: Sweden... | reverse complement strand
CCGCATCGTCAGCTATGGAAGAGGCATCATACCCAACCTGGAAAACCTTTGGGAGAATACCATCAGCAATGATGTCCAGGAAAGGATCGAATTGCTGATCCACAAACTGCACTACCGCGACCTCACAGAAGATTTCACACACTGGAAGAACAGCAGCTACCAGGACCTCCTGACGGCGTCCCTCCTCGTGGCGAAATTCCAGTACCCCGAATTGGTCACGACACCCGTATTGCAGGAAGTGGAAAAACTCCGCCGCAATATCTGGCTCGAACTCAATAGCTACCTCACTCCGCTCGAACAGGTACACGTCGTCACCAGCATCCTCTACAACTATTACGGTCTCAAAGGAACGGAAGTAGCCTACCAGCACCCCGAAGAATTCCTTATCAACAAACTGATCGAAACAAAACGCGCCAACTCCATCACCAATGGCATCCTCTACCTCCTGCTCAGCGAATTGCTGGACATCCCGGTAAAGGCCATCAATATCCCAAGGCAGTTTGTCCTCGCTTATATAAAACCTTACTACGACGAAAACCCCGAAAAACTCAGTCCCATGCAGCGGATAGAGTTCTTCATCGACCCTACCAGTGGTCAGGTCTTCACGCATAAGGATGTGGAAAGCTATTTCAAACGCATCTCCGTTCCGCCCGTCGCCTCCTATTTCAAACCGCTGTCACACCACCGGATCATCCAGACAGCCCTGGAGGAATTCGCCAAATGCTTCGACAACGAACGCAATAATTATAAACAAAAGGAGCTCCTGGATCTTTCGAAGCTCCTCAATGAATAAAAAAAGCCTCCTGACGGAGGCTTTTTTGCTACCCCGCCGCGAGGCAGGTCATTCATTTATCAGGCGCCCAGCTTATAACCCGCACGATACTCCCGCTTCACAAACTGGTTGGCCTCGTCGAAATTCGTGATCTTCATATTCACGGCATCCCACAACAGTTTCTTGCGACCAGGATATCCCTTTCCGTTAGATCCCCTGATATTATAACTCCGCAATGCCAGGTTGCCCATCAGGATCGTCTCCGTTAACGGACCCGCATAGTCAAAGGGCGAACTCAATTCCTTTTGTCCATATCCCGCGATACAGGCATTCACCCACTGCACATAATGCCCTTCGGGAACCCGGGCGAGGGTCTGCGGCACGCTGGCAGCCTCCGACATCCGCGAGGTCGGAAGCAGCGTCGGATTGGCGCCATAGCAACTGCACATGATCTTCCCCTTCGTTCCCGTAATGATAGCCCCCCCGTCATCATTCCCCATCCGCTCATCGGGGCCCAGCTCTTCCGGCCGTTCCGGCCGTATACCGCCATCCATCCAATACAAGGCGACATCGGGCTTGCCCGGTTTGCCGGGGAACTTCATCTTCACCGAAGAGCTCACCGGGCAGCTGTCGGGATGATCCAGCGGATTCCACATCACCTGGTAGGTCGAGGCCATACTGCATTCCACTTCGGAGGGATAACCCAATCCAACCGTCTTGAAGGCCGGATCGATCAGGTGACAACCCATATCGCCCAACGCCCCCGTGCCATAGGCCCACCATCCGCGCCAGTTAAAAGGCAGGTAATCCTTATGATAGTCGTCGGCCGCGGCCGGTCCCTGCCAGAGATCCCAGTCCAATTCCTTTGGTACATCTTCCTTGCCGGCCGGCTTGAGCCCGCCCTGTGGCCATACGGGCCGGTTGGTCCATACATGAATGGCCGTGGCATCGCCGATAAGTCCGGCATTGTACCACTCTTGCATCAGCCGCACTCCATCCCCTGAGGAACCCTGATTACCCATCTGCGCCACGACCTTATACCGCTTTGCAGCTTCAGTGAGCGTCCTGGCTTCGTAGATATCATGCGTCATCGGCTTTTGTACATACACATGCTTGTTCAGCTGCATGGCCGCAAGCGCCGCCACCGCATGTATGTTGTCGGGCGTAGACACCGACACCGCATCGAAGTGCTTGTGCTCCTTGTCCAGCATCTCCCTGAAATCCTTATAATATTTTGCCTTGGGATATTCTTTAATGGAAGCCGCCGCCTGGCGATCATCGACATCGCAGAGATAAGCGACATCGACCTTGCCGCTGCCATAAAAATTCTTGAGGTCGTCATGACCTTTGCCACCGGCGCCGATGGCGGCAACCGTAAGCCGGTCACTGGGGGCAAGAAATCCTCTCCCGAGTACATGTCTTGGAACAATAAAGAATCCGGTCGTAGCAAGCGAAGCTCCGCGCAGGAACTCCCGGCGGGTTTGTTGGGTGGCTTTTTTTGTTGAACTCATAGTGTCGCGTAAGTTAAGGCATGCCATACATTAAAAAAGCACCCGAAGGTGCTAAAAATTGCAAAATTAATGTGGATTTAATCGCTTACAACAAGGTCGCATCCAGGTTAAAGGAGCGTCGCGTCAAGCGTTATCTCCGCTTTTATCACCCTGCTGATCGGACAGCCCCCCTCGGCACCCTTCGCCAGTTCCAGGAACTTCTCTTTGGTGATACCGGGAACCTTCCCTTTCAACACCAAAGCCGACTGCGTGATCGTAGGCGCAGCGCCACTCACGTCAAGCGTGACCGTGGCCGTGGTCTCCAACGATTCGGCCGTCAACCCCGCGCCCTGCAACGCAAAGGCCAGCGCCATCGTAAAACAACCGGCATGCGCCGCAGCCAACAACTCTTCAGGATTCGTCCCTACCCCCTCTTCAAACCGGGACTTGTAGGAATACTGGGTTTTGTTAAGGGTCGTGCTTTGCGTCGTTAAATTACCATTACCGTCTTTTCCAGAGCCGTTCCATACGGCCGTTGCTGTACGTTTCATAACTTTTGTATATTTAATTTGCTAAAAAAAACGCCATAACTATGCCAACAATACAATGGCAGGATTTTGAAAAGATCGACATCCGGGCCGGAACGATCCTTGAAGTTAGTGATTTTCCCCAAGCAACGAAAGCCGCGTATAAATTGACCATCGATTTCGGTGACCTGGGTATCAAAAAGTCCTCGGCGCAAATAACTGACTTCTATGAAAAGCAGGAACTTATCGGAAAACAGGTAATAGCCATCGTCAACTTCCCCCCCAAACAGATCGCTAATTTTTTCAGCGAATGTCTGGTGCTGGGTGTGTATACTGATAAAAAAGAAGTAGTTTTATTAACCCCCGACCGGAAGATCAACAACGGCTGGAAGATCGGCTGAGGCCCGGCCCCCGGGACGGGCCTCACACACCTAAACACCCCACATGTCAACTACGCTGGACATCTCCACCACCTATTACAAGTCCCCCCTGGGACTGCTCCGCGTGGGAGGCACTTCATCCTACATCAACGAGATCAGTTTTGTCGACCACCTCGATGGATCCGAAACAGAAGACGCCGGCCTCCGGGGCCCCGTCCCACCCCTCGTCATTCAGTGCATCGAACAACTGATCCAATATTTCCAGGGCCAGCGCCGCGTCTTCGACTTCCCCATCTGCCAGGAGGGCACCCCTTTCCAGCAAAGCGTCTGGACCGAGCTCACCGCCATCCCCTTCGGTAAAACGCTCAGCTATCTCGAGCTCTCCCGCCGCCTCGGCGACACCAAGGCCATCCGCGCCGCGGCAGCCGCCAACGGAAAAAATAATATCGTCATCGTCGTTCCCTGCCACCGCGTCATAGGCTCCAAACGCGACCTCGTAGGCTACGGCGGCGGCCTCTGGCGCAAAAAATGGCTGCTCGACCATGAGACAAAGATCATGTATGGGGTGCAAACTTTATTTTAAATACTAAATGCCATATCCACTCTAGAAAATAGTTTCCGCCAATCCAGTCCTGGCCGCCCGGACTAAAACTATAACCGGCGCCATCCCGCCATTCTTTATCACCCACCCATCTTTTCGTACCTATACAATAGGCATACAGGTCCTCATACAATGCAATTGAATTGGCATGGATCCGATCTCTGGAAACGATAAATTGGGCACTCCCATCGGCGACGATCCTGGTAGGACAATCCATTTGTAAATGCGGTTTTACAACTGCATCCCATACCGGAGAGAATAACTCATATCTCCAATTCCTGAATTCCTCCATTGTGTCTATTGTCATATCATTTAATGGAAAAAAACCATCAGGCAATCCAACCCCGTTCCTGATTACCCTAAGCTTTTCTATCATGTCAAACGGTTGATGCCATGACCTTTCGTGATCGTCCAGAAAGCAAATCCTTTTGGGCAGATCGCTCCAGTTATTAATTATGAACTTCAAATAAGTCGACCCCTCCGCGCCTTTATTTACAGGCACGCCACAAATAGCATCTTCTGATAATTTCCATCCTATTACATATGGAAAATCAGTTTGAGATGTTACCCAATCAAGCTTCTGCTCCCAGTGAGCAACTACCAGTAATAGCTCTGTATCCCTGTCCCAACGTTTTAGCATTTGGACGAATTAGGTTGACTACGAATACCCCTTGCCCCAACAGCCATTGAGGCGGTTATCGGAGCAAAGGGTTGCGCTGAAAGCGGAGATCTTAGCGGTATATCTTACTTATTCTGCAGTTTTAGATCCAGGTAATAATCGAGGGATTGGCTTTGGTATCCCGCAAGCTGCTTCTGCCGAATATATTCCGCGCTCACATCATGCATCTTTAACTCGATGACCTTATCCAGCGGAATATCCTTGAAACCCAGCGCCTGGATGTCCGAGATGAATTTCGCCGTGACACGTTGCATGCCCAATTCAATGGCCTTATCCAAAGGAAGATGCTCGTATCCAACGGATTTAAGGCTTGCTATGTAGTCGGTTCCTATGTTATAATGCCGGAGTTCGTAGATCTTATCGACCGGGAGCGTGCCATAGCCCATCTTGTTTACATCGTCGATATAATCAGGGTAAATACCGTAGAACTTCAACTCGATCAGTTTATCCAGTGAAATATTGGTATACCCATACTTGCCGATTTCGTCGACGTATTGTTTCACAAACCCCCTCGTCATATGCTGCCAGGCAAGTTGCTTCAATTGTTCTCCCGTGGATATAGGGATGCCGCTTTGTTCCATGAACTCAAAGTAATTCCTGTCGATACCTGTGAAGAGGACGAGCATCATCTCCTGCGGAGAAATTCCGGCCATGCCACGACTTTGCAGGAAAGACCGGAATGACCCATTCTCGACGAATGCATAAGTGCCCACCCCCCTTTCGTTTTCAAATCTTCCCGTGAGGACAACATTTCCAGGTTCCCTCCTTAGGGTCAGTTCACTTTGACCTGCATTCTCTTCCGTCTGAAAATCCTTCATGTTAAAAACATCGGAATACGTCCATCCGTCAGCACCCGGAGAAAAGATCAGGGTGAGAGACAATTTGTCCCCAATTTTTTTCGCTTCCCATTTACCCGATAGGCTCGAGTCCGGAAGGCTCCGAAACGGCCCGTTGGCATGGGTATAGCCCGATGCCAGGATAGTACACGCCCAAAAAATGATCGTTTTCATGATATAAGTTTAATGGGATGAGGGATACTATCCCTTCACCACTAAAAGGACACAAGTCTGGAGCCAGATGTTGCAAAATATGTAAAAAATAATTTATTGATCCTGAAGGCCTTTCGTATTTTACATCGACCGATAGAAGTAGTCTTGCCAAAGTTTTAGCGATTGCTTATGTTTTGATCCAAGCGTTGTCTGCGGATCCTGCGCAGCATCCATATCCCATGGCTTGGTATTGCCCCAGTAATGAATGACGGAAATATTCTTTACATATAACACCCCTCCCTCATATGTAAATTTGAAGTCAAAAAGTGAACAATAGCGGTCAAGGTAATCTGCAGGCACATTATATCGCTGGTCAAGATGCAATACCGGCTCAACCTTCCACTCCCGATAATACGCGTTGAGAAAGCCCTGATCGGTTTTGTCGGGTGAATGCACCGTTGAAATAGAACGCATCATGTCATTGAACAAGTCCTGCTCCGGTTTTATCACCATCAGGCCGGAGTTAAAATCTATCCAACCCCTGTTTTCCGGCAGCAGATTTCCGGCTACGACTGCGGACATATGGGGCTTATCAAACAAATTCTCGATGTTGTCGCAAACAATCATATCTGCATCAAGGTATACAAGTGTGTTGAATTCCTCAAGACCGAACAACCGGATCTTGCCGTACATATGTTTTCGGCCCCTCACATCCTGATCCAAATCGTATGGGTTCTTGATATGCTCGATCCGTCTGGTGAGGATCTTCTTGCTTTCCAGGAAACCGTTCACGGCGCCGGAGACGGATTCTCCCACAAGTACCAGCAGATCTGTCTTATTCTTGTGTTCTTTCAACGATCGGTGCAATGCCATGACCCCCGAAAGAAAATTGTCTGACCCCAGGTAGGTAACAAATGCAGTTCTCATATTAGTTTCCGTATATACTTATATAAAAATGGGCCTTGTCTTTAAACAGAATATCACCTGTTTGGAAGACGTCCAGTAATTGAAACACCGTCGATCGGTTGACGATGGAATAGACAAGTCCCAGGAACACCAGGATGACCCGGCCCCTCCCTTGCGCTAAACCCGCTTCGACGCGGTTAAAAAAGATATTTGCCATCTCCTCGGTGAACGGGCGCCAGAAATAAAGGACCAGGTTGCCGGAAGGAAGGTTGAATTGCAAGGCATCGCCACATACCAATCGGATCTTGTCGCATTTTTTTCCGCCGGCGGCATATGCGCTTACATTCGATTCCGCAAGTTCATGCAGATAGGCGGAATGTTCGATCCCGATGATGTCCCTGAAAGGGTATTCAGCCGCCAGAAGCAGGTTCCTGCCAAGGCCGGAGCCTATGTCGATAAAGGTGAAATCCTCATACCGGACGGAGTATTTTGTAAGGGCCTGAAGGGCCGTTCTTACAGATGCAATGGGACTCGGGTGGTACCTGCCGGAGGTCTTGAGTCGCTCCAAAGAGATCTGCTCCGGCAACTCGTACTGCGCCAGTATGGGGCTTGTTACGGTGCCGAATTTTTCATCAAAACCGTCTTCCTCCTCCCGGCGCATTGTTTCGCTGTCCAGATCACCCTCTTTTTGCAGGTATTGTATAAGGTCGTCCATTCTCAAAGCGCCAAGGCAATGAAAATGGTGGACGATGTTTCTGAGATTACCCCGGATGGAAACATCAGCGTCTTGCGTGACGTCATCACAGACAGCCATAATGAGTTTTACTCTTTCGGCGTCGTTCGTGCACCGGGCGACTTTCTCCCGGATGGCCATAAATCCGGAAAGAAGCGCAGACCGTATCCGAGGTATCATATTTTAAAGGTTTGATGTAAACGTACCTGCGGGTCCGCAAGGGGAGCCTTCACCAATATGCCGTCCATGAGATATTGCTCGATCGTTCTTATTATCAGGGCTTCCAGGTGACTCATCACCTCAGCCCTGGTTTTGACGCTATAGTAAATGCTCAGATTGGCCAGGGAACCCCCGTCAAGACCATAAAAAAGACCCATCAACTGATCTTTCACATCACCTATCCGGGATGGCTTTACAAATCTTTCCAGCACCATCATCCTATAGTCCTGGGAAGCTGCATGCACCTCGAAAGGACCGGTACTGCGGCAAATAACGGTATCCGATCCATACGTCTTCAGGAATTCGATGATATCCCCGCCTCCATTCAACAACCCATGCAAGTCGGAACGCCCCTCATTCCCGACGATGATGATCCGCCCGGAGACCACCAGACGGCAATCAAGTAATTGCTCCCCGGTCAATTGCATGGTAAGACAGATATTGTCCAGTTCCTCCCGTGTCAAACCATGACAAGCAATACCCAAGAGGGCCATTTTGGCCTTCAGGACACGGCACTCCTTCTGAAATGCCCGGCCTAGATTTCCAGAAGCTCCGCCGCCTGGCAAAGTTCCAAGCAGATTGGCGACGAAAACCATAAACGCGGTCAGGTCTGCTGTAAGCTGTTCAGCCAGAAACCACTTGTACTCCGATGGAAACAACTGTTCAAGAAGCGCATCGGTTTCCTTGAAATTATCGCCGATAACCAATCTTTTCAGCCATTTGCCCCATTCCGGAAAAATGGATCCGGTCTTATTTATTCCGCTTTTGTTCCCCGAACATGGCTTAACACCGGGTAGATAAAGAAAGGGTTCATCCTTATGTTCAATGGCCGCCAGTTTAAGACAAAAATACCCCGATTGCAGAAGATCCGGAAGGGAACAGACGGCCCCACCCCTTCGCCCGCAGACGATTTCCGCTATCTTATTTGCTGAAATAAGAAATGAATCGTCCTTTGTCCGCTTCGCACCTTCCACGGCTACCAGTCCAAATTCACTCAAACATTTAAGATCGAATGGCATCCCGCCGTCGGAGCTAAGGCGGCTCAAGCGGAAGACCCATGGCGAGAGCTGTTTCCACAACGATATGCAGTCTGATGGTTCGCTGATCCTGTTGCTTTTGATCTTCGAAAGCAGGAGCCCCAATACCCCTCCCTGTATCCCTAACAACTTCCGGACGCTGTGCCATGCCGGATCTGCGCAAGGAACCGATCCCCCATTCCAAAACCCCGGCGTAGCAGGGAAGTCTGTATCCATCGCAGACAGGCATCGCTTTGCATACGCATCTTCGCGCTTGAAAATGGCCGTGGCCAACTGAAAAAATGCCTCGTCCCCAAAAAGCTTCCCCAACTCATGAAAGGTAAACGCTATACCCGGGCCTCCTGAAACGAACTCAGCCCCAACTGCATCGGTTGTTGCCACACCGCTCCAGAATATCCCGTTATCATCCAGTCTGGCGCTGCTGAGCAGTATCGAAAGATGGTTGCGGATTGGCGCCAACAAATGATCATCCCCCGTGTGTTGATAGAGCCGTGCGAGATGAAGCATTATCCCCGACAGGCCATTATAGAGGCTCAGACTGCTATTCGTTCCATATTTGTAACAGAAACTCTGGAGGTACTCTCCGACGACCGCTAATCCTTTTTCTAAATATTCTCTTTGCCGCGTAACCAGGAACAGCTCAAGGAAAAAATAACTGATGCCCATCCGACCAAAAAAAAGTGAATAGTTTTGCGCTGTCTGGTCTTTCCGGCAAGTTTCGACCCAATCGACCTCTTTGTCGATTGATCGCCGCACTTCAGGATCTCCGGTCAACCGGTATAGCTCCAATAAAAGAAAGGCAAATCCCAGGCGCCCCCCGGGTATAATATCCGAATTGTCCCAGGTGACCCCGAGGTCATCCGTAAAGGGCGCAAGTTCCAGGTCGCATTTGCCACCGATCTCCGATGCGGTCGCGTACGCCGCCTCAACCAGTTGTTTGTATGGCATAAACAGAAAACTCCGGGTTTATATCTGGCAGGTCTCCATAAGGTGAAGGATGCGTCTGTGAAACTCGGGGTATTTCACTTCCAGATTTCTTTCCACAAGCCTGAACACTACTTCTTCCCGCTTGTAATGGCTCAGCGCATGCACAACCCCCCGGTTCCTCTCAACGGAATGAAAATGTCCCAGATAGGGAGGAATAGCGGATACACCAGGAAACAGGTATTCTATGGGGATCCCTTTGTTCTCCGCCAGGAGGAAGAACAACATCTGTTCGATCACGATATTGAAATTCCCCGGATCGTATCTGGCCAGCCGGCTATCTACCAGTTCAGGACTTCTGTCCAGGAATGCAAATACCTCGGAGGCAAAGTCTTTAAAAAAACCGATATCCGTACCTCCCATTATTCCCGCATTGCAACAGGAAAGGACAGGGGCATTCATCGAAGCCCGGAAAACATCCGGAATATAGGAGAAGTCCCGGCAAACCTGTCTGAACGCATTGGTATATTCGAGGATTCCCGTTTCCTTATTTTGCGCCACAAGTCTCGCCGACCCGATGTTTCTGTCAAATTCCCGAAATATAAAGAGATCGCTGTCGACGTGCAGAAAAGGCCCGTCCTGGATGCTATAGCTGTAGATCTTACCCAATGCCCATAGGCCGGAATGATAATCGTCCAGCTTATTTAATTCCGATCTGACCGATTTGTAGGGCAGCTGGAGCTTGTGGATGAGAAGGTTTTCCCCAAAATCGTCAGTCACGAGCTCGAGATCCGGGTAATAACTTGCAAGCTGTAGACAGCTCAGGGCAAGACTGAAATAATTATATTTCCTGACCGGCCACCCGAAATTCATCTTAGCCGCCCTGGAGGGATCCTCGGATACCCGCAGCGGTTTACTCCAAAAACTTTGAATGATCCGCATATCGTCCCTAGATATTTTCAACAGAAACTTCTTTCACCCTGCCGTAATCCATCTTGTATAACCTGTCGGCACAATGGTAGTATTTGTCGTCATGCGTTATACAAATAAGCGTATATCCGTCATTTTTCAGGATAGGAATGATCTCATTGTAGAATTTTCGCCTGAAATGAGGGTCCTGATCGGCCGCCCACTCGTCCAATACCAATATTGGTTTATTTTCAAGCAGCGTGCCTATCAGGGCCAGACGCTTCCGTTGCCCCGTGGACATATCCCCCGTCGAGAAAGCATTGCCCTCGAACGTTACAAGACCGTCCAATTCAAAGAGCTCGATCAATTGATCTGCCCGGGCCTTATTCACCTGTCCGATGCCGTACAATTTATTAAACAGGTAAAAGTCACTAAAAACTACACCGAATAGCAACCTGAAAGCCTTGTAGTTGGAATCATCCAACGGCATGTCTTTAAGATAGATGGTTCCCTCGGATGGCTTCAATAGACCCAAGAGCGTAAGTATGAAAGTTGTCTTGCCGCTGCCATTTCCACCATAGATAAATACGACGTCCCCCTTGTTGATCTCCAGGCTTATCGGACCAATACTAAATCCCTCCTCGCCGGAACCCTCCTCTTCCGGATACCGGTATTTGACCTTATCAACCCTGATCGTCTCGAATCCATTGGTCGCCAGGTCCCCGACCCACCGGTAATCCGAGAACTCATTGTTGCTAAGTTCTTGTCTCAACTCGGTCAGCCTTTCGGCAGATACCTTTGCCTGTATCAATCCGGGAAGGATAACCATTGTTGTTTCGACTGCCCCGAGCAGAAAAAGCAGGATGAACAGAAAATTTACAACGATCTGGGTATCCAGATTGATCCAGAACTTCAGGAATAGAAGAAGAAACGCGATCAGACAATAGAATAGTACCTGCCCGGTCATCTGGTTGTTCAAAAACCCTACGTAAGCCTTCTGACTATTGCGTATCGAATTGGCAGAAACGACTTTTATTTCTTTTTCGTAGATCTCATCCCCTTTCCTGGGATCAAGTTGGATCTCCTTGAAACCAGATAACAGAGAATTGAAACTCCCGATAAAATTATCGTCCAGGTCGCGTCCAATCCTGAAGAACCGCTGGTTCTTGTTCATATTCCAATAATAGACAGAGATCCCCGCGATAACAACAAACAGGGTAATAAAGAAAAGCGGAACGGACAGCAGCGCCATGTAGATAAAACAGGCAATGATCATGATCACGGAGGTCGAGAACTGGATGATGTTCAAAGAAGCATTGGTCAACGCATTGACGTCCCTGATCAATGCGGCACTCACCAGATTCTGCTTTCCCTTGAACTGCTCGTAATTTGCCTTTAATACCAAATGGATGATATCGGTCCTCAGTTTCCAGAATATCCGCTGCGAGAACCGGATGGTGGATATAGCCAGAAACCTTCTGGAAAGAACAAAAAAGAGAATGATCGCTGCGAAAATGAGGATATTCCTCCGGTGGTCGATCGCCGCTACAGGATGCATCATCTCATTGATAAGCCTGTTTACGAACGTAATGAACCCAAAACTAAAAGCTCCTGTAAGAATGCTTAGCAAAATGTATTTGATCAGACTAGCGGGTTTTGCAACCTGGAACAAGCTATTTTTCATGAGAATAAATTGAACGATTTTGATGACTCGAAGACGCTCAGGTTGAACAGACTCTTTTCCGGGTTATTCAGAAGCGCGTTTATTATATTTTGGAACCTGCCGGTCAAAACTTCGATCGTACTTTTCTCGAAGAGTTCTCCACTGTATTCAAATCGAATGTCAAGCATCCGATCGTATTCCAGGACATACAGACACAAGGGGAATTTGCTTCTTTCATATCCGGCTTCCATCTCCCTGACTTTTAGCAAACCGTCCAGCCTTGGTGTATGATCTTCCCTAAAAGAGTAATCAACCATATTGACCGCTACTTGCACAGGCGTTCCGTCCGGCGTAGCCATGAGATCTACGACTTGTTCAAAAGGATACTCCATATGCCTCAATGCCCCGGCCACTTGCTCCCTGATCTTTGTAAACAATTCATTTACGGTGATTCCCGGATCAAGGTCACATCTGACTACAGTCATATCCACGAACGGGCCTGCTACATCCCGCCACTGGTCGCTTCTCGTCGACACGGGCAAACCGATGACGATGTCGTTGCTGCCGCTATATTTACTGAGAAGCACATATAAGGCGGACAAAAAAAACACAACCAGCGTCGCTCCGTCGGCCTGGCATCGGGCATAGATGCGTTCGCGGCAAAGATCTTCGATTCTAAAACCTGTCTCTCCACCTGCATGGGAAATCATTTCCGACGCCCGGAGCTGACCGGGTATTTGAAACCGTCGATAGGATTTTGAGAACAGGGATTGCCAATACTCCCGATCCTGCTTCGACCGGTCCGCATCCGGCCTGTTTGATGCGGTCGCGAAATCCCGGAACCGGGCTTCCGGGCCGGTAAAGCCCGGTCCGGCCGCGCAAATCAGACCCAGATAGGCCTGTATAAGATCACGCAATATAATGGCAAGCGATTCCTCATCCGCGGCAATGTGGTGAACCATATAATGCAGGATGTAATTGTCCGGCTCCAGTTTGATAATTGTTGCCTTTATCATCAGGTCGCTGGCAAGATCGAAAAGCCGGGATGACAGCGCACGAACCTGCCGGCTAACCTGTTCACTACCCGCATCACCCGCCGCATCCACAATAGACAAGGCAAATTCTACATCCCCGAAATGACGTATTATTTGCCGGATCTCCCCATCATTTTCCATGCGAAATACGGTGCGTAAGATCTCATGCCGCGCTATGACGGATCCAAAGGCCGATCCCATCGCGGCGATATCCAACGCTCCACTGATCCCTACCAACCTTGGCATGTTATGCGCGAGGGAGTTCCCGGCTACAAGTGAGGACATCCAAATGCGCATTTGAGAAGGGGTCAAAGGATAACTGCCGTCCCCGGGCGGTAAGGTGATCAGGGCAGGCGAGCCGTCCCGGATACCCGCGATCAGGCGCGCTTGCTGTTCAAGGGTCGGCGCAGAGAAAAGATCGCCCAAATTTAGCTTGACCCCCAGTTCCACATCGATCTTCCTTGTCAACTGGTGAAGTCTGAAGCTGTTTCCGCCAACCATAAAAAAATCGTCCGTCGATGAGAATTCCGACTCACCCGGAAGGACTTTGGCCCAGATGCGAAATAGCACTCTTTTTATTTCCGAATCCGGTTCTTCCACTTTTCTTTTCGGCCGCTTCTCTGCGGCATGCATGGCAGCTAAAGCTGTGATATCCGTTTTGCCGTTCGTATTCAGCGGAAAGGAAAGAAGCCGATGGAAAAATCCAGGCAATTCATACCGGGTAAGACGATGTTTGGCATAACCGTAGAACCCACCCTCATCAAGTAGGTCGTCGCCGCAATAATAACAACGGATCGTCTCTTCACCGTCGACCTCCGCAAGCAGGCACTTTACATTTTTCACCAGGGGATACCCCAGCAGCACGGACTCGACATCATTAAGATCAACCCGAACGCCCCTCAACTTAACGATGGCATCCTTTCTGCCGATGACCTCCAGGCTGTAGTCCGGCAAATATTTACCATAGTCGCCGGTACGGTATACAATCTCCTTCTTCTGTTTCTCGAGCGGGTTCTGCACAAATACCTGCCCGGTCTGGTCCTCGTCCATATAATAGCCTTTGGTAAGAAAAGGCGTTTTTATATAGATATTCCCCAGTTCGCCCGGCTCACACAATTGATCGCTGTCCGATATCACCAGGATCGCCGTCGAGGAAATGGGTCTCCCGGCCGGCACCCGCTGATCAGCTTTTTCAGCTCGCAACCCAACCCGAAAAAACGTCTTGATCATTGTTGCTTCCGTCGGCCCATATAGGTTTACAATCTCAGTGCTGTCGCCAAATGCCTCATGCCATTTTTGGACGTCTTTGTAATAGAGCATTTCACCGGCTAACAAAATGTGTCTCAAACAGGCCATTACCTCCTTCTTTTGACCTTCTCCGGCTGCGCATAGCTTCCGGAATACCGACGGGACCGTATGAACGATCGATATACCCTTTTCGCAGATCCAGCGGATAAGCCGGACCGGATCTTCCTTTATCCCATCCGGTGGTATGAAAAGGCAGGCTCCGTTTGAAAGCGGTAAAAAGATATCCCGGAGAGAGGCATCGAAAGTTATACTTGTAAGCTGGCTTACCCGGTCTCGTCGCGTGACCTGGAATTCCTGCCCTTCCCAATGAATAAAATGGCTAAGGCTCTTGTGCTGCCCCATGACAGCTTTTGGAACGCCGGAGGTCCCGGATGTAAAGAACAGATAGCACCCGTCGCCGGCGTCTATGGCGATCTCAGTGTCGAGACCGGAGACGGTCGCCGGAAGAGCCGCCTTTTTATACTCCCCGTCCCGCCATTCAAATCGCTCGATTTGAAAACTGTTGGCATCGACCGCGATCACGTGCCGTACCTGGTACGGATATCTCCGGTTAGCGAACGTGATAGCTTCCAGGTCACGGCCATCGGTGATAAACAGATCAGGACGTATGACCCCAAAGATCTTTTCCCAATAACGCTCTGAGAACCCATCCGTTACCGGCATATAGATATTCCCGGATTTGAACAGGGCAAGCATGGCGCAAACTTGGGCAATGCCGGGTTTTAACCGCACGCCAACTACCAGCTTTCGACGTCCAAAAACTTCTGCGATCAAACTCGCAAGCGTATTCGATGTGCTATTCAGCGCATGATAGGTAATAATCTTTTCATCATGCTCGATTGCGATCGAATCAGGACTTGCTTTTGCCTGCCACTCAAATACTGTATGAATCAATTTTCTATCCATTAGCTGAATGATTGGTCACAGATCTCGGAAAGCGCAGCCTTTGCGAGCACATCCATGGTGTCTATATAGGGAATAGCCATTGTCTCCCTGCTGAGACACAATTGTACCTCGGAGCACCCTCCTATGATCAACTCGACGCCTTCCCGAAGCAGGCTATCGACGGCTGCATTCATAAGTTCGCCGGCTTCCTTCGATACCCTGGAGGATTTAAATCCATTTTCCATGTAAACCGATCGCATAAACAAATTTTGTTGGTCCCCCTTGCCAAGCGTGATGAGCTCAACCCCTGTATTGTCAAACGATCTTTGGAACAGTTCCGACCTGAGCGTGCCGGAAGTACAGAGGAGGCCTACCCGAATGGTATCCCTGTAATATTGGAGGATGTGATCACGGACAAGCGTGATAGGATTCAGTATCTTCGCCTTGCTCTCCCCCTCCAGGTCCGCTATAAAATGATAGGCGGTTATGCAGGTGGCCACAATCACATCCGCATTCCCTTCGTTTAAGATCCTGATCGATCTTCGCAGTTCTTCTATCGGTGACTCTCCCACTTCAAAAATGGCTTTTGTCCTGTCGGGAACTTTGCTGTTGTTGTGCAGCAGAAACTCCGGAAAATCCTGGTCCGAAGTGACATCCAGATAGTCTACCATTTTGTTCGCAAAAAGTAAACCCGCCCTTGTACCCATTCCTGAAATTATACCCAGAACTTTCATATTCGAACGTTATTGACCAGTGGTCTTTAGAAATCCTCACTTATATCCTGCATGGCAGCATGTATGAATTGCGCCCGGTCCGACCGTTCCTTCTCCTTCATTGATCTCCATCGTATTTCTCTTAAGGTGTTGTTCGGATTTTCCAGGACGGCAGCCAGGACGGACCTGAACCTTTCCAGAAAGCCTTCCATGAACTCCGGGCGAAACAGATCTGCGTCATATACGAGCGAGATCCTGGTGGATGAGGGAAATACATTTATGTAAAAGGTCAGGTCGCGTTTTCCGCTGTCAAGGGGGATCGGCAGGTCAATAGTCTGAATACCCGGTAGATCGATCACAGCACCACTAATTTCTCCGCGCCGGTCCTGGAAGTTTACTAATACGTCAAACAGGGTCGGCGGAATGTGATCCCGCGTTTTCCGAAGTTGATCCATCAGCAGTTCGAATGAAAAGTCCTGGTTCATTAAAGCGGCCCGGATCTTATTTACCGATTGTAACAGAAACGAAGAAAATGGATCGTCGGCTCCGATCCTGCAACGTATCGGCAATGTTCTCACATAATATCCTATCTGATCCTCCAGGTCGGGATGCTCCCTTCCGGCTACGGTAATCCCGGTCAGGATCTCCTCCTGGCCCGAGTAAAAGTGCAGCAAAGTGTTGACAATGGCCATCGTTGCCATGAACAGCGTTCCCGAATGTCGCGCGGCAAGCGACTCCAATTCCCCCACTTCGTCGGCAGCCAGTTCCAAAAAGACCTGTCCGGCCTTGAAAGACTTGTGGTCGGGCCTGACGGCTCCCGTGATATTGAGTCTCGGGATCTCACCGGTAAGCTCACTAACCCAAAAATCCAGCATCGATCCTCCTCCTATTTGCGACCGCATCAGTTGCCATGCGGCGTAATCTTTAAATTGGACACGCATCGCCGGCGGTTGAGGAACTACTCCCCTCCCCGACCCCCGATAATATCCCAGCACCTCTTTGCATAATATGGCCATTGACCATCCATCGCTGATGATATGGTGCATGTTGCAAAAGAAAAGATATAAGTTGTCCTGCAGGTGCAACAGGCCGGCGCGGATCAGCGGTCCTTTTTGAAGGGAAAAGCTGTGCTCGCTGACGGCCCTCACATCGGCCATGGCTTTTTGCGCCTTTTCCTGCTGTTGCCTGTAGTCCTCGTATTCCAATTCAAACCCGTCTGCTGAGGGGTCCTGTATCCTTTGTCTCAACTCGCCTTCCTGGTTCTCAAAGAATACGGTTCTCAGTATCTCATGGCGGTTCACTACCTGTCTGAAAG
>Ga0302309_10002102_pt1 | contig 17085 bp, 13 predicted proteins | sample III_Palsa_N1_1_FD_200453 | JGI IMG/M metagenome (GOLD analysis project Ga0302309, IMG submission 200453) | Peat permafrost microbial communities from Stordalen Mire near Abisko, Sweden - III_Palsa_N1_1 | ecosystem: Environmental > Terrestrial > Soil > Palsa > Peat permafrost | place: Sweden... | reverse complement strand
AGTGGACGGCCAGGCGGATGCTGCTTTGATATATCATACTGATAGATATTTTTTCTTTTGAAATTATGCTTGCATTATTAAATTTATCATCCTATATTTGCAGTCCGAAAAATAAAATACAAGAACGCTAAAGATGGCAAATCATAAATCATCATTAAAAAGGATCAGGGCTAACGCTGCGAAGCGCTTACGTAACAGGTACCAGGCAAAAACCACCAGGAATGCCATTAAAAAATTAAGAGGGACAAGCACTAAAGCAGAAGCAAGCGAGCTTTTGACCAAGGTTATCTCCATGCTTGATCGCCTGGCCAAAAAGAACGTGATCCACAAAAATAAGGCTTCGAACAATAAATCAAAGCTTACCAAGTTTGTTAACGGCTTAAAGTAAGCAGCAAAAATATTCTATATAACTGGATGTAGCGATGGACGAAAGTTCATCGCTATTTTTTTGCCGTTTTTTTCGCTATGAGGCAATAATATTTTTCTCAACAAGTATTTTTTAAAACTATTGGGAATATTTAATGTATTATTTAACTTTGTTGAAACCAGCCTATAATTAATGAGAAAAATCATCGCAGTTGCCATCTGGCCGATAGTATATGTACTTGATTTTGTTATTTACCTAACCGGGGCGCAGAGCTTCAGCGAGTCGCGCCGTATATCAAGGATGCACTTTACAAGGATATTGCAGCGGGGCGCCAATGAAGTATCTTCAGAAATGCATAACAAGCATTTTCACTGGTTCTGGCAGCATTCATAAATTGCAATGAACTGTAGTTTTGAATTCATAAAATCGCAGGGAACATTCCAACACCACTAAAAAAATATAAATTAGTGGAAAATTATAATTGAAGTTGTGAACCCTTACGATACCAGGATAAGCATCAAAGAATGGGCCGAGGAAGACCGCCCGCGCGAAAAGTTAAGCGGGCAGGGCAGGCGGGCTTTAACCGATGCTGAGCTTATCGCCATCCTCATTGGCTCGGGCAACCGCGATGAATCGGCTGTAGAGCTGAGCAAACGTATCCTGTACCATTATGATAACGACCTGAACAGGCTGGGCAAGGCTTCAATTGAAGAACTTTCGAACTTTAAAGGCATCGGCGAAGCCAAAGCCATATCTATTATCGCCGCGCTGGAACTCGGCCGCAGGCGGAATGATACCGAAATTAAAGCACCTGAAATTTTAGGTACCAGCAAAGCTGCCTACCAGGCAATAAAGCGATATTTGGTCGACCTGAACCATGAAGAATTCTGGATATTGCTCATTGGGCAGAACTGCAAGCTCATTGGCCGGGAATTGATGAGCAAAGGCGGCTTAACCGCTACTGTGGCCGACCCGAAAGTTATATTCGGCGTTGCTTTAAGGCAGTCGGCTGCGAACATCATGTTGGTTCACAACCATCCTTCCGGAAATTTAAAGCCGAGCCAGCAGGACATCGACCTCACCAAAAAAATAGCAGCGGCCGGGAACTTATTAGATATAAAAGTGCTCGACCATTTGATAGTAGCCGATACCGGGTATTATAGTTTTGCTGATGAGGGGATACTTTGAAATGATAAAAATGTCCGTATAAAACAATACATTTATTAAAGCAGTTAACCATAAAACATACCACTATGATTATTCCCGACGACCGCGTACCGCAGGATGACCTACAGGGCGAAGAAAAAGACGACCAAATGAGCCAGGAAGACGTTCATTCAAACGGATTTGATGAATATGAAGAACCGCTTGACGACGATAACAAAGACGAATCCGACGCGCTGGCCCAGGCTTACAAAGCTGCTGATTCAGCATTTACGCTGGATTTCGACGATGATGACCTGGACGAGGATAACGATTAAGCACAAATTGTAATCCCTATTCAGAAAATATCGTAGAGACGCAAAATTTTGCGTCTCTACGATAGAATAAATAATGGCGGATTAATACTGGTATTTCCGGTAATCATCAGTGCCATTTAATGCAACAGACGGCTTGGTGAAAACAGCCGTACCTGCGGCCAACTGCGCTGCATTCTGTGATTTGCTGGCATGGGCTTCTATAAGTTGTTGTTTTTCGGCAATATCTACGCTCATGTCTGCGCCTGAGAAATACATTTTCAGGCATTCAAGGAAATTCTGTATAGCCGGAGTCTGTTTGCAGGTAGCCGCAAACCACGAGCGGCGCGCGACACTATGGTGCATGGGTTTGGCCACAATATTCCGGTCTTTTAAATAAGGTTCAACAATCCAGTCGGCCATAACGCTTATGCCCAGGCCTGCGTTCACCATTTCAATGGTGGCATCGGTATAATGTATGCGGTGCAGGGTCTTGGGTTTTACCTGCTGGGCCTGTATCAGCGCCTCAATCATCGGTGTATCCTGGTACGATGGGTCATATAAAGGTAAAATAAGTTCCTCGTTATGGAAGTCTGCTATCTCTATCACGTCTTTTTTTGCCAGCGGATGATCCTTGCTGATGACGGCTGTTAACCTGTCTTCAAAGATAGGTTCATACCGTATTTTGGTGTTCACCATTTGGGTGCGGATGATGCCGATATCCAGGTCGCCGTTCATTAAATATTCCAGCGGCCGGCGGGTAGCTTCAGACATAATCTGGATGTTAATATCAGGCCAGCGCGACTTATAATACTTGATAATACCCGGCAACCAGTGATAGGCGGTATAGCACTGCATGCTGATACTTAACTTGCTGGTTTTCCCTTGTTTATAGTTATTGATATCTTCTTCCAAACTCTTAATTTCGGCTAATATTTTTTCCGCACTGCGTAAAAATCTGTAACCTTGTTCAGATAAATGGAGCTTTTTGCCATTGCGGTTAAAAACCTCCAGGCCCAGCTCTTTTTCCAGCTCCCTCAATTGGTGGCTGAGGGCCGATTGAGTTAGATGTAAGGTAGCGGCGGCTTTGGTTAAAGTGCCTTCTTTTGATATGGTATCTATGAGCTTAAAATGATGAAGTGCTATGTTCATTATTACTTTTATTAATGATTGTAACAAATTTAATTCATTTTTTTCATATATAAAGAATAATCTATTTTTGCAGCATCAAATACCGAGCATGTTGAACACAATATCTAAACGATTTCTTCTTTTCCTTTCACTTGTTTTTGGTTTTATTCAGGTAGAGGCGCAGCAATTGCAATCATTAGGCATGAAAGATGCCGTACGCATAGGGCTTGAGAACTACGGCACTATCAAAGCAAAAGCAAACCAGCTGAATTCATCAAAATCACAGCTTACAGAAACAAAGACAGAATACCTTCCCGATGTTACCCTATCGGCACAAAATGTTTATGGCACTATAAACGGGCAAAATGGCCCGGTGTATGGTTTCGGCGGCCTCGCCACAGCGGCTTCCGGACCAGCGTTGCCTAACCAAAACTGGAACGCATCTTTTGGTTCGTTATATGTAGGCAATGTTAACTGGAACTTTTTTGCCTTTGGCCGCGCCAAAGAAAAAGTTAAAGTACAAAGCCGGGTGGTAGACCTTAATGCAACCGATCTTAACCAGGAAGAGTTTGAGCACGAGATACGCGTTGCCAGCGCCTATTTAAACGACCTGGTAGCCCAGCAACTGGTTAAAGCCAACCAGGATAACCTTAATCGTAGTAAGGATTTACAAAGGGTAGTAATTGCCCGCGTAAAGAACGGCCTGAACCCCGGCGTGGATTCGTCATTGGCCAACGCGCAGGTGGCCAACGCGCAGATAGCGCTTACCAGTGCTCAGGAAACAGAGCAGGAACAGGCCAACCTGTTGGATCAGTACCTTGGTATCCCGGCACAGAACTTTTTTTTAGACAGCACCTTTGTAAGTAAAGTGCCCTTAAATATTTACCAGGCATCGAAAGTAAATCCCGAAGATCACCCTGTTTTGCAATACTATCGTAACCTCGTTAACCAAAGTAATGAGCAGGCGAAATATTTAAATACTTTTAGTTACCCTACATTTACGCTGTTTGGTTTGTACCAGGGCCGGGGCTCGGGCTTCAAGGCCGGGTACAGCACCAACCCGAGCGATTACAATTTCGACTCCAGTTATGGCGCCGGCGCCGACCCGACCCGCTATAACTACCTGTTAGGTGTAGGCGTAACCTGGGATTTTACCACCATTTTTAGGGTGCATTACCAGGTAAAGGCCCAAAAATATATATCCGACGAGTACCAGGATTTATATAACCTGCAAAACCAAACTTTGCAAGACCAGCAAACGCTTGCCGAAACCAAAATAGCTAATGCGGTAAAGAATTATAACGAAGCACCAGTTGAGGTGAAAGCCGCCAGCGATGCTTACAAACAAAAATTCGCCCTGTACCAGAACGGCCTGGCCAACATTGTTGATTTTACCGAGGCGCTTTACACGCTTAACCGCGCTGAAATTGACCAGGACATCGCCTCCAATAACATCTGGCAGGCCCTCCTGTACAAAGCAGGTTCTACCGGCGACTTCAGCATTTTTATAAATAATTTTTAATACTATACATATAAGCAAATGGGATTGATAAAAGGCGCGCTTCAGAAACCGATCACTATACTGGTTATAGTGGCTGCTTTATTCTTCTTCGGTATTAATGCCGTGCGCACCATTAAAATAGACATTTTTCCTGACCTCGACCTGCCGGTTATCTATGTATCGCACCCTTATGGCGGTTTTACACCTAACCAGATGGAGGCTTACTTCGGCAAGCAGTATGTTAACCTTATACTTTTTGTTGATGGTGTAAAATCCATCGAAACAAAAAACATACAGGGTCTTACTTTAATCAAGGTTACTTTTTACGAGGGCACCAACATGGCCCAGGCGCAGGCGGAGCTCACGGCCTATACAAACCGTGCGCAATCGAGCTTCCCGAACGGGTCGCAGCCACCGTTTATTATGCGGTTCGATGCTTCTACGCTGCCTGTTGGTCAGTTGGTGTTGAGCAGCGCCACGCGAAGCAATAACGAACTGCTTGACCTTGCATTGGTATACGTACGTGCCTCGTTCACCACTGTACCGGGCCTGGTGGCGCCGGCGCCATTTGGCGGTAACCAGCGTACTATACTGATTAAAGCCGACCCACAGTTGTTGCGGGAGCATAATTTAACCCCCGACCAGTTGGTGCAGGCATTGGCAGATAATAACCAGAATACACCTGCGGGTAACGTACGCATAGGTGATTATAACTATGTAGCACCGGTAAATACCACTATCAAAAACGTTGCCGATTTTGGTAATATCCCGCTATATAAAAACGGGGTGCAAACGGTATTTATGCACGATGTGGCGACCATTGAAGATGGCGCCGATGTAACGCAAGGCTATACACTTATCAATGGTAAGCGTTCGGTTTACCTGCCGATAACCAAATCGGCATCCGCTTCTACATGGGATGTAGTGCAAGGGCTGAAAAAAGCTATCCCACGTTTCCAGGCGCTCGTGCCGCCGGACGTTAAGCTGTCCTTCGTGTTCGACCAATCGATATATGTGATCAACGCGGTAAAAAGTTTGGCCGAGGAAGGCGCGATAGGCGCTGTGCTTACAGGTATAATGGTGTTATTGTTCCTGGGCGACAGGCGCGGGGCGCTCATCGTTATCATGACCATTCCAACCTGTGTTATTTCAGCGATATTCTTCCTCAGCCTTGCGCATCAAACCATCAACATCATGACGCTGAGCGGGCTTTCGCTGGCCATTGGTATTTTGGTGGATGAATCGACTGTAACCATTGAAAATATACACCAGCACTTTGATATGGGTAAGCCCAAGGCGCTGGCCATATGGGATGCCTGTAAGGAAATAGCATTCCCTAAGTTATTGATCCTGTTTTGTATCCTGGCGGTGTTTGCACCGGCATTTACCATGACCGGTATACCGGGTGCGTTGTTCCTGCCGCTATCGCTGGCTATCGGTTTTGCCATGATCATCTCGTACCTGTTGGCGCAAACATTTGTGCCCATTATGGCCAACTGGATGATGGTAAATAAGCACGAAGACCACAGCCATAACGATGGTTATGCCATGGACGACGAAGGTGATGAATGGGCGCAGAAGGAAGCGGCTGTAAAAAAAGCTACCGAAGCCAAAAAAGGTAAGGATGAATCGAAATTTGACAAGTTCAGGGTTTGGTTCCTGGCTCGTATAGACGCCATGATGCCACGGCGTAAACTCATCGTTACCATTTACGTGGTTGCAGCATTTGGCCTGGCATTTTTAATGTTCAGCATTATCGGTCATGACGTGTTGCCTAAAGTTAACTCGGGCACATTCCAGGTACGTTTACGCGCTCCCGACGGTACCAGGCTTGAACGTACCGAGGTAGTTACGCTGAATGCCCTGCACATACTGGAAAAAATAGTAGGCAAGCAAAATATCGGGATCACCTCATCGGTTGTCGGCTTACACCCATCGTCGTTCTCCACAAACCCGATATATATGTTTATGGCCGGCCCGCAGGAAGCCGTAATGCAGGTGCAGCTTGCCGAAGGCTATCATACCAACCTGGAAGAATTAGAGGAAAAATTCAGGAATGAGGTACATAAAGAAATGCCCGGCGTTAATTTATCTTTCGAACCGATAGAGTTAACGAATAAGATATTGGCCCAGGGTTCGCCAACACCTATTGAAGTAGCGCTTACCGGCAAGGATAAAAAAGCCGATGTAATATACAGCTACAAGATAATGAATGCGCTGAATAAGATAAATTACCTGCGCGATGTGCAGATAGCCCAATCGTTCAAATACCCTACCATTGATGTGGACATTGACCGTGTACGTGCGGCTGAACTCGGCGTGGGCGTGGGCGATGTTTCGCGTACCTTAACTGCGGCCATGTCTTCATCGCGCTTAACACAAAAGAACGTTTGGATAGACAGTAGGGTTGGCTTGAGCTACCTGGTGCAGGTGGAAGTGCCTGAATACCAGATGCACAGCCTGGACGATATACGCGAAATACCGGTACTGCCAAATTCGCAGCGCCCGATATTGAGCGATATTGCCAATGTAAAGCAGGATACTACTTACGGCGAAGATGATGATATTGGCGCGGTGCCTACCATGTCGGTTACGGCCAATATTTTTAAGAAAGATTTAGGTACGGCTGTAAATGATGTGCAGAGCGCCATCAAAACAGTAGGTAAACCGCCGCGCGGAATGACCATAGGTTTACGCGGTATGAGCCAGACGCTAACCGATACACTCGACAGCTTGCAGACAGGTTTGATAGTAGCCATTTTGGTGATCTACCTCATGCTTACGGCTAATTTCCAGTCGTTCAGGGTATCGCTGGCTGTATTATCTACCGTTCCGGCAGTGTTGTTCGGTTCGTTGTTTTTAGTGAAGATAACCGGGGCAACGCTCAACCTGCAATCCTACATGGGTATGATCATGTCCGTCGGAGTATCCATATCCAACTCCGTGCTCCTCATTACCAATGCCGAGGAATTGCGCAAGCATAATGGCGATGCGCTGCGCTCGGCACGTGAAGCGGTTGCCCTGCGCGTAAGGCCGATATTAATGACCAGTTTGGCCATGATTGTAGGTATGATACCGATGGCAAGCGGCCTGGGTGAAGGCGGCGACCAAACATCGCCACTGGGCCGTGCCGTTATCGGCGGCCTGCTGATGTCTACCTTCGCAGCTTTATTTATCCTGCCTTTGGTTTTTGCCTGGGTACAGGGTAAAGCCACCACCGAGTCGCCTTCATTAGATCCTGAAGATAAGGAAAGTAAATATTTTGTCCCACTGCACCACCATGAACATGATACACATACAAAGAAAAAATAGAACTTTTATCGCGCTGGCATTCCTATTTGCGGGTACGGCATTACTTAGCGCCTGCGGCCCGGGCAAGGACGAGAAAGATGCCCAGCAGCAAACCGTTGACCAGGAAAACGCCCTCGATACGCCGGCAGTTGTACCTGTTGAAGTGAAAAAAGGCAAGTTAACATCAGTTATAACAGTGCCGGGCGAACTAACACCCTACAACCAGGTGAACTTGTATGCCAAGATAAACAGCTATGTGAAAAACCTGAATGTCGATATTGGCTCGCAGGTGCATACAGGGGAGCTATTAGCTACTTTGGAAGCACCGGAGATCAACTCGCAGCTGGAAGAAGCAAAATCGCGCATACAGCAAAACAAGGCGGTTTACTTTGCCGACAAAGCCACTTATGACCGTTTGTACAATACCAGCAAAACGCCAGGTACCGTATCGCAAAACGACCTGGAGCAGGCAAGGGCAAAAATGCAGTCGGATTCGGCCAATGTAGAAGCTGCCCGCTCAGAATATAAAGTAGTAGCTGACAATTTGAATTATTTGCAGATCAGGGCGCCGTTTGATGGCGTGATCACCTTACGTAATATCAACCCCGGCACTTATGTCGGCCCCGGCAGCGGTACCAATCAGCCTTTATTTGTGCTGGAAGACCATAAACGCCTGCGTTTAGTTATTTCGGTACCTGAAGCATTTACCGGCGGGCTGAACGGTAAAGACGAGGTGTCTTTTACCGTGCGTGAGCTGCCCGGCGAAATTTTCAAGGCGCAGGTTAAACGTTTGGCCGGCGCATTAGACGAAAAGCTTCGTTCGGAACAGGTGGAAATGGATGTTTACAATGATAAAGGCAACCTGCTGCCAAATATGTACGCCGATGTAAGCGTTCCGCTGCCAGGCCGCGACAGCGCCTTTATTGTACCGAAATCGGCCGTTGTTACTTCAACTGAAAAGGTTTTTGTAATAACCATTGTAGATAACCATGCCAAATGGGTGGATGTGCGAAAAGGCCTTGAAGCCAAAGATATGATAGAGATATATGGCGACCTTAATGTTGGCGACAAACTTGTTAAAGTTGGTACAGACGAGATAAGGGATGGCCAGTCGGTTAAGATAACTGAAGATAAAGGCAGCAATACAGGCGGCAAGTAACAGTTATTAGAGATTAAGAAGCAACAGTTAATTTCCGAAGTTTTCAAAACTTCGGAAATTTGTTTTTTATAATGGTTTGGTTTTTTTTCGACTAACCGTTTTCAAACACGCCTAACCACAGCATAACAAATCAGTGAAATCAAACAAAAACCGGTGAAATCGAATTAAAAAAATCGGTGAAATCATTCTAATACCTTTAATAGTTTTGCGCCCATTGGGTCCACCCGTTCACTGCAGTTGGAAAGTATCACTATGGCTATGTTCCTATCTATATTATAAGCTAAAAAGCTGCTGCTGCCGTCGGTAGCGCCGTTGTGGAAGTAGTATTCAATACCGTTTACAATAATTACATGCCAGTTGAGTCCGAGCTTTACATCTTTATGAAAAGTGATCTGCCGGGTCAGCGCAAAAGCCTTGCCCAGTTCGGTTGTGGCGGTAGTATCCATATTGGCTTTTGCATAGGTAAGCATATTACCAATTGTAGAGCGCAATGCCCCTGTCGGTTCAAATACATCCCAGTTCCAGGGTGGGGTGGGCTTGCCATTCTCGTTATAAACATCCACAAAGCGAGATCGCATCTGGGTTGGCACATGCAATACCGTACTGCTCATTTGTAATGGCTTAGCGATAATATCGGTAACCATCTGCCCATAGGTTTCACCGCTTACGCGCTCTAATATAGTACCCAATAAAGCCACACCCAGGTTTGAGTAGGCATATTTTTCACCCGGAACACTATTCAGTTTGCAAGTTTTAAGATAAGTAAACAGTAATTGCTGCGTATAGTCCTTATAGGGGTTGAGTGTATCTGTTGAATGCCCGTAGAAGTTATCAGGCAGACTTGCCAGCCCTGAGGTATGATTGCTTAGGGTAATTACCGTAACGCCCTGTAAGGCGGGATTAGCAGCCACCGAATCGGGCAGGTATTTGGTGATGGTATCCGTAAGTTTTATTTTGCCTTCGTTTACGTACCAGGCGAGTATGGCTGCTGTAAAAGTTTTGGTAATAGAACCGATCTCAAATATGGTATTCGCGGTAGGCAGCGTATTATTGCCACGCGCCGTCTCACCATAATTATAGGTGCTGATCTTACCGTTTTTTAATATACCTATGCTTAGGCCGACAGTGTTTTCTTTCTGGATATATTCCCGCGCCACACTATCCACCTTTTTATCCATGTCCGATTTTAAAGGGTTTGATGTAGCGACCGGTGCAGCCTTTACGCCTTCGGGCTTGGTGTAGGGGATGAACCGGAAATATTCAAGTTTCGAATTCTCGTCAATGCTCATCACCAATTGCAGGGTAATGCCGGTAAAAACAATTTTATAAGTAGCTATTTTATTATTGAAAAAGCTAACGAGGGTTGATTGCCCCATCTCGCCAAGCGGAAAAAGCTGATCAGTTACCACTGTATGAAAGGTTTCCTCGTTGATGCTTTTTTTAAAGCCATCGCTTGCCAGGTTATAGATTGAATCGACCTGCCGGTTGTTGAAGTATTTTTTAACTTGTTGAAATACTGAATCGGTACGTTGCTGTTCGATGGTCTGCGACATGGCATTGAAGGCGATCAGGCTTAATGTGACAATTAGTGTAAAAATTCGTATGGGTCTCATAAGCATCGCAAGTTAAACGAATATAGGGGTGATTTATGGTGTTTGTCCCGCTAAAAGATACAACACCGCCATACGTATAGCAACGCCGTTCTCCACCTGGTCGAGAATGACAGATTGCTTGCTGTCGGCTACATCGCTGGTAATTTCCACGCCGCGGTTTATGGGGCCGGGGTGCATCACCATAATTTCTTTATCAAGCGAGTCGAGGATCTGTTTGTTGAGGCCATAAAGCATGGTATATTCACGCAGCGAAGGGAAGTATTTAATATCCTGCCGCTCCAGCTGTATGCGCAGCATATTGGCTACATCGCACCAGTTAAGGGCTTTAATAAGGTTATGCTCAACCTTTACGCCTAATGAGCCGATATATTTAGGGATGAGTGTTGTCGGCCCGCAAACCATTACCTCGGCACCGAGGTGCTTGAGGCAGAGGATGTTTGAAAGCGCCACGCGCGAGTGTAAAATATCGCCTACAATAACCACTTTTTTACCGGCCACGTCGCCGTATTTTTCCCGGATGGAGAATGCATCAAGCAATGCCTGTGTTGGGTGCTCGTGCGCACCATCGCCCGCGTTTACTATCTGGGCTTTAACATGTTTTGAAAGGAAGATACCGGCACCTGCGTAGGGGTGGCGCATCACCACCATATCCACTTTCATAGCCAGGATGTTGTTTACGGTGTCGATCAGCGTTTCACCCTTGCTCACGGATGATGAAGATGCTGCGAAGTTAACCACATCAGCAGACAGACGTTTTTCGGCCAGCTCAAATGAAAGGCGTGTACGGGTTGAATTTTCGAAAAATATATTGGCTATGGTAACATCGCGCAAACTGGGCACTTTTTTTATCGGGCGGTTTAAAACGGATTTAAAGTTATCAGCCGTTTCAAAAATGAGCTGAATATCATCCGGGTTCAAATCTTTAATTCCTAATAAGTGCCTTGTGCTTAGTCCTGCCATATTTTTTTATTTCGAATGTCGGATTTTCGATTTCGAATTTTTATTCCTTCGAATCTTCGATTTTGAAATTTGTTTTTTGCCTTTTCTTTATGTTATCTAAATCCGAAATCGAAAATTCGAAATCCGATATTAAAATTTACTTCGCATCCGATAGCAGCACTATCTTATCCGCGCCATCGGTTTCCTTCCAGCTTACCACTACTTTTTGTGATGCGATCGAATCTACTTCAATCCCCACATAATCCGGCGCTACCGGGATATGCCTTGAATACCTTCTGTCAACCAAAGTTAGCAGCTCAATTTTTTCCGGCCGGCCAAATGCCAGCAGGGCATCCATCGCAGCGCGGATGGTACGGCCCGTCCACAACACATCGTCCATCATGATCACTTTTTTGCCTTCTACAATAAAATCTATTTTGGTGGCATTGGGTACAAGCTGTTCCCTGCGACGGAAATCATCGCGGTAAAAAGTTATGTCCAGGTCGCCGTGTAGTATGGTGCTGGCGGGTAATATCTTTCGTAATTCTTCGGCTACCCGCTTGGCCAGGTAAATACCACGCGGCTGTATACCAATTAACACAGAACCTGAAAAATTGTTATGATTTTCAATTAACTGACGACATAAACGTTGTATAGTGATTTGGAACTTCGGACCGTCGAGCAGCGTGAGGTTTTGCATCGTTTGGGTGGATTTGGGCAAAGGTAAGATTTTTTTAGAGATTAATTAATAATGATTAGAGAGTAGTTAGGATTGCAAAATCTGAGAATTTAATAATTTTGAAGATTATTGCCGCCTACGATCCGCTATCAACCGAGTCGCGAGCGGGAACTAATTATGAAATCGTAATTCCGACCATACATAACCTTTGTCATTTAATTTAACATGAACTCCACTAACACAAGAAGAATTGATATCCAACATGTCTAAAAGAAATTCATTTTTTACTTCCATATATTCTTTCGCAATATCTTTATGAAATCTAAGCAAAGACCAATCTTTCAGTTTATCATCTTTTAATTTAATGTGTTCTAATCCTTTATTAGGGGCGAGAAAGTTCTTTTTATTGCCATTGCTATCAAAAAGTATACTTATAACACATCGTGGTTTAACTTTAGACGTATTCTGATAACCACCGCTTGTTAATGATAAAATATAAATGGTATTTGGTATAGCGGAAATTAATCCAGATGTAATACAATCAATGACAACAGTACTAATACTACAATCCGCTTTAGCTGCTATATTTTTGAATTTTTCGCTATAAGATGAACCAAAATAATTATTTCCCTCATCTCCAAAAATATTTGTTAGAATTTTTTTTGGCAATATAAGTTTTGCTGCACCATAATTGCATAAATACTCTTCCTCTAATTTTTCAGGCGGCGGGGCTATTCGAGTATTAGGAATATTAGTTAAATCGTATGATAAACAATGGATTAATTCATGTGCATATGTAAATCTCAATCTTTGAGAAAATCTATAATTATTTCTATAGTTTAACTGCAAAGCAATTCTTATTTTTCCTTCTTTAGTTACTAGGCTTCCGTCATACATTTGATCCAAATAGATCGGTCTAGGGTCAATGCCAATAACTTTTGCTACTGCCGACAATTTTATTGGAAATGTATGCTGTTTCGCTTCTGATAATAAAAAAGCAACTACTATATCGATACTACTCTTTGGATTGTCACCTTTAAATCTTGATTTTATCCACTGTAAATAATCTGTGTCTTTTGGCATAAAATTTAAAAAAGCTTATCAGGTTCACTCATAATCTTTTTAATGTACCCGTATATTTTTTTTGCTATTGATAAGTTAGCCCTGTCTTCCAATCTGAGTTTTTCAGGAAGTTTTGCAACTATATTAGTTTTATTCTTTTCGTTAAGTACATATTCTACCATTTCTTCATCCCCTACAATCATTGAAAAAAATGAACTTTTCTGTTTGCCAGTAAGAAGACTATACGTGTTTTTTTGTTCTGGGAGTTTGGCAAAAACTTCTTCTATTAACTGATCAATTATCTGTTGTAATTTTACATTTTCTTTCGCCAAATTCGTCTCATTGACAGTTTTATCTTTTTTAAGCGAATCTTTTAATACAAAATGTTCAATAAACTCAACATAATCTACCGGAACTCTCGGTAGTAACTGCTTGTAATCAATGGAATTTTTCCAGTGAATGGGAGTATGTTTATTTACAAAGTCCAGGAATTTTTTCTCTATTTCTATATGCAAATTATAATAGGTAGGTTCTTCTCCATTAAATTTATTCCAATGAAATGCTGGATGTATAAATAAATATACTCGCCACAGACTATTGTAAGCTGTTTTCATAGCATCTAGCTGAATTTTTATATGCGGTGGATCTTCGCATGCAAAAAGTGGCTGAATATCAATAAATAAATTGCTATCACTCAAATTTGAATATGGTTTGGCAACCAATACCCGAGGTATTTTATATTTTTTCCCAACTTTTCTAGCTCCGATTGTAGCTAGAGGTTCATAGTCTTTAAATTCTTTTTCAAAAGTAGCTTTATAGGTAGAATTCAATTCATTTGAAATGATTGAAAGTAATTCGTTACGATCATCATAAATTTTAGGTTCATCATCTAATAATACATATTCTAATGACCTACAATTGCTTTCACCACCAGCTAGTGAACCTGTTGTATAACCATGAATACCATCGATAATAACAGCCTCGCGATATACTCGTCTTTCTTTCAATGCTTCGGCAAGTTTTGCAGCCGCACGAATATTGGATTCACGTTCAGGATGATCTTTATTCTCAAATATCCTTTGCTCTATATCCATCACCCATGCTAAAAATGTATCATCTCCTGTTGGGCAGTTAGCTTCACTCGGTATACTTGTATGTAAGAGTTTAATATTTAATACCTCAACACTACAAAGCAATCTTGATATCTCCTGCAACATTGACCTTGCACCTTCAACGACACGATGATTGTACACACGTTCGGTTAACTGATACCTGGCTTGTAAGCATGATAGTATTTCAGTTATAACAGACTCTCTAATAAATCCCCGCTTATGGTCATAAATATCAAAAACTATATGCTCACAATATTTTGGAATTTTTTCCCACGTAACTTTTAATGCAGTTGCTTTGTTTTGTTCGGGTATGGCTTTACATATTGTCATCCGATCAAGAAATTTTAAATCAATTGATGAAATTATGCCTGTCTGTCTACCATCCCTTTCTATATAATCTATTAAATCAGCACATATAGTATTGCCGACTATATCTTTCCTGTAAGGCCTAAACCAACCATAAATAGGTTGCCAGTCTAAATTTGAATTTTCTTTATTCCATCCAGTCTTAACTTTTCTTGGTTTTGCTAATTTAAATTGTTCATCTACCCAATGTTCGGGCTTTTCGAATAGATGAAGTTCAAAAATCATTACACCCAATATAGGAAGTGATGTGAATTGCTCTGTTTTATCTGTATCTATAATTGATTCTTTGCCTATAATAATATAACCATCATTCGTAAATGTGGCTTTCCAATTTTTGCATTCTTCAGATATTCTTTGAAACCATACTTTATCTGCCCTTAACAATTCCCAAAATTCCGAATTGTATAATTTAATAACTTCAGCCAGTCTGGAATGATTGTAGTCAAATAAATATTTAAAAAAAACCGGATTTTTATCAAAATCATCGTGATTTGGAATTCCAGTTAGTGGATTACCATTTGGTGATTCAATTTCATGCGAGAACGGGGAATGTGGTAAATCGTGTAATAAAGCAGCCGCAGAAATTATTATTTTTTCAACAGCAGATATTTTTACTGTTTCATATGTTATATCAATGTTATCATCATTAATTCCCAAATTTCTCCATACTCTATATCTTTTGTTCCTTTTAAAGTTTTCGTTTATTTGATATATGAGCTTTTTTGCATGGTGGCATACACCAATACTATGAACAAACCTGCTATGCTCTGCTGCCGGATATACAAGGTTTACAAACCCCAACTGTTTAATTCTTCGCAATCTTTGAAATTCTGGTGTATTTATTAATCGCATTTCAAACGCGCTTATCTTAATGGAACCCCAAATTGGATCATGGGTATTTTCAGAATCGTAAAATGAGCCAGTTGTATAATTTAAATTTTCTTCCATTGTAGTATAGTTGGTTTGCAAAGGTACACATTATCAATCATTTAATAAAGTTACAGAGTTGCAGACTAATGGAGTTGTTTATTAACTATGTAGTATCGTATACTCTGGTATGTGTGTCACGTGTGTTAAAAGTTTTCGCCCGCATCATACCAGCCCTATGATTAAACGCCCAAACCATACAAAAAAGCCCCTGCCAACTGGCAGGGGCTTGATATTATGCTTTCAGCAGATCAGCTTATTTTGCTTCTTCTGATTTTTTAACTGCGGCTTTTTTGGCTTTGCTTTCAGCGCCTTCTAATTGCTCTTTCAGCTGTGCCAGTACGCTCAGGTCGCCCAGGGTTGATTTTTCAACCGAGTCTTTCACTTTCTTCACCGCGTTGTTAGCAGCTTTCGCTTCTTTCTTACGGTTTTCGAAATCCTGTACGCGGGCTTCAGCACGGGCTTCTTCCCATATACGTGAGTGTGAAATAACGATGCGTTTGTTTTCCTTGTTAAATTCAATGATCTTGAATTCAGCAGTTTCCTCAGCTTTCAGGCTCTTGCCGTCTTCTTTAACCAGGTGTTTGGTAGGGCAGAAGCCTTCAACACCATAAGGTAAAGCTACGATAGCGCCTTTATCAGTTACTTTCAATACGGTACCTTCGTGTATAGAGTCGATAGTGAAGATGGTTTCGAAAGTATCCCAGGGGTTTTCTTCCAGCTGTTTGTGGCCTAAGCTCAGTTTGCGGTTGTCGGTATCAAGTTCCAATACAACCACATTTAATTTTTCACCAACTTTAGTGAATTCGTTAGGATGGTTGATCTTTTTGCTCCATGACAGGTCGCTGATGTGGATCAGGCCGTCGATACCGTCTTCCAGTTCAACAAACACACCAAAGTTGGTCATGTTTTTAACTGTAGCGATGTGCGTGGTGCCGATTGCGTACTTTTCACCAGCATTTTGCCATGGATCAGGCGTTAATTGCTTAATGCCTAATGACATTTTGCGTTCGTCGCGATCCAAAGTCAACACCTGTGCTTCAATTTCGTCGCCAACTTTCATGAATTCCTGTGGGTTGCGCAGGTTTTGTGACCACGACATTTCTGAAACGTGGATTAAACCTTCAACACCAGGGATGATTTCCAAAAATGCGCCGTAATCGGCAACGGTAACAATTTTACCTTTAACAATCGAACCAATCTGGAGGTTGGCATCAAGCGACTGCCAAGGGTGCGGGGTAAGTTGTTTTAAGCCTAAAGCGATACGTTTTTTCTCATCGTCAAAATCGAGAACAACAACGTTCACTTTCTGATCTAATGATAAAACTTCGCGCGGGTGCTCGATACGGCCCCATGAAATATCGGTGATGTGCAATAAACCATCTACGCCGCCAAGGTCGATAAATACGCCAAAGTCGGTGATGTTTTTAACAGTACCTTCCAGTACCTGTCCTTTTTCAAGTTTAGCAACAATTTCAGTT
>Ga0302309_10002096_pt1 | contig 17095 bp, 14 predicted proteins | sample III_Palsa_N1_1_FD_200453 | JGI IMG/M metagenome (GOLD analysis project Ga0302309, IMG submission 200453) | Peat permafrost microbial communities from Stordalen Mire near Abisko, Sweden - III_Palsa_N1_1 | ecosystem: Environmental > Terrestrial > Soil > Palsa > Peat permafrost | place: Sweden... | reverse complement strand
TTGTATAGCCAGCCATGACTGGTCAACTGCTTCAAAAAAGCTTCTGCGGCATACGTCAACACCTGTTTTTAGCCGGGCTAACTCACCCATCAAAAATGCTTTCTGCTCTTCAGTCAGCCGGGGCTGTTTTATCTTTTCATGAAAGATAGCTTTACATAGATCCATAAAATGGATGGCGATGCCTGATAAATTAACCGCCAGCGTGGCTTCGGCTAATTGTAAAAAAGGAAAGCGGTATAGGGGTTCATCAATTACAGCCGCCGACGGGTCGATCTTAAATTGCCGGTTAACATCAACATATAAGTTATTAACGGTAAACGAATCGCTGCCGGTGGCTGCCATGCCAACATATTTCCAGGCGGGAAGCAGGGTTACGTCCTTTTTGTCGAATATAAAAGGCAAAATCAACGGCTCTCCGCCATCACATAGAACGGCTTCCCCTCCTTTTTTGATAATGCAATTAGCTGTAATATGAGTTGCATGATGCGATCCGCTGGCGTATTTCCAGGTGCCGTTAATAACATATCCGCTTGCGGTAATTTCAGCCACACCGCCGGCAGCGCCGCTGCCCGCCAGGCAAACGCGCGGATCCGTAAATACCTGTTCTGCTATTTCGGCAGATAAAAATCCGCCAAACCAGCCCGCGCCGCTGCAAAGGGTAACCACCCAGCCGGTACTGCCATCGGCCCAGCTAATAGCCTCCTGCAGGCGCGCCAAATCGGGCAATGTAATTTGCAGCCCGCTATAAATATTGGGGACTAACAGTTTAAGCCAGTTTTGCTGATAGATTATTTTTAATTGTTCCGGATGGAGCAGGCCCATCCTTTCGGCTTCTGCGGCTGTATCGCGGATAATTTTTACGTCATTCTTGTCGATAAATGTGGATGGGTGGGGCACAATGTTTTCCATTTTTAAGTGTTTTTAATAAATATATCTTGCCTCACCCTAAACGGCGCAGCCCTCATTAACACGTCTAAAAACAAACAAACAGTTAATAACCCCTCTCCCAAGGCTACGGTGTATACACAAGCGTTCTCCAACCCTCTTTCTCGCGCAGCGAAAGAAAGGGTCGACCATCCGCCCCCTTTGGCGGAACGGTCGGGGTGAGTAAATGCCCGCCAATGCACTGGCGGTAATGTCGCTCGGTGAGGACTCACCCGGATCCCGCACGTGCGGGACTTCGCTCGACCACCCTCTCTTTCGCTGCGCGAGAAAGGGTAAAAGTATTTTTGTGAGGCTATTTTTCCCTTTTCCAAATCGCCAGCCAGTCAAAAAATCCAAAAAAGGCCACAACAAATAGAAACAAAGTAAGCGCTGCAAACAGTATAAGGTGTTTATAACACAATAATGGGATAGCAAAAAGGTTACTTATGTTAAGCAATATCCAGTTTTCCAGCTTGCGACGGGCCAGCAGCCACATGCCTGCCCAGGCTATTGACGATACCCACGAATCCCATAAAGGCACATTTGAAGTGGTATATTTTTTAAGCAGCACATATAATATCGCCCAGCCCGCAAATACAATAAGCAGGGTAATTATCCATTCCCTGCGGGTTGTCCAGGTGATTTTTACAGGTGGTTCGTTTCGTTTTTTTATCCAGTATATCCAACCGTAAAAGCTCATTACCACATAATAAACGTTCAACGCCGATTCGGCGTACAACCCTGCGATCAATAAAACATAAATACCGATAAATGTGCCCGCTATCCCCGTTGGATAAAGCCATATATTATTCACCTTAGCCAGCAACACTTCGGCTACGCTGAATATTACGGCCGCCCATTCCCAGAATGTTGTTTCGTGTATTTGGTCAATGAAAAGTTGGTACCAGTTGTGTATATCCATTTTATTTTGTGATTACACCGATTAGAAGAAGATTACACCGATTATAATTAATAAATTCTTTTTCCAATCGGTGTAATCAATCTCATAAATCGGTGAAATCCATTTCTAATTAAAACCTAATGTTCAGTGATGCCAAAATATTTATCGGTGCCTGCGGGAAGAAATAATTGTAGTTCACAATTTTTCCACCCTCAATATCCGGGTAGGTCGCACCGTCCGATTGGTATTTTTCGCTGAATATATTGTTGATCAATAAGCCAACACTGATGTTTTTTACGCCTTTCATGCTGAAATTATAGTTCAGGCGGACATCGTTCACAAAATACCCATCCAGCGACCGGCTTAATGTTGATGTATTATCCAAATACTGACGGCTTACATATTTGCTGATAAATGCGATCTCGCCGTGTTTTATGGGGCGATAGCTGATGGTGCTTCCGCCAACAAAATCAGGCGAATAAGCAATATCGGTTTTAGTATACTGAAACAGTTGATTAGTATTATTATCATAGTTAAACAGGTATTGCTGAAAGTTGTCAACTTTGTTGGCGCTCAATGATGCATTTATGCCCCAGCTTAACGGTGTTGCTATTTTTATCTTTGCGTTAAATTCAATACCTTCCCTATAGCTGTTCTTTACATTGGTGCGTATGGCTTCGCCAACATAATCAAGCGCCCCGGTTAATATAAGCTGGTTGGTATACAGCATATAAAATCCGTTTAGGCCCGCGCTAAAGTTTTCCTCGTTTATGCGGTAACCCAATTCAAGGTCTTTTAAATTCTCAGGCTTTGGCCGGTCCTGCGGCGATGAGTCGGTATAATCTTCGCGGTCGGGTTCGTGGTTGCCAACGGCTATGGACGCATAGACATTACTATTCGCATTAAGTTCGTAGGTCACGCCTGCTTTGGGATTAAAAAAGTTAAGCTCAACCTGTTGCTGCTCGTTCTGCAGGTTTTGATTGAACCCAAAAAACGAATAAAAAATATGCCGGTACTGCATATCGCCATACAGCAGGAATTTGCCTAAATGAAATTCGCCCCTGGCAAAAATATTAAAGTCGGTTTTTACGGCGTTATCGCTGGAGTATTGGTAATTGGCCGGAAGGCCAATGTCCTGCTGTGTCCATTCAATATTATTGTAATGCGCGCCGTCATATTCATTATAAGCGCCGCCTAAAGTAAAGTTTTCATTATTTTTTGGCCGGTAGTTTAAATTATAGGTAGCGCCATAAAAATTATTATTCAGCCATAAACGGCGTGTCAGATCTGTTTGGGTAATAACAGTACTGCCAACCGTAACCGGCGCTATACCATAATCGCTTAGCGGGTCGTCATTTCTATATTCTTCGTAATAACCATATCCCCTCGTTTCAAACAATGCCCCGCTGAATGATAATTTAGAGCTTATCTGCTGGTTATACAATAACTGGTAGTAATTCTGCGTGTAGTTATCCGTCTGGTTATTATAAAAGGTATTGGTCGCGTTGATCAACCCCAGTTCATTATAGGTGCGGTTGCCTGCTTTTACGCTATCCTCGGGTACGCCGTCCCAGGCCTGGTAGGTTTGCTCGTGGCCTGAAAATACATTAAACCGAAGCACACTTTTTTTACCATAATACGCCCCGGTTAAAAAGAACGACCTTAAATGGGAAAAGGCACGGTCGATATATCCGTTGGAGTTCATATCAGACACCCGCCCATCAAAGGTAAAGTGGCCGCCGAGCAGGCCGGTACCCAGGCTGACGGTGTTTTTTACTGTACCGTATGATCCCACCGAGTTATTCAGTTCAACATAACCCGTATCGAGCCGGGTAGTAGTTTGTATATTAATACTGGCCCCAAATGCGCCCGCGCCGTTGGTTGATGTGCCCACGCCGCGCTGCACCTGTACGTTGTCTACAGATGAAGCTAAATCGGGCAAGTCAACAAAATACACACCCTGGTCCTCGGCATCGTTTATAGGGATGCCGTTGATGGTTACGTTTGTCCGCGTAGCATCTGATCCGCGTATGCGGATACTTGTATAGCCAACGCCTGCACCGGCATTTGAGCTAACTACGGTTGACGGTGTTTGCTCCAGCAAATACTCAAACCCACGACCGGAATTGTTGGCTTCTATATCCTTTTTATCTAAATTGGTAAAGGCCGTCGGCGAATTATCAGAGGCGCGGGTAGCACTTACCGTTACCTCTTCGGTCATGATGTTGCTTGCTGTAAGCGCGAAATCGGTGGTGACGTTTGCCGATAAAGTAATTGTTTTTTGTTCGGCTTTATAACCGCTATAAGTTACCTTAATGGTATAATCGCCTGCTTTCAGGTTTTTAAACTGGTAGGTGCCGTTAACATTAGTTACCGCGTTAAACATGGCGTTTTCTAAACTAACGGTGGTGCCGGGCAGTACTTCGCCCGTTTTTTGGTCGGTAATTTTTCCCGAAATAGTGAATTGGGCCGATGCCAGGACAGGCAGCAGCAAGGCAAATAATGCCGCGAATAAATTTTTCAATGTGTGTAAATAAAAACGTTAAACCATCTGCACACCAGGGTTGAATATGCAGTACACTTAACTTGTTACCTCTCCCTACGCCGGCATTACCCGGATCAGGTGTATGGTTAAGTCTTTAGTCGGTAGTCTTAAGTCTTAAGTCAATTGACTCAGGACTTCGGACTTAAGACTCTGGACTTAGCCAATGGGTTTGATCTCAGCCTGTCTTTCAGTTTGATTGCTCAAAGCAAGGCACCCCTTGAGAATTATGGGGCAAATGTATTTCTTTATTTCGGATTTTGTAAATTATCCGTAAATTTGATAAAAGAGGTAAATATTTATGACAGCGATAGAGTTAAAGGAAAGGTTGATAGTTAAAATCAGTCATACAGATAATGAGGAATTATTAGACCAGATTTCTCGTTTGATTGAATTTGAAGAAGAGACTGAGGATATTTATATATTAAGTCCCGACGAGATAAAAATGGTGAAAGAGGGTATTGAGCAAATTGAAAATGGCCAATTTTTTTCCAATGAAGAAGCGAATAGGATATTTGATAAATGTTTAGGCAGGTAAAGTGGTCGGCCAGGTCTGTTTACGAATGGTCTGATATGTTAGATTACTGGACTAATAGAAATAAATCTAATGCTTATAGTTTAAAACTTGATCGATTATTAAAAGAAAGTCTTGATAAAATTGCCAGAGCATCTGAAACAGGTAAACCGACCGACTTCCCGTCAGTAAGAACAAAGATAGTTCGTGACTATTTAGTATATTATCGCATCCATCCTGAATATATTGATATACTTGGTATTTGGGATAGCCGAAGAGACCCCGAAAAATTCCGTCTATAAAGATTACCTGCGCCTACCTTTCTCCTTTCACCCCAAAAGCGTATTTTTGCAAACTTTTACAATATAACTATGCTGCGTACACATACCTGCGGAGAATTAAATATCCATCATTTAGGCCAAACCGTTACCTTATGCGGATGGGTGCAAAAATCGCGCGATTTGGGCGGGACAACTTTTATTGATATCCGCGACCGTTACGGATTAACCCAATTGGTATTTAACGAAGATAGCGATGATGCCCTGCGCGAAGCCAGTCGTAACCTTGGCCGCGAGTACGTGATACAGGTAACCGGCAAGGTGCTGGAGCGTTTTAATAAAAACCCTAAAATGCCTACCGGGGATATTGAAATTGCCGTTGAATCAATTGAAATATTAAATACCTCTAAAGTGCCCCCGTTTATGATAGAGGATGAAACGGATGGCGGCGAAGAACTGCGTGCTAAGTACCGCTACCTTGATCTGCGCCGTAACCCTATCCGTAATAACCTGGTGTTGCGTCATAAAATGGCGCAGGAAGTACGTAAATATTTAGACGGGCACGATTTTATCGAGGTAGAAACCCCGGTACTGATTAAATCAACCCCAGAAGGCGCACGAGATTTTGTGGTGCCCAGCCGCATGAACCCCGGCGAGTTTTATGCCCTGCCGCAATCGCCGCAAACCTTTAAACAGTTGCTAATGGTAAGCGGGTTCGACCGTTATTTCCAGATCGTTAAATGTTTTAGGGATGAAGACCTGCGCGCCGACAGGCAGCCGGAATTTACGCAGATAGACTGCGAAATGGCGTTTATCACCCAGGAAGACATTCTGAATATATTTGAGGGGCTGACACGCCATTTGTTTAAAGCGGTAAAAGGCATTGAGTTTAATGATTTCCCCCGGATGCAATATGCTGATGCCATGCGCTTATATGGGTCAGATAAACCTGATATCCGTTTCGGGATGGAGTTTGTTGAACTGAATGATATTGTAAAAGGCAAAGGCTTTGGCATATTTGACAATGCCGAATTGGTTGTTGGCATTAACGCTAACGGCTGTGCCGACTATACCCGCAAGCAGATTGATGACCTAACCGAATGGTTAAAACGCCCGCAAATTGGCGTAACCGGCATGATCTATTGCCGTTATAATACCGATGGTACGCTCAAATCATCTGTTGATAAATTTTACAACGAAACAGAACTGACTAACTGGGCGGCCGCTTTTGAGGCCGGGCCGGGCGATTTGATACTGATATTAGCAGGAAATACAGATAGAGTACGCAAACAATTAAATGAATTGCGCCTGGAGATGGGCACACGTTTGGGTTTGCGCGATAAAAATACCTATGCGCCACTATGGGTTTTAGATTTCCCGCTATTGGAATACGACGAAGAAACAGCGCGTTATCATGCCATGCACCATCCGTTTACCTCGCCAAAGCCGGAAGACATAGCCATGCTGGACACCGATCCGGGCAATGTACGGGCAAATGCCTACGACCTGGTAATTAACGGAACTGAAATTGGCGGCGGTTCTATCCGTATTCATGACCGCGCGTTGCAATCATTAATGTTCAAGCATTTAGGATTTTCTACCGAAGAGGCCCAAAAGCAATTCGGCTTTTTAATGGATGCCTTTGAATACGGTGCACCGCCGCACGGTGGTATCGCTTTCGGCTTTGACCGGTTATGTTCCATATTTGCCGGGCTGGATTCTATCCGGGACGTGATCGCGTTCCCTAAGAACAATTCGGGCCGGGATGTTATGATCGATTCACCATCAACCATTGCTGACGCACAATTAAACGAATTAAAGATAAAAACCACGGTTTAACACAGTTTAACAATTGCATAAAAACCGCTGATAATTTTTTTGCTATCTTGCGGCCCGTCGTTAAACGATTTTTAAATTTAACTGTCTAAATAATTTTCAACAGTAAATTCTGTTATAAAGTAAAACTTGCATGAAAAAATATCTTTTACTATTTAGTTTGATCATCATAGGTCTGTCTGCCTGCGACAAAAATGAAGTTGCAACACAGGCGACAGTTGACGATGCCAAAATACAGGCCTATATAAAAGCCAACAATATTACCGGCCTTACAAAAGATCCATCCGGTATTTATTATAAAATTTTAATACCCGGTAGTGGGCCATATCCTGTTTATGCCCCAACTTCATCAACAGTGCAGGTAGCTTATAGCTTTACTTATTTAGACGGACAAACCGGTCAGAGTGCATCCGATGTATCGCTTTTATTAAGCAGTACTGTATTGGGCTTTCAAATTGCCCTGACCCATATTAACCAGACTGGCAGGCTGTATTTTATTATACCATCTAACCTTGGCTATGGATCGGTCTCCAACGGCGCTGTACCTCCCAACGCTGTATTGATATATACGCTTGACCTGATCGGTTTTTATTAGGCTTAATTAATAATAAATATGATTTTTAGCTATACAATCAATTTTTAGAATACTGTTCATTACATTATATATGAAAAAATACCTCTTGATATTCAGCATATTTGTTTTTATTACCGGTTTAACGTCCTGTAAAAAAAGTAACGATGCTGCCGCAGCAGCTGCGGTGCAAGCCGCCTATGATGATGCTGCTATCCAGACATACATGCAGCAGAATAATATAACTGCTACAAAAGATCCGTCAGGGCTTTATTACTCAATTATAACACCCGGCACAGGGCCATATCCTACGTCAACATCAAATGTAAGTATCAATTACACCGGTAAATATTTGAACGGACTGGTAGTTTTTGAAACTAATCCCAGCGAATATGTCCCTCTTCCGGGTACAATATTGGGCTGGCAAATTGGCATACCGCATATTAATGATGGCGGCACTATCCTATTGCTTGTTCCATCAGCTTTGGGTTACGGTCCAGGGGGCACCCCTACAGTTCCTGCTAATGCAGTATTGATATTTAATATTACCCTGCAGGGATTTAATTGATATAGTAGTGTATTGCCGGACCTGCTAAATGCAGAGCTGGCGGCTTATTTATCTTAAATCATTCTATAGCTGTTATCTGGTAACAGTATATCTCTGTCCTGCCGTATTATATCATATAAACAGGTCGTGCTTACTCCTTGCTCTTTAGTTTGTGTAACTATTGCGATACATCAGGCTAACAAAACAACTATTTTTTCATGTAATAGAAAAATATATCGGTTAAAGACTAAATTCAGGCAAAATTTTTATTGAAATTCGCTTATTAACTGATCACTATAAATTAACTCATTCATGAAAACTAAATTTACTTATTACGTACCAGCAATTTTTCTGCTGGTAGTGTTGGTTTTTTCTCAAGAAACCACTAATGCACAACGCCGCGGAGGAGGAGGAGGCGGCCAATGGGCCCCTGATGGCATCCATCAATATGCTAACCAGAATGGCGATATTGTAAAAACCAACTCTAAAGACCCCAATGAAAAAACAGTCTTGTTTACGGCTGCAGACCTTACGCCTACAGGAAAACCAGCTATTGCCATCGGCAGCTTCAGCGTTTCATCTGACGAGAAAAAACTGTTGATCTACACCAACAGTAAAAAAGTTTGGCGCCAAAATACACGTGGCGATTATTGGGTATATAATGCTTCGACAAAAAAACTAATAAAGTTGGGTAAAGGCAAACCTGAATCGACGTTAATGTTTGCTAAAATGTCGCCCGACGCTAAGAATGTAGCTTATGTAACCTATTTAGACCATAATATATATTTAGAAAACCTTACCACTGGCATCATTAAGCCTTTAACCAAAGATGGCACTAAAAAACTCATCAACGGTACATTCGACTGGGTTTACGAAGAAGAATTTGATTGCCGCGACGGTTTCCGCTGGTCGTCTGACAGCAAAACCATTGCCTACTGGCAAGTGGATGCAAGCAAGATCAAAAATTATTTCATGCTGAACACGACAGACTCTATCTACCCGTTTGTTGTTCCGGTTGAGTACCCGGTTGCCGGTGAAGACCCAAGCGCGGTTAGGGTTGGCGCGGTGAACGTAGCTACCGCCGTTACCAAATGGATGAATGTTCCGGGCGACCATATTCAGCACTACATTCCGCGTATGGAGTGGACCGATAATCCGAACGAGGTAATCTTGCAACAATTAAACCGCGCGCAAAACGACAGCAAAATATTTATTGGCAATGCCACAACAGGCGCTGTACGTTTAATTAATGAAGAAAAATCAGATACCTGGGTTGATGTGCGTGGCACCGAAGGTAAATGGGCATGGATAGATCATGGTAAATCGTTTTTATGGCAAAGCGAAAAAGACGGCTGGAGACACCTGTACCGCATAGACCGCGAAGGCAAAGAAACGCTGATCACCAAGGGCAACTTTGATATGATAAGCCAAAGTTTTGTTGATGAAGCTAACAACAAGCTGTATTTTATGGCTTCGCCGGATAATTCCACACAATCGTACCTATATGTAACCAACCTGGATGGCAGCACCATGCCAACACGTTTAACCCCAATGGACCAGCCGGGTACGCATACCTATACTTTTGCACATGATGGCAAAACAGCGACGCACAACTTCCAAAGCCATACCACGGCGCCCGAGAGTGAAGTGGTAAGTATACCCGATCATAAACACATTAGCGGCGCTACTATTAAAGCAGAGGCAAAAGGCGGTGTAGCTGAGATGTTCACTGTAAAAACTGAAGATGGCGTATCGTTAGATGGTTATATGGTAAAACCAAAAAATTTCGATCCGTCAAAAAAATACCCTGTTGTATTTGAGGTTTACGCCGAGCCTGCGTCTGAATTAGTTCATGACAACTTTAACATGGGGCGTGGCGGTCAGTACATCCCTACCAGCGGCAGCATGGCAGATGACGGCTATATCGTAATGTCTATAGATAATCGTGGCACACCAGCCCCTAAAGGGGCAGCATGGCGGCATTCTATTTATAAGAACATTGGCGGGGTTAACATCCGCGATCAGGCCATGGGCGCCAAAGAAATATTAAAATGGCCGTTTGTCGATCCAACCCGAATAGCCGTACACGGCTGGAGCGGTGGTGGTTCAACAACCCTTAACCTCATGTTCCAGTACCCTGAAATTTATCAAACAGGCATAGCCATTGCCGCGGTAGGATGGCAGTTAAGCTATGACAATATTTACCAGGAACGTTACATGGGTGTACCGATTGATTCCGCCAGCAGGGCGCCGTTCATTAAAGGCTCTCCGGTTACCTATGCCCAAAATTTAAAAGGCAATTTATTGTACATACACGGCACCGGCGACGATAACGTGCATTTTAGAAATGCCGAATTGCTAATCAATGCGCTGGTAAAAAACAACAGGCCATTCCAGATGATGGAATACCCTAACCGTACGCACGGTATTAACGAGGGGGTAAATACTTCTAATCATCTGCGTGCGTTATTTACTTCGTATTTAAGGGAACATTGCCCTCCGGGTGGAAGATAGGAATGATTGTTAAAATTTAAATATTACCGTGGCGCTTTTCATGAAAAGCGCCACGGTAGTTTTCAGGCATTTTTTCTTTTGTCCAAAATGCTCCTACCCGCTTCTTTTTCAATATATAATTTAATGTCGTCTTACTTGTCACCCAGTCATAAAACACTGTTTTTCAAAATATTAATAATTTTTATTGGCAATTAAACGTTATATTTTCTTTTGCGGTATTGTTTTTTGTTTTATTGAACAGTTCATTTGTATTGTGCTGATTGACCAACAGCATACCATAACCAATTATAGAATTTATGAAAAAGAGGGCCCAACATTTTTTATGGGGTATAATAGCTGCTGCCTGTCTATGCCCGGCAATTTCACCGGCGCAGGCTTCTGGCCCGGCGTTAACCCAACCTTACCCCAAACAATACGGCAAGCCATTTAACGGCGTTCCCGATAGCAGGGATGTCACAATGTACCAGGTAAATACGCGGTCATTTAGTAAGGACGGCAATTTTAAAGGCGTTACCGCCCGTTTAGATTCTATAAAAGCATTGGGCATAAACGTGATTTACCTGATGCCTATTTACCCTGTCGGCCAGTTAAAAGCTAAAAACTCTCCTTACGCTACAAAAGATTATAATGCTGTGGGCAATGAGTTTGGGACACTTGACGATCTTCGCGCCCTTGTGGATGGTGCCCATAAACGAAAAATGGCCGTTATGCTTGATTTTGTTGCTAATCATACTTCATGGGACAATCCCTGGATAGCCAATAGATCATGGTACGTACAAGATACTACCGGTCAGATAAAGTATCCACAAAATTGGGAAGACGTAGCGCAGTTAAATTTTAAAAATAGCGAAATGCGGTTGGCGCTCATCCGGTCGATGAAATCGTGGGTATTAAAAGCCAACGTTGATGGTTTTCGTTGTGATTATACCGATGGCCCACCTGTAGATTTCTGGACACAGGCTGTTGATACGTTAAGAAATATGCACTCGCATAAATTATTGTTCCTGGCCGAGGGAAGCCGGGCGGCAAACTTTTCTGCCGGGTTCGATTATAATTTCGGATTCAGTTTTTACGGGAATCTTAAGAATATCTATAAAAGAAACAAGTCGGTTAGGTCCATTGATACTGTAAATAAGCGCGATTATGAAAATGCTAAAGACGGGCAGGAAATGGTAAGATACCTTACCAATCATGATGTTAACAGTTCGGATGGAACACCTTTAGATCTTTTTGGCGGTAAAAAGGGCTCGATGGCGGCCTTTGTGGTGGTTGCCTATATGAAAGGCATCCCAATGGTCTACAACGGGCAGGAAATAGGAACGCCGTTCCGCCTCGTGTTCCCATTTGACAGAAGCCGTGTCGACTGGACGCTTAATAACCCCGATATAACCGCCGAATATAAAAGGGTCATTGCTTTCAGGAACAAAAGTGAAGCAGTGAGGCGCGGCATTTTGGCTTCATACAGCAGCGACGATGTTTGCGTATTTACAAAAACGGAGGGGGCGAAGAAAGTATTGGTACTATCTAATTTAAGGAATAAGCCGGTTACTTATGCCATGCCGACTGCGTTGGCAAACAGTTCATGGAGAGACGCGTTTACCGGGAAGAAAGCGGCGTTAGGGGCATCAATAAACCTTGAACCCTACGCCTACCTTGTTTTAAAAAATTAGCCACGAAACAATTGGGATTAACGAATAGAAAAAATTAAAACGATGAAATTAAACTTATCCCATTTTATAATTCCCGTTTTGTTGGGATGTACAGTGATGGGCTGTGCTAAAAAAAATTCGGATTCGGGAACGACAACAACTACCACTACTACTTATACCGATCCGCCACAATATGGCACGCCTTACAGCAATGTACCTACCTCTGAAAACATCGTGATGTACGAAGTAAATATCCGTACGCTAACCCCGGCCACATTCGTTGGACTGGAAGCCCGGCTTGATTCCATTAAAGCATTGGGCGTTAATGTGATATGGTTGATGCCTACTTATCCCATTGGCGTGCTTAAAAGTGTAGGCTCGCCTTATTGTGTAAAAGATGGCGAAGGTGTGAACAGCGATTTTGGCGCGTTAACCGATCTGCAAACCGTAGTTTCCATGGCACATACTAAGGGAATGGCTGTAATTATGGACTGGATAGCGAACGACACTTCATGGGATAACGCCTGGACAACAAATACATCATGGTACCTGCAGGATGCGTCGGGTAATATCATTGCGCCGCCGGGAACTACTTATACGGATGTAGCCGCTTTAAACTTTAATAGCAATGATATGCGCACGGCCATGATCAGGGAAATGAAATACTGGATATTCGCGGCAAATATTGACGGCTATCGCTGTGATTTTGCAGATAACGTTACGACCAGTTTTTGGACGCAGGCGCTGGATACATTAAGCAATATTAAAACCCATAAACTGATCTACCTGGCCGAAGGTACTACGGGGGCCGAAATAAGTGCGGGGTTTCAACTGGGTTATGCATTTAGTTATTACAGCACGCTTAAGGGCCTGTTTGCAGGCACACAAACGCCAGGTGACCTGTTTAATACCAGCGCGGGCGAAATTGCCGCTATTCCTTCAACGGGTTTAAAACTGCGGTATATAACCAATCATGATGACGCGTCATCCGACGGCAGCACAATTACAGAATATAACGGCAAACAAGGGGCGGAGGCCGCGTTTGTGTTGGCAGCTTATATGGGCGGTGTACCTTTGATATATGATAGCCAGGAAGTGGGGTATCCGAGCAGCATTAACTTTTTTGTTGACGTGGCTGTTAATTATACGGCAAATCCTGATATGGTTGCGGCATACAAAAAAATATTAGCTTTCAGGGCAGCACACGAGGCGGTAAAAACCGGCGCAATAACCGAATATGGCGATGCAAATGTAGTTGCCTTCGAAAAAAAATCGGGTACCGATGATGTGGTCATCCTGGTAAATATCCGTAACAGCGTAACAAACTACGCTATACCTGCCGGATTGCAAAACACAGCCTGGACCGATGGCTTTGCGGGAACTTCTGTTACCTTAGGGACTCAATATACATTACAGCCATATAGCTACCTGGTGCTTAGAAAATAATTTAAGTTTCGTTTTTCCATATCCATCTCAATACAATTGGTTAATTAAATTAACTAAAATCAACAATTAAGCCCGCCCGAATAAATCGGTAGCGGGCTTTCTTTGTATAACCCCCCTGGGTGTTGACAGGCCATTATTTTGCGGTTTATAGTTTTTTTAAGAGAAGTCCTATTTTTAAGGGTCCCTTAATCAGGGCAAAGGCGTTAAAATAGTTATCCTGTGTAATTATTAGAGGAGGCACCTACGGAGCCTGTTATTATTGTTTTATCTTTCTATAAACACGAGGCTACGCTGTAGCCAATATCAATTTATGGTTTTTTTGACTCCGGCGGAGTCCCGTGTTTATAGAAAAAATCAAACCGACTGTTTAGGGCTCCGTAGGTGCCTCCTTAATTCGCATATTTATTTTTAATGCGTTTACCCTGGGCTCTTAATTAGTTTTTACCGAGTCGTGTTTTGACTTATAGAGGCGTTTATTTGTGGGCGTATCTCTTTTTATAAGTTTCTTAACCTGATCTTTGACAGGCAATTGCACTTTTTCATCAAAATAATAGCGATAGCTTTTATCTGCCACGAACTCTTTCTTAAAACCCGCTGTGGTATCCGTTGCAGTCAATTTTTCGCCGGGATGTAAGGTAGCGGTTTGCTGTTGCTTTTGCACACTTACTATTCCTCTTTCAACTCCATATGAAGTAGTTGTTTGCCTTTGCCTTTGTACGCTCACCATACCTGTTTCAACTATTACCTCGGTGGTTTTACCGTTGCTTTTTACGTTGAATGATGTACCCAGTACCGTGATCAGCACATCATTCGCTTTGATGATAAAAGGCTTTTTGCGGTCATGCCGCACATTAAAGAATGCCTCCCCCGTTAGTGCAACGGCCCTCGTTTTAGCCGTAAAGGTTGAAGGATAAGTAAGTGTAGAGTTTTTATTTTGTATAACAGTAGATCCGTCGGGCAGGGTATCAATTTTTACCTTATTGGTGGCGACAGATTTAATAGTGTTCCTTTGTGACCTGCTTGTCGTTACTGTTGTTAAGCGCCGGGCTTCATTTTTGCGTTTAAAAATATCAATTGTAAATAAAATTGTGATAACGGCCAGTAAAAAAACGGCCGCCACCTTAAGCCAAACGTAGCTGTTTCCCGGCCTGGCTGCGGCAATATATTCATTTTGTATCCGCTCCCTGAAACGCCCCCAGGCCTTGTCTTCATCAATGTCATTATCATTGGCCAGCGCCAGGCTTTCATCCCAGATCAGTTTAAAATGCTCGTAATATTGCCTGTTTTCGGCATCGGCATCAATCCACTGTTCAACCTGTAGTTTTTCTGGTGCGCTTACTTCGCCGGTAATATACTTTACCAGCAATTCGTGGGGATCAATATGTTCATTAGCTGCTTTCACTTTAACTTATTTTAATATTAACCATATTAACAGCGGTAAAAAGTCCACCAGTTTTTTCCGCAATATTTTTAACGCCTTTCCCATTTGCGCCTCAACCGTTTTAATGGAAAGGCCCATCCGCTCCGCTATTTCGCGATACTTGAGTTCGTCAAAACGGCTCATGTAAAATATAGTCCGGCATTGCTCGGGCAGTTCGCTTAATGCTGCTTGCAGGTGCGACTGTAACTCGTTTAACTCAACACGCATGGCCGCGTTTTCATCACTTACCTGGTTGCGGTTAATATAAACCACATGGTCTTTATGATTGGCCTTATGTTTTTGGTGCTTCAGGTAGTTCAAACATTCATTGTACACCGCTTTGTACAGGAATGCCTTTACTGATGTATGAACGGCGAACTGTTCTTTCTTTTCCCATATTTTATAAAACATCTGCTGTACCATTTCTTCGGCCATTATCTCATCCTGCAGCATCGTAAAGGCATAGGCATACAGGCTTTTAAACCAGGTTTTAAAAAACCTTTCAAATGCCGGTTCACTTCCTTCAGCCACCTGTTCAACTAACCGCAGTTCTGCCAAATCCACTAAGCCGTTTGTTTTTTGTTCATCAAATATCTTTATAAAGCTACGTCAAAGACTGCTTTTATGCTAATGTTTTGACAGCGTATACTCGCCCCACATATCTGTCGTAGCAGCCGAACCACTCATGCCGTCGTCTGCAATGACCGCACCTAATCCGGCGACAGGTTTTGCAGGGGTATGAACAGAAGCGGTAAGATCAGCAGAGATATCAGCAGGGATAAAAGGGTTGATGGATATATGATAGGCAAATTTGGATGCATCATTTGCCTGCAGTCCCAAAAGTTTAAGGTCTATAGCCAGTTCATAAGTATATTGCATCTTGTTGTCAAATAACTGGGCCACTCTGATCCCATCAGTATTATAAGCCGAGATCAATGAATCCGTGGTTTTAATGCCCGTAACGCTTATGTATTTTGACGCATCAAGGCTTTTGTTGTATATGGTCATCATTGACTCATCCTGGGACTCTTTTGTACCGGCAACATGACCGCCCGTGCCGCCCGGTGTGCTTATTTCGTCACCCGGCAACGCTTTGTTGCCAACTGTTGGAGGAACAAAAGGTTTGTTCTTTTTTTCGAATAAAGGGTAGGTAATACTTATTCCTCCTTTGTCGGTCTTTTTGCCCGATCTTTGGATGGTAAATGTGATACCGCCGCTCATTATTTTATTTATTACAAGCTTATCGACGGCTTGAACGGTCAGGTAGAGCTTAGAATCATCGTTCGATACGGTATAAAAAATATCCGTAGCGTGATTATAAGCCTGGAATTTGCCGTTCCATTCGGCTGTTTTTCCATCTATCTTAATATTAGCCGGCGCGCGAACACTTGCCGTTTGCACATTAGGAAGTTTTTGTGCTGCCGCGTTTAAAAAGGAGCATCCAAAAAACAGGATACTAAAAACAGCTTTAAAGTGTGTTGTTCTCATATTTTAGTTATTTAAACAGGTGCTTTTGATCTTTGGCCGGTTAAATGATACAGTATTAATGTTTTGCCAGCGTATACTCACCCCACATATCCGTTGCCGCCGAGCCACCCATATCTATTCTAACATTATCTCCTCCCGGTTTGGGTTGAGGGTCGGGTACGGTAAATATGCTTAGCCCATTGATGGTGATATGATAAGCAAATTTGGAGGCATCGCTAACTTTCAGCCCTAAAAGTTTAAGATCTATAGCCAGTTCATAGGTGTAGCATATTCTGTTGTCGAATGATTGGGCCACCCTGATGCCGTCGGTATTGTAAGCCGATATCAGCGTGTCGAGGGTTTTGATGCCGGTAACACCTATGTATTTCGAATTATCCAAACTTTTGTTGTATATCCTCATCATCGTATCGCTCTTGAAATCTTTTGAATCGTTAACACGATTGTATGAACCTGCCGGGGTGGCGA
>Ga0302309_10002094_pt1 | contig 17104 bp, 15 predicted proteins | sample III_Palsa_N1_1_FD_200453 | JGI IMG/M metagenome (GOLD analysis project Ga0302309, IMG submission 200453) | Peat permafrost microbial communities from Stordalen Mire near Abisko, Sweden - III_Palsa_N1_1 | ecosystem: Environmental > Terrestrial > Soil > Palsa > Peat permafrost | place: Sweden... | reverse complement strand
TACACATTATAACATTACAACATACACATTATAACATTACAACATACACATTATAACATTACAACATACACATTATAACATTACAACATACACATTATAACATTACAACATACACATCACAAGAGTGTAATAGTTAATTCAAACATAAGGGGTGAAGCTGATATAGGCTAGGTTAGGTCGGCCAGTACCGGAGTAGATAGGTAAGGCGCCAGTCACGGCTCGGAGAAAGACTAGCCAAGACTCAGGGCTGCCAGTGGGGTCAACATTAGGGTTGCTACCATCTAGGATTACAATAGCATTGCCGATGTAGGGGTAGTCGGACGAAAAGGTGTTCCTGACAACCTCTAGCTCGGCCTCACGATAGCAGCCAGTTTTAGAGTTATTGACCACACCAGCTGTTATTACACCGCTAGGTCTAGTAGTCAAGTAGATCTGTATATAAACTCTAAGTTTACTAGCCACACTGTAACCAGTGTATATTACATTATTTCCATCACTGACAGAGAAGTAGGGTGATGGCTTAGTAACAACCAGATACCTGAAGTTGCTGAAGTAGAAGTTTGGTGCACACGGGGTACTGATTGGTTGTGACAAGCTGTCTGGCCGATTTTGACTCCAGGCCAACATTATATAGTTACTTGCCTCTGCCATTTTCTACAGCCATAAAAGTTGCCGTTTTTATGATTATCATCGTAAAGGATAAGCTATGTATATATGTATATACATATATGTATATACACACATAATATTACTAGTTCGACCACTAGCAAGTCTCACCTGTAAAAGTTACCGTCAGTAATCCTATAGCTTGCAAAAGCTGCAAAAGCTGCGAAGTTAGGCTGATACAATTCTTTGCCTATTAAATTATATAAGTGAGGCCTGTGGTAACAAAAATGGATTTAAGTAGTTTTGTAGCCCGGTCACCGGAATACGGTACACTGGCGGAAGCCATCACATCTAACTTAACTACACGCCTGGCTTTCACCTTCTTCCCAACCGTGGATCAATCAACCCTGATGGCTGGTCAACAGCCACTGAGAATGGGTTTCGTTAACAGTCAGGGTGCACCAATCAGCTGTCTATTAGCTAGTAACAGCTATTACCCTTACATCTGGGTTGAGGATGTTAAACACTACCTGATTATCGATCTAACCCCTAACGCCTCTAACAGTGTTGAAAGTAGATACAACATCATTGTTGGATTCCCCTATTTCACTACTACCACAACTTTTGACACCACCAAGTTAGATGAGTGGTTATATGCCACCAACAGTGGTAATCTCTATCTGTTCGAGGTGATTATTCCTGTCTTCGGTCTTAACAACTTACTGGTCCAACTAGACTTAACGAATGTAACCTTCAATTGCAACTGCAGTAGTTGTACTGTAGGCCAGTACTGTAACCCTCAAACAGTTAGCTGTCAAGACTGCACAGTCTGTGGCCAAGGCAACGGTGTCTGCTATGGACCCTGCGGTAATAGCTTTGCCAATAACCTTTATAGTAACAGCAACTCTTATGGCAGTGGTGTTTATGGTAATTCTGCAAGCATTGCTAGTAGTAGTAGTAATGAAGTTTGTGGTTTTGTCAATGGTGTCTACGCTTGTATTCCCTATTATCCTCCCACTCCCTCTGAGCCACCACCTCCGGTAACACCATCACCGGAGACGGAGTCTGGAGCTAACGTGGCTATTATTATTGGGGTTATTGTAATCTTCATCTTCTTGTTTGTGGCCCTGCTGTTTATTACTTTGGCCATTCGAGGTCGTGGTAAAGGCGGCAAACCATCTACTGGTGGTAGTAGTAATAGTGGTGGTACTAGTAATAACACCAACGGTAATATAACTTAGCATGTGCTATTTATCCTGGATGATAACTAGGTATAGTAACAGTTACAACTTACTATAAGTTGTATTTTTTTTGTACAAGTTAGTATGACTTATAGTCTATAGTTACGGCAATCCGAGTGTTGATGGTTGTAGTCATAACCACAATTACTATAGTCACCATAAATATCATTCGCCACAAAAACTATTGTGGCTACTAAAAGTATCCCACATCTCGGAGTTACGATTATAATGGCAATAACGATCAAGGCTGCAGCACTAGACTATGGCACACTTTTCAACCTACCTGACTCCCAAGGTAATAGTAGCTACACCTTCAGACAAGAAGTACCTGATAATGACCTCGCGGCCACACAAGCCACTGTGGGATGGGTTGACAGCGCTGGTAATGATGTACTGTGTTTCACGTTAGGTCAGAAGTACTATATCTATGCTTTGAACACAGTTAGCGCTGCTACCAGCAGCAATGGTAGTGGTAGTAGTGATAATAGTGGTAATAGTTTTACTACTAGTACCACTATTACCAGTACAAGAAGTTATCTGAATTTGAACACCCAAACACCAGCCACCACCAACAGTATTGTGCCTGGCTTCCCCTCACTTGTTGTCGCCAGTTCACTAGCCAGCACAGTTACCATCTGGGTTTTTCGCTCCGTTAGTAGTAACATCTACACCTTTGATGTCTTCAATAATAATGTTAGTGAATCAGTAGGGGTAACTCTGTCCATGATCTTCCCTGAAGGTAGCAACTATGAGTGTGGAGCTGGTGAAGTTCAAGGTGGTCTATCTACTGGTCTAATAGTGGCCATTGTGCTAGCTGGACTATTCCTATTAATTATCGTCATTGTCAGTATAGTGGTCAGTAAGAAGTCATCCAAAGCTATCAGCTTCGACACCAGTAGCAGTAGTCTTTCATCTCTAGGTCTCCCGTACTACCCTCTGCCACCGATCGCATCTCTCACGTCTCCTGTGGTTGCAGGAGCAGCAGTCTCTGTCCCTGTAACAAGTACAGCAACAGCAGCTGTTAACCTGTTTTGAGACAGTCAAGTTATCATATGCACCAACCTGTAGCTAAGAGATTGTAGTAAACCATCTGTCCTAACTAGTAACAGTTAGACTACTTAATGTCTGATAACTATTACCAGACAGAAATATGATCTACACTAGATGATAAACATTTACTGAATTTATGACTTTGATGAAAAGAGACCAGATTACTAGTTAGTAAAACATCCAAATTTCACCATGCTTAAATTTGTAAATTCACAACAGCTTATTGACGACTTTCAAAGTTGTAACCAGGGTCTGGTCATCCTTGACACGAGAGAGTTTGACACTTTTCGAATTTGTCACATTAAGGATAGTATCCACGTGCCGCTCGGCGCCCGCTGCTGTAAGCGCGGTAGTTCACCAGACAAGTCACGCTACATTTCGGCCTTTATCGGCAAGGATAAACTGCACAGTTGCAACAAGATTATTGTGATTAAGGGCTCTGACCATAACCCATACTTCGACAGTTTCTACTGCAGTCTACAGTCTATTGTTGCTAACGACAACACTGCTGCTAACGACAACACTGTTGTCGTTAGCAACAATACCAGTCCTGTTGTTAGTGACGATTACACCACTGCTATTAGCGACAGTACCAGTCCTGTTGTTAGTGACGATGACACCACTGCTATTAGCGACAGTACCGGTACTGAGGACAACGCTGTTGTTGATGACAACGGTAGCAGCAGCAGCAGCAAGTTGTGGCTGCTTAGTAGTGCCCAACTTGCTGAGCTACCTGAAGAGCTACTATATAGAGGTGAGACGTACTCCCTGCAAGACCAGCTCCAACACTTGGCACTCGGTATAAGCGCGCCTGGATCACAGCTCTGTAGCCTGAACAGGGCTGTTTCCAGGCTCAGCGTGGGAGCTGAGTCAGGAAAGTTCAGTGTGGGAGCTGAGTCAGGAAAGTTCAGTGTGGGAGGTGAGTTAGGGAAGCTCAGCCTACAGGCGAAATCCTGTCACTTCAGTTCCCAGGCCGGGCTAGGAAAGATCAGTCAGATCAACGAGCACCTGTACTTGGCCGGTAGTGACAGCTTCAACTTGGCCACCATCAGGACCGAACTACAGCAGTTGGGTATCGACGCCTGTATCAACTGTGCTGACGAGTGCCCTAATCCAGCTGGTATTGACCTGCCATGTCTGCGTCTCAACCTCAGTGACAATGGCAATGTCTGCTTGACTGATGAGTTGCTGATCACGGTGTTGGACTACATTGGTCGCTACAACAAGGTACTGATCTTCTGCTATGCTGGTATCTCACGCTCAGTGGCTGTTATTATCAGCATCATTATGTATCAGTGTAAGCGCAGCTATCACACTGTACTAGAGCAAGTTAGACAGATCCGACCTCAAGTTGATCCTGGTCTGCCTTTCGTTAACTTCCTGCTGCACTGGCAAGAGTTGCATGGCTTGGCCACCCCATCCCCTGTGATCGTCGCCTAACGAAGTAGATATGTATATCTATCTAACTGTATATTTGTGTCTTATGTTTTCCGTCTGTACATTGTTTGTGGTTCTCGTGTAGTTTATGTTTGATAGTTGCGATACATGATCCAAGATCATGTAGACTCTCTACTGTGCAGTTATAGCTTAACTATGTTGTGGTACAATAACCGTTAGTCTATACAACTCAAGACTACGTATACATATATGTTGTTGATAGTAAGGTATTACAAAGACACTACTTTACTTTCCTACACACATATACATGTACATATGTTCGCTGTGCTAGTAGAAGTCAAACATTACCTAAAGTGAAAGTTATAAACTAGCGAAAGTAGCTATCTCTTACAATGTTTCTCGACTGGCTTCTGGATCGGTTAGTGATGACTCAGCGTCGACTCTTATATCTACCACGTCAAAGAAGACAGAACCTCATCCTCTGGTAGAGGCGAGGAGGTTAGCCGTAGAAGCCAGGAGTCCTAGTAAGTTCAGTGACTTTAAGAGTGCCCAGCTGTGGAAGGCGATTTCTAATGGCTCCGTGTCAGCCATTAAGCGGTTCCTGATCGATCCAGAGGTTGATCTTAACTGGACTGATGCTAGCAGAGGTGAAAGCCAGCTCTTTCAAGCTATTACTCATAATCCGGATGTCGCAATTCTATTGCTAAACTTCAGTGAGCTTGATATTACTCATAAGAGTAAGGACGGTAAAACAGTATTTTCTCACGCTTGCTCTTGCTGTAAGTACGACAGTGATAACACACGCAGTAGAGAGAAGCTAGTTACTTTGCTGCTATCATTGCTGCGGCAGCAGCAGCAGCAGCACCTAACGCTCGCAGAAGTCAGCTTGACGGTGCTTACACCTTCAACGTATCAAGCTCTCAGTCTAACTTTAGACAACTATTGTTATCTAGAGATGGATAGCCAAAATCATGGTCCATTGTACCATGCTTGTAAAGCTGGTAATTTTAATGTCGTTAGGCAACTGTTAGCTCAGCCCGGAATCGAAGGCACCATTAACAGCAACGTCCACTCACCTCTGGTTCGGAGCTATGAGTTGGCGCGCGACCGATACCCTAACTCTGGAGAATACTCGAGGATAACCAGACTGCTTTTTGATGATCCAAGATTTGACATCAATGCTAAAGATAAACAACAAACCCTACTGCATCACGCCTGTAGGCATGGTGATGTTGACTTTGTTGGCTAGACCTGACATTGACGTTGAGCTAAAGTACGTGCTCGGAGGTGATCCTTTTGATAGAGGAGAGACACCATTCACGTTGGCATGCTTACGCTCTTATCCATCCAGTCCAGCCGTGGTTAAGTTGCTACTTAGTGATAGTAGGGTAGATGTGAATGTGACACTTAATGGTGGTTACACCATCTTCCATCTGCTTTGCATGACTAGATGGTGTAGTCACCTGGATGGTACCCCTTGTCATCTTGAGAGCAAAGGTTACCGAACCTGCACAGAATCGGAGAATAAGTGGTCCATCCTGAACATGTTGTTGAATAATCCCAGGGTTGACATCAATAAGGAGGCCGACGATGGTTACTTTCCCTTATTATCTGCCAAGAAGAAGGGATGCCCATCACAGCATCGTAACTCTGTCGAGCTGCTGCTTAGTGATCCTAGGATTGATGCCAACCGGGTAATGAAGCCAGAGCAAGCTCGATTGGCTGCCGCTAAAGAGGAAGAAGAGCAACAGACTAGTGATAGAGCTAGTGCAGTTATACATCGCATGTTAGCCACACATTATTAACATGTTATCGGTGGACTTGAGGTCCAGAAGTCTCTGTTAGGTTGGGACGCAAAGTAGTTTGTAACTCCAAGTTACAAAAAGCATACTTTATGATTAGAGGTTAGTAGTTAATCCTACTACAGGAACCTTTAACAGTTAATTATCTTATAACTTGTAGTGAGAGTTGTAATTATAGTAATCTCTAACAATTAGTTATCTTATAACCTGTAACAAGAGTTATAATCACAATAGTCTCTAACAGTTAATTACCCTATAACTTGTTGTGAGAGCTATAATCATAGTAATTTTTTTAACTCTGCTCCAGGTCGGAATATTTACCTGTAGTCTAATAACTCTTATGACCAACTACCAACCCTCATGTCTGAAGAGATTATGTTCGCAATAAAGTCTTACAGTATCTCTTTGGTCATAAAATGTGGTTGACTAACTTGTTTAATTGGTTGACTAGTATCTTCACCTCAACAACACAACCACGGCTGACTAGTGTAAGCAATCACCGGGTTAAGGAAAAGACTGTAGTCGATTATCTGACTAAGAAGTTAAGTGGTTACAGTTTAGTCTGTAACAAGACAGCTGGCAACAGTAAGTTACGTCCGGACATCTGTATTAGTCTGCCTAGTCACACTGTCATTGTAGAGGTGGATGAACACCAGCACCAGAATTATGAGAGCGAACAGCAACGTATGCGCGATATTAAGGCTGCTCTGAAGTGTAAGACTGTGGTCTTTATTCGCTTCAATCCTGATGGCTATCTTGACAGTCAACGTGTCAGGCACAAGTCATGCTGGTGTACTAATTCTAGCACGGGTGCTATAGAAGTTAGTGATACACAGCAATGGCAAACACGCTTAAAACAGCTCAATAAGGTAGTGGTGGCTCAACTTCAAGCTATACCTTCTAAGTCCTTATCCACTATCTACCTCTTTTATGATGGTTATAGTAGTAAGTAATTTACACCTTTACCTCTTAGAGAGATAAACACAACCTGTTCTTCTGATTATTGGTTATCGTCTTATCCCAACACTAACCTCTTAACTACCAAAGTGAAGATTCTATCTTCTGAGTTGAGAAATGGATGACTTGTTGCAGCAGCAACTGTTGACTCTTAAGCTGGCTTACTTACAGGCCCAGTGGTCTTACATAGAGGCAGCTAAAGATGTATACATTACCAAGCTTAGTGAGCGGCTAAATCAGCTAGGTAAGATCTATTCGAGGCAGCAAGTTAAGGCCATGCTTGGTCAAGAAGAAGAGCTCGACTCTTGTGATTATCGTGCTGAAGATATAATCGATGATGATGTTGACATCAAGAAGCTCTACCACGAGCTGATGTTGCATTTCCATCCTGACAAGAATACTACTACTACTACTACTTCAGATCAAACACAAGATATTGAAGATTGTCACAAGATGGCTGCTGAGATCAACAGTTGGTATCGGGATGGTCATTACAGTAAGCTGGTGGAGCTGCATCAGAGATTGGGCAAGTCAACAGGTACTACTACTACTACTAATCTTAACGTTAAGACGACTACTATCAACACAGAGATGTTGGCAGCTGTGGCCGAGTTACAGAGTCAGATAAAGTCAGTCACTAGCAAGCTTTACTGGCAGTGGCATGAGGGTAGTGCTGATGACAGGCGAGTGATAGAAAGCTACTATTTCTACACTGAAGAGGAGGCTAAGACTTACATAAAAACCCATACTGAGCGGATGGCTGCTGAGAACGAGAGTATAAGACTTGAACTTAAGTATCTCTGTAGTACAAACCGGTCGATTATCCGCTCGTTCCTGTCTATCATCGGTCGTCACCTGGAAAGAGGTGGTGATGCACTAGTCGACTATCAGCTCCGCTACCAGGAGCTCAAGGACAGGTTTGCTATTATGGATGCGAATGACGACAATAGCGACAGTTCAGCACTGATTGAACTCCGTAATGAGGCCGACAAGCTGAAGACTGAAGTCAAGTCTAAGCTGTCTGATCTGTCTAGTCTATCTGGGTCTAAATTAGACAGCCTAGACAGATCAGACGAACTAGACAGTAGCAGTGTCTCTGACACGGTATAATACTAGTTACAAATTACAAACTTGTCCTGTATAATAGTTAATGCTACCTCGGGTGGCACTGCAATCACTATCTGTCTTCTCATATGATAGTTATATTTTTATCTTTGTTTGTTATAGTGCTCCAACTAATTTCTAGTTCTAACAGCTAGGGATTATGACAAAGTTGTAACTATAGTAGATTGTTACTGTAGTTATAACTTTTATAAGTTACTACAATTATAGTAGACAATAGTCTACTATGAAGTGTATCATGATGCCTGTATCATTAACAGAGATGAAAAATTACTGTTGACTATTATAAACAGCAGTAAAATTGTGACCATGACAATCTACACTGTGGTGTCAGCCGTGAGCCGCCGGCTACTTGACAGACACAGTTATAGCAGTACTGGTAGTGAACAGGTGTTACCCGTGACCAAGGTCAGAGGTGTTTACAGTGATAAACAACAAGCTATTGACTGTTGTCTAGCTGTAGTCAAGCAAGATTGGCTTAGTGAAACAGCCGGTAACATAGCTGAGTTGGAGCAGAAGCTTGATAGCTGTGATAGTGAGATTGCCAGGTTATCATCGAAACGGCGGCAAGCTAACAGTAGTACTGATAGTGCTGTCAGTGATGATGAGCCTGTTGTACCTACAGATGTGGAGCTGCTAGTTATGGCTATAGCTCAGAGGTCACAACTGCTGTCCTGGTTCAATGAGTTTGCCGTCAGCCCCACTATTCTCTACCCAGCTTCGATGGCCACTGTTAGCCGTAAACAGAGCAGGAATGTGACAGGTACCATGGTCACAGGTTGGTCTGGCGACCTGCTGAACGAGGGTATTAATCCTGTCACTAAGGGCCAACTCAAAAATACATCCGTACCATCACCCGCGTTGTCGGCTCTTGACATCGACGATTCGCTAGTGCTGTCAGTACTTGGGATCCACAACTCACACTATTGTGTGTTCAGCTCTGAGCTTGACAAGTAGCCACTAGACTCGACAGTCGTTGTAGTTACAGATTAAGAATCTGTGATGATAGCAATTACCATTATACATAAGTTTAGCTTATGTATGTTTTTTTACTTTCTGCTTCTGGTCAACATATGGGTTACTATCATAATCCATGCAAGCTAATAACAGTGTGTAGCTTATGTTATAAGCTATATATTTACAACTTGCATAGATTATGGTAGTTACAAAGTTGTAAGAGAAGTAGTAGGTTATAAGACTATTCTTATAGTAACCTATAGTTACTGTCATCTATACAAAATAGTAGCAATCTAACTTAGCTGTCATAAGCTACAACTTTACAACTTTTTACTGGGTTGCAACTTGCACAGATTATGGTAGTTACAAAATGTAGTAGAAGTAGTAGAGTACAATTCTTAACTAGTATATCTTGTAACTGTTACAAGATTATCTTCATAATAATAATAACTGTAGCTATTGTTACAATTTGTAACTACCATAACCTATACAAGTTATAACTTAATAAAAGCTGTAAAGATATAGACTATGATAGGAGTAGTTATAGTCGACAATGGTGGATAGACAGATAGACAGATAGACAGATAGACAGATAGATATTACTTATAACTATTACAGTTAATGTTGTTGTTGTTGTTGTTGTTGTTGTAACTGAGTTACAACATTATGTTTGCATTAGCTCTGTGACAGAAGGTCTCTACTGGACTAATCGCCTGTCAACGCACAACAAGATTTCACTTGCCAAACATGTCACCGATGGTGCCAATACTGCGCTTGAAAGCGTGACGTGACAGTCTACCTCCACCTGTTATCGTGGCCCGTACAGTCTGACCTCGAGTTCCAATACCAGTCTCCATCTCTTTCGAGATGTCATCTGTTAGGATGTCGGCTAGCCAAGACTTAAGGTACAACTCAGCTGTGTTGTCATCTTTGACATTAGCAGCCAGACTGTTGGTAATGGCTAGCCTAATAGTTCTCAGATCAGTTAACAGCTGAGTGATCTGCTGCTGTTGTCTGTCATTGTCAGTGTCACGTCTCTTCTTACAGCGACGAGCTTTGACAATATCAACATAGTACAGGTTGAAGTTGGACACTAACTTGTTATTGAAATGACTGAGTAGTGACTGATTGATCAGTTGACTCTTAGCTGCTGTCAACACTTCCGTTAGAACTGCTGTTATTTCTGTGGTTACATCATCAACAGTAGTAGTATTCACTACCTCTGTTGCTGATGATAGCAGAACTCTGTCAATGGTAGTTGTTATTGATGTCTGTAGCTTCTGTGACATAACCAGGTTGATAGCAGTAGTGATGGCGGTTGAGATGCAATCATGACAACGCTCATCAATCTCTGTAAGTTCAACCTTGTAGGTGTCAGCCAGTGACTGTATGTTCTTGTTTACAAAGTCTAGAGTGTTGATCACAACAAACAGCCTGTCCAGAGTTACAACTGTAACCGCACTACTAGTAGCAGATCTGCCTTTTATTTCTGGGGTAGAAGAAGACGACAGCAGACTTGTGTCCGCCACTCGTGACAACTTACTCAACCAGGCTGTCGTCTTGACTGTGGGTAGAAGGGATGTTGGAGATAGAGGAGAGGTAGATGGTGACTGCTGCTTTGATGTTGACCTTAGACCCGAGGCCAACATCAGTCTATCCAAGTAGAAGGAGGTGTAGTTGCTGAACATGCTCATCAACTCTAACACAGGCATAACGGGCATTAGATGACGAATCTGCTTAATTGACAGCCTGTAGTACTGGAACAGGTCGCTAGCAGACACATAGATGCCAACATTGACTGTGGTAAACTCCACCTTGTCAAGCCAGGTATCCAACCCCTGTTGCTCAGCCGCCAAGAAGCAGGGTGTTAGCAGCTTGAATGACGATGACAGCAACATATCATGACGCTTCTCAAAGCTTACTGTCATCTTCATTATAGCAGCCACCTGCACTAGTGACAACTGTTTGCTACTGTTGGTAGCCTTGCTACTACTACTACTACTGCCACTGCTACAGTAGTAGTAGTAGTAGTAGTCACTGGCATACTGTTGACACAATTCAGCAATTCGAGGCTTGAACTGCTCGATGAAAGTAACTTTGAAAACCTGCGGAAGAATCACTGTCGCGGTCACGCTAGTGGTGATCGTAGTAGAGGTAGAATTAGTAGTTAGAGACTGAGTAGCAACATCATTGTGCTGGTCATGTTTGACAGCATAGCCGACCATCTGCTCGTACCAGATGAAAGCAGCCTTGAGGTCACTGAGGTCATTGATCGGTTGACGATACTGGTGTCGGCTGGTGTACTGCCGCTCATATTCAACGTGACAACCTAGAGCTACGGCCAGCCGATAGCTAGTAAGACTGAAGTCACCAGCCCTAGCCATCTCCATCGTTACCCTCTGATACTGTAACTTCAACCTGTCAAACTCTTCCAGCAGCTCAATTAGGCTTCTGGTGCCTCTGCTACTGCTGCTGGCAGTAGTAGTAGTAGTAGTAGAGGTAGCTGGAGCGGTAGTAGTCTGCGACGCGCACACTGCATGCTGTAGCAAACAAAGCTGGTGAGCGCTGAAGATAGTGGCCAGTTGGCAACCGGCTGTGAATAGACCCACAATGTCACCATCAACAACACAGTTTTTGCTCTTGATGTCAAAGACAATCCTTACTAGTAGCTGCAATTTCTCTAGAGTAGAGATAGTTGTCGTCAAGTTCTTCTTGGCAGTCTGCAGTTCGGCCAGCTGCTTGGGCACTTCGATGGTGGTGATGTGATCAACGGTAGTTCTGATGTTGGACAAGCGATCAACCAGCTTATTGATGTCACCTTTGGCCAGCTCAATCTCGAGCTCGGCAGTTAAGCAACGCTTGATTGCCGCTTGAATGTCGGCCTCGTTGGCTACAACGTCGCGATTGATGTCACTCAGCAGACTGTCAAGCTGCCGGCTAGTAACCGTGGTTGGCAACAGCTGATTCACCACCCTGATCCTGTCCTCGAGCTCATCACAACCCGACATTTTACTACTGCGCTATAATGCGCAACACCACATCCCTATTAGAAAATCACTTTATATGTTAGTGGCCAACTAACTTGCCTGAGATTGAAAAGTACAGTAGTAGTAGTAGTAATAGCAGCTGTTAGTATGTTATCATAACAATTACAGTTTATAATTTGTAGTAAGTTATATGGATTACAAGTTGCTATAAGTTATCATATCCTAGAAGATATAACAACTATATCCTGTAATAATTGCAACTTATAGATATAACTTCCAGTAGGAATAAACTGTTGTATCTTCCAGGTTATAGTAATTTGTAATTAACACAAGTTGCAACTTACTACAGATTACAAACTATAACACTATGATGGTATTACAAGAATAACTAGATTACAGTATGGATACTCTGAAAGTACTAAATACTACATATTGAATATGTAGTTGAGAAGTAGCAGGGGCTTATCGGTGTCATGTCATCATGGCCAATAGACCAAAGTCGTCGTCGTTGTTGACAATGTCAACATCATCCTCATCTTCACCATGGAAGTAGAGGCTAATATTAACTTCATCCGTTTCACTGGCAATCACATTACCATCAATATCGTAGTCAATAACAGACTTCTGTTTGATACGATCAGCGTCAATATTAGCGACAACCTTAGATTTGACCTGGCCATTACTGTGGTAGCTACAGTAGTAGGTCCACTGACCTGTCACACTACCGTTCTTGTACACTCCGGTACACCTAAGTCTATTCTGACCATCGGGGTAGTACTCAGTGTAGTCATCATCGTGGAGCACACCCAACTTAAACTTGGACTTTGAAAGTAGCACTGACACTATTTGTTCAGTGTTGCTGCTGCTGCTGTTATTGTTAGTGCTAGCAGTAGCAGCAGTAGCAACAAAATTGCGTTGCCACTCAAGATAACCATTGTCGTGGTAGCACTCATAAGCTAATGGTGAGCCTGGATAGTCGTAATAGTAGGAGGAATGACCAGTTCTACTACCAGTATAGTCATGTTGAGCTCTAATGGCTACACGCCTACTACTAGGGTAGTAGGCTACGTATAATCCCCTTATGTAAGGGTGACCTCGCTCAGACATAGACTGCTGGTAGTTCTCCAGGATTGAACTTCTGGTTTCACTCAGCTTCCTGATGTCAGGCTTGATGCTACCACTTTCAGTCTGATATAGGTAGATGCCAAGCCGCTCTTCGAGTCTATCACGACCGATGTCGCCAAAACCAAAACCGTCAAGTAGAGGGAATGAGCTCATACTCTTTTTGACACAGTAAGTCTTGCCTTCAATCACCAGTAGCTTCTTGTGATCATAGTTGAACCAGCGAGTCATGAAGTTGTTATCTGACTGTAGTTGCTCGGGGATAAGTTGATAAGGTAGCTGCAGGAAAATGTCCTCCTGCAGATGTTGTGGCAGAGCCTTGATCTCCTGCATAAACTTACTCAGCTTAGCAACTATCTCACTGATGAGCATGTGATAGTAGCTGTCATCCATCAGGTAGCTGGCCAATAGCAGGCTACTAACCAGGTACTGTTGGCGCTCTTCATTGAGTGCCGCTCTCATCAGATGAAGGAAAGCTATTTGCTCATTCAGACCGCTGTCATCGATTACAGTTGTTGACAAGCTAGTTAAGTCGAACATCGCCATCTGTGCTAACAGAGCAGTGTTACTGTCCGCAGCACCTAACGTCCGCGGTAGCGGACTTGACGGTGCGCGTGCTTGGAGCGCCGCAGAAGAGACAAACTTAGTACCAGCACTGTAACCGACGTAGCTATCAATAGTTTGTTGCTCTTTACACCAGTCAAGGTACAGCTTGAGTTCTGTCAGTGAATCAACAAACCTCTCATCCAACAAGATTGTTGTAGTTTTCTTGCTGTGCTCGTTGAGCACACTGAGCATAGACTGGGTCTCCAACTGATCACTAATGTAACTGGAGCTGATGTGACTTTGGGACCTGTAGCAGATGGCGTAGATTATGTTGTTATTAGCAATCTTAAGTTTGATCAGCAGCTGTATACTGGACATGTTTGTAGAGGTTGAGTGTGATTTCAAGGTTTGCAGGGACCAACTGTTACAACTCATAATAGTCAATTTTACAACAGGCTGTTGTTACCTAGTAACAACCTTCTTGATTGTTACCTAGTAACAATCAAGAAGGTCGGTTTGTGGCAAACATAACGTTAGTTGGGAAGTTTTAGCTAATCACCAACTGATCAATCCTTGATAAGTTCCAGTCTAGCATAACTACTACAGCTTGAAGTTGTAGAAATATCCGGTAACTTAACAGTCAACTAGTTGACTAGCCAAGGATTACTGTCTTCAGCATCAACTGTTAGACCATAAGTTAGTAATTCAAGATGCGCCGGTAACAAGTGCCTAATACCGAAATGCTCAGCTGCCCTGGAAAGTGTGCCTGGGTCCACTACAGTTTCAAGTCTATCAAACTCCACGATGCTCATCTTGAGCTGAGGATACAGAAATTCGAACCCCAAAATGAAACCAGCACCATATAATTTAGCCAGCTTCAGAGCGTGCTGAGCTGTCGCATTGAAGAGCTCAACGATCTCAGCACCGTCACTGAAACGATTAACTGAGACGGGTAGTGATTTGCTCCTTAATAATTGATTAGTTATCACAACAGCTTCATTATGCTTAAGCTCGATACCTCTAATCAAACTTGTATATTTAGACATGAGTCTGTATGATTTCATATAACATAACACTTTAATATATTTGTTTATTGCTGGTAGTAGCTTTTCCATAATAGCAGTATTAGAATATAGTAGCAACTACTGTAGTCTGATAACACAGTCGCTTGTGAGTTATAACTAACTAGTTGTTGCACTCACATGGATCAGTAAATTTTAGTTAAGGAAAAGTATGCAGCAGACAGAGTGGACCAAGTTTCAACATCATGACCCTCAAGGGTCACAGGTTAGAGAGGAGTTTGTGGCCAAAACCACTATCGCTAATGAGTTGAGAAGATCAGAGGTGTTTCGGACCTTCTTTGCAGCACCAGGTCCGACTGCAGTTGTTTCTGAGTTGCACGTCAACAGTTACATGGCCACTTCAGGGTTCCCAATCTATGATCTGCTAATCAAGTACCAACTCGATAACAACGATCTGTTAGATGGTCCAGGTTCTGTAAGCTGGTCAGAACCTCAAGGAAGATATGATCGAATTGAGACTACCTTCACACATGGTGTCATAACTGGCAACTTCGTTCACTATCGGGGTTATCCAACTGTAGAGAGGTTTTTACAGCTCGCCTTCAGCACAGATGGTAGAGCTGTTGCTAGTATCTTCATAGCTGAAGATACTGGAGTTATGATCATCAGAGGTCTCGGTTATAATCTAGTAGGTCATAGTAAGATTGGTGATCTCTTCGCAGACTACCCCATCTTTCTTCCTGGTAACACTGACATAGAGGGCAAGTTTGCTGCCTTCTTAAGGTTAGTGGATGAGGGTCTAATTAGGATAATTCGCTAACTACTACTGTTAATAACTTAACATGCTACATGAACACAACAGTAAATAACTCTTTATGAGACTATAACAACTCCAAGTTGTTATCGACCGTAACATACCAGACTTTACCGCTTAATGATGAGAGATTGTAGTAGTTGTTATAAGCAGACTAACTACAACTCTTTGTCTGGTTAGAATAACCTAACAACGCTACTTCAACAACAACATCTATCTTGTTTACTATTACACCTCTTCAAGAGGAGTACGATTTGTGACGTTGTCACCATCGATGGTGACAACAGTCACGCTATCAAAGACTTACTTGCGGTAGAAGACACCCTCCCAGTACTTGATGAAGGTCTCAGACGCCATGCCGGTACCCAACTTCCTCAGTCCACCACCAATGAAGACACAACCCACAGCACCAGCACCAATCTTGAGACAGGAGGTCAAATCAACACTCATCAGCGGGGTAAAGACTGGCTCCGGACTACCGCCAGCCTGCATGGCCTTGGCCACCAGGTGCAGAGCGTACTGGCAAAGTGAGATGCCACCACCGGAGATCAGCCACACCACCATCAGACTAGAACCTTCAGACTACGTCAAAATGCCAGGAAGGTGCCAGCTTGACCCGCAGTATTACCCACGGCAGTGTTGACCATCCTAACCACAGTCATGTTATTGGAGTCAGCCACCAGGTTGCGGGCGGTAGCAGTAGTAGTAGTGGTACTGTTCTGTTCCTGATCGTCAGACATGGTTGAATTGAGTTGGATTGATTCGGTTTTATGTTGTAAGTGGCCGCTGTAATAGCAACTAAAACTCAGTTATGTTGATAGCCTGTGTGAGCTAGATGTTGTCATCAAAGATTGTATGATAAACAATCTAACTGTCTACTGGTTGAAATTGTCATACTAATAATAGTCAAGGATTCTGCTGATAAAGATTAGACTCTTACAAGTACTACTTAGAGTAGTGCTGTTACCTAGCATATGTTGCATTCAGAAAGTCAAGCTGTTCTTCTAGGTCATAACGGCTATGACTGACGAGTGGTATTTTCACATAGATAGTAGTGGCAGTAGTAGTCCGGTCTCTGTCGGTATCGCTGTTGTCAGCACTACTGCTGACAATATCTTCAGTGTACCGCAGCTGGCGGCTGTGGAGTGCACCCTTAATGTCGGCCAATGGAGCTGCAATAGACTTTGTAACCGTTATATCATCCTGATAGTCAATTACCACCTTAATTATGGTTGCCATTTTACTGTTGCTGAGTGACTACGGCTTTTCAGTTACTTAGCAACTTCCATTCAGCTACAAAATTGTGTTATAGTTGCTATCATAACAGAGGTGCTTCCGTTATAAGTTGTTGTTGTAGTTATAAGTTGTTGTTGTTGTTGTAGTTATAAGTTGTTGTTGTAGTTATAAGTTGTTGTTGTTGTTGTAGTTATAAGTTGTTGTTGTTGTTGTAGTTATAAGTTGTTGTTGTTGTTGTAGTTAA
>Ga0302309_10002093_pt1 | contig 17109 bp, 8 predicted proteins | sample III_Palsa_N1_1_FD_200453 | JGI IMG/M metagenome (GOLD analysis project Ga0302309, IMG submission 200453) | Peat permafrost microbial communities from Stordalen Mire near Abisko, Sweden - III_Palsa_N1_1 | ecosystem: Environmental > Terrestrial > Soil > Palsa > Peat permafrost | place: Sweden... | reverse complement strand
CTTGCTTCTGTGAATAAATGTGCGCAATTTATCAATAGCCCCGGCTACCGGGAAAGCATGACAAATGATTGGAATCAGGCGCTCAGCTTGGTCAGGGTCACGAAATTGATTTGTTTTCGAGTCAATCAGTTCCTCTGCCAACGTTAACGCAGCCTTGTATGGTAGTGTTTTAGAAGTTGGTGGCAAAGTCAGTTTTTCAGGGAATTCATACCAAAACCGAAATAAAAGAGTTTTTGAATCTGATTCCTGAGCGTATCTCGGCGGATTAATCTTGAACTCACGAGATGCCATCCCTAAAAAAATTTTGACCAATTTGGATTAAAATTTGAATTTGGAATTAATCAACCTCAACTGAATCTGCCAACATGTCCAGTTGTGATTGTGTGAGACCTCGTGATGCTCGTCTGTCCGGAAGTTCTTTCGCTCCAGGAATCGGAACCATTAATTATTACAAAGAAGGTGGGAAAGGCGATTTAGTTCTTTTCGATTTTACCAAGACCAACACGGATGCAAAACCCGATCGTTGTTGGTGGGGCGATGTGCATTACATCATTGGTGGCCCACCGCGAGGAGAAAAGTTAGACTCCAAGCTGTGGTGTCTTCATGACCCAATGATAAGCAAGGGCAAGCCATTTTGGTCTTGCGATGACAGCTATGGAAGCAAAGTGGGTCCGAATGATTGGTCGATTTTGCCTCACAAAACAGGCGACCTGGTATCCGGCATGGAGTATCAAGGGAAACTATGGGTTCAACCCCCACTTGTCTCAACAAAACCTGCTGTTAAGAAGGAAGAACAAAAAGAAGAAAAAGAACAAAAGAAATCTCCTGTCGTGAAATGCGAATCATGTGGCGCCACTGATAAAGTCGGTGATCCTCCATGTGATTGCGGAAAAAAAGAAGAAGATGATCGTTCACCAACGAAAGTTGTTGAAGTCATGCGCGAGTCGGAGTGCAGAAAGGGAATCAGGACAAAAATCGTCAGCCAAGATTATGAATCTCCTACTCTATCTCCACCATTTGATGTGAACGCGCCTGTTAACCGCATTACACCTGAGATAACGGCAAGATATACGCGTTTTATAAAAACATCTGAATATGATCGCGCTATGCTCGCTGACTATCTCAAAAATACCCCCAAAGAATGACGGTGTCGCAACTATGCCGAATGGTGATTCGTGGCTAATAAAACTTCCCAACCTCGAACGTCATGCGATTTTAATGTATTTTAATGCCAGGAGCCACGGAGGAGATGACTCAAAAAAAGGCAAAGACTCCCCGCTCTGATTCTGACGAAGAAAGAGATGACGCCAGCGCTTCAAAACGTTCGAAGAAAGATTTGAAGTTAGTTTGAAGTCCAATTTGGGTCAATTAATTTCCAATCGAATCTATGTGATCTTGTCTTTTTTGTGTGTGTGATGTGTTACGAAGAAATACAATTCGTTCAGATCCACAATAAATCTTATCCAAGAAAAACAATTATTTTCTGCGACAACTTGATGTCTCTGCGGCGGCGGGCACAACAATTGGTTGATGACAATGAAGGGACTGGTACTGGTAAATTTGATTATTCTACAATTCGATGTACAATTCAAACAATTTCGGCGCCGTGGTTTCACAACTCTTCTCCAATTTATACGCCAGGACTGAATCCATTCAGTGTTCGTTTGGGGACAAGCAACGATTGCGTAAATTAACGCGAAGGGGTTCGATGTTTAAGATGAAATGACAAATGTATTGAATTCGTCGTACAATCACTTTTCAAAGAGTTCAGCCCAGCATGCAAGCGCTATACTTCTCGAAGTCGTTGTGTTTGGCGACGAGCCTGAAGTTAATCATTGGGAGCTGAAATTTCATTCCATTCTCTGGCACTAGCACTTCGACATTCCACATTGCCACAGGGTAGTCTCGGCAAGGGTAGATATTTAGAACTGACAGAACTCTAGCAGTGAGAACTTCTTGCCGATATTCTGATACCCTTGCGCGATCCGACAGTATCACTTGGTCAAAGCGTTGAAGCGGGCACTCCCTGTCAATTTCTTTCAGCTCTGCCAATATGTTCGCATTTGATTTTCCTTTGAACTGAAAGCTGGGCTCGACTTTCTTTTCTTCGACCTGCACTTCTGATTTGCTCTTTCCCTTGGTTTTGGCTTTTTTTCCTTTGCTTTTTTCAACTTCATGGTCGTCCGCTTCTGCCTTGCGTTTCCCTTTCGTCTTTGTTTTGCCTTTCTTGGATGCCGCAGACATGATGTCTAGTGAGAATAGGGCAATCTTGAAAGAAAAAGTGTGATTTTTTCATTTAAATCATATAACAAAAACAACTGTTTGGAAAATCAGTTATCAGACGATTTGTGAGAAGAAGCAACCGGTGCAGCACTGTTCGACGGTTTAGTACATAAATTTCTGCGCATACGCCTGTGGTTGATTAGTTGCGATCGTATATTGCTGATAATGGGTTGGATAATTCGCGCTCGCATAGGCGTGATGCTGGCATTCACGCTCGAATTTGTCCTTGATACCGTTGAAATTCTCCACGTCTTGGTCAAGGTCGTCTCGAGCTTGCGTCACGGCTTGTTCTTTTTTGACGAGTTCATTTTGTCTGCGCGCTAACACAGACTCATGTTGTTCAACTTCTTTCTCCCGGCTGTCAAGATCGCGTTCCCTATCGCACAATTCACGACGCCATTTTTCCAGACGTTCATCTTTTGACTTCAGGATGGCATGTTTTTTTCTTGTTAACGCGTCAAACTCTCTCTTCTTCGACACAAGTTTGTCCTCGCGATCAGTAAGTTTCGCTTCTTCTTCCAAAAATCGCTCATTCACTTCCTGTGTGTGTGTGTGTGTGTGTGTGTGTGTGTGTGTGTGTGTGTGTGTGTGTGTGTGTGTGTGTCACATACCTTTTCTTTCTGATCCACTTTGGCCAAAACATTGGCGGCTGTCTCGCGAAGTTGAGTTGCATGCGTCACCACGTTTTTCTCACGCTCGTCCAAGGCAGCTTTCTCTTTCGCATAATCCTGTATAAATCCAGCTTCAAATTCGCTAGCAAGACGACTTCTTTCTTTGAGACATGCCATCTCAGCAGCAAGTATTGCCTCTGATGATTTAAGCTCGGCTGTGCCACTGGTCAATGCAGCTTCACGTGCAGATAAATTGGCTTCGCGCTCAGCCAGATCACGTCTCGTGCTTTCTCCAAGGTCGATCAAATCTTTAACATCTTTAAGCGCAGCCCATTCAGCAGCCAGCCTTGCTTCGCTGACAGAGAATTCCGCCGCTCTTTGAATCATACTCCGTTCCATTTCTTCCCGTTCAGTGCGTGCACGCTTGGAAAACTCAATTTGCGATTCAGAATCAACAGCACGTCGAGTACGCTTGCGATTGCGAGTGGACATGGTTGGATGCGGAAAAAGGGGGCGTTTAAAAACGATTTGGATTTAATTTACCTGATTTGGATTTAATCAACTTCAAATTTCTTAACTGCACCCACGATGTCTTCTAAACCTACAAAGCGAGGTGCTAAGCGCCAGGCGAGTGCTAAAGCTGCTAGTGTTGGAAAATCCAAGAAGAAGAAGGCCAAAACTACTAAGAAGGAGTCAAAAAAACCTATGGATGTCTTGGACAAAATATGCGTCGCATGCGACATCACTTACGTGTCATTGGCTACCAATTGCGATGCATGCGGCCTGGCATTGGTTCATCAGCCTGATCCTGCTGCTAAACCTAAGGAGAAGAAGAAGAAATCGAGCGAGCCTAAGGAGAAAAAGAAAAAGAAATCGAGGGAAGCAACTGGGCCGGTTGAATGCGAACGCTGCTTCAGGCATATTACCGAAGAACCTAAAATCTTGTACATGTGGATTCCTTGGATGATGTGCGAGGAATGCTTCGAGAAAGCAGAGAAAGTTAAGTGTCCCAAATGTGGCGTATTCAACAAATGGGACGCGGTTATTTGCGGAAAAGCTGGTTGTGGCGCTGAGATGCCAATTGGTGTAAAAACCAAAGGCAAGGCAGTCGCGCGCGCTATTCTCAAGAGAGAGAAGGAAAAGAAAGAAAAAACCAAGCCCGCGCCTACCACAATTTCAATCAATCCGCAAGATTTGTATATTCGTGTGGAGCTTGATTCTGACTGCGATACGAGTTCTGCCACATACCTGCTCAAAACGCCGACTGCGAAAAACGCCAAGGAAGCCAAAAACCAAGGTGTGTCTTGGGTGCGCCGCAAGTATTATGGCACCGCCCCGATTACCAATGCGGAGATGTTAAAAGATTTCACGCAAGATGAAGATTTCAGTCCGGCTAAAGCGATGGTTCGATGTGCTGCGAAGAGCGCCTATCGCTCAATTGAAGTGCTCACTGCTGCCGAATTGCTGAACGCGCCCAACATTGATTCTGCTTGAATTTTGATTCAAATGCCGTTATTATCTAGCAGAAACTCTCTTTTTTTCACAAATATCCACAGAATTTTGGGGGAAATTCATTTGGATTAAACTTACTTTCATTTGGACTTAATTTGCTTTCCATTTCTCATACTCATCATTTGACATGACTAGTCGCCCCGCTAAGCGTTTAGCAGTTTCTGCATCTTGCACACCTGTTAAACAGAAATACACCGAGCAACAGCTCAATGAGGCAAAATCGTGTGGTGGGTTCGCTAGTATTCCAGCGGCTGTGCTTCTCAACAGTTTTTTACCATATTTGGATCATGATTCGAATGCGTGTCTAGCTCAATGTGGCCGTTTTTTATCTCGACAATTATCTCTATGTTTACTTGGGAGTGGCACATTTGGAACTTCTCCGACACACGCGCTCAAAACATTGAAGTCAGTTACTACTGTTTATTCCCGCATCTACAATCGTCCACTTCTGGCATTATCAAATTTACAGTCACTTACAATCAAAGGTCACTACGATGATTGTCAAAAAAGCGAGGGCGATATTAAACTTCGTTCGATTCCCACATTCCCCGCAAACCTTCTTCATCTGGAAATCAATTGCATTGGCTACATTCAAATTGGGAAATTGGTACTCGGGCTGCAAAGCTGTTATAGAACTTTAAAAAGCCTTCGTCTTTCAGTCGACATTGATTCAACTGGATGGCCAAATTACCTACCCTTTATTTCATTTCCTCAGCTCACTACTTTTAAATTTAATGCCAAAGACGAACTGTCTGATTCAAGAAATCTCGGATTAAAATCAACGCTCGCGTTATTTTCAGCAATGCCAAATATTACCGACTTGGAATATCGCGGTAAATACGATCAAATAATTCCAGTATATTTTCCCAAATTACGCCATCTTTACCTGTATGACCGAAGCCCATTACGGCGTGTGGACTTCAGCGAGTGCAGTAATCTGGAAACGGTCATTATTGACGAAGCGCATGTGAAGTCTGATCCGGACACAGACAGATATCGTTTTCCGAAAAGCATTCGTCACATTCACATTCACGATGCTCTTCGGGAATTCACACCATGTGATTTACCGGAATTGGAAAGTTTCGAGGTTTGTCCATTCATTTATGTTGTTGTTTACTGGTCATTAATCACAAAATATGCAGTTTTATTCTCATCATTTTTCTGATGATACTCTCCCACGACTTGGAGAATTAAAATCTTGCCCTGCATTGCGAAACGTTGTCATTCATCCACGTTCTTCCGACGACATTTCAAGTGCCGTCGCGAATACTGAGTTTTTGACATCAATTAGGGACCCAAATGTGTTACCATCGCTCAGATTATTTGTGCTGGCGGAAGATGAGAGCGATTACGGTTGCTATATGGGTGGAACTCCAGTTGACCCCGATGAGATAATTCCGCGTGAAATCTTCGATCAAGTTGCTGACGCGCGACCCAAATTGCACTTATTCGTGCGCACAGGCGAATACAAATTCGACAGCCATGGATACGACAATAGTTCGATCGTCGATTCGCAGGCGGGTGAAGCTCCAAATGTTTATCGGAATCCCTTTCTCTCATACGATTTACCACGGCCTGACACTATCCGTCAATATGCTATTCCAAACCGTGAATTAGACGAACCTGAAGATTAAACCTATCGTGCTGAATCTAAATTTAGCCATTTGGAATAAATGGAATTTATTACGAATTTGGATTTAATAAAACATTGTGTTTTTTTGGCGCAAGTAGAATTCCACAAGGTGATGATATCTGACATATATGAATTAACAACGATCTTAACGTTTCTATTGTTTCTTTCTTTTTAATTCAGCTGCAATGTTACGATGGGTTATCATTTGCCTTTGCTTCATGGGCACATTCGCCCAACCGGTTTTGAAAATAGGCATCTTGTATCAATCCGTTGGTTCAGTCAGCTACATTAGCAAAACAATCTTGATTGCTGCAAACATGTGGTTCGAAGGCGTTAAAGAAGGCGGGAAAGGCATTGCTAATACCGGCATCCAACCCCTTTTGATCTACGAAGATTGTGGCAATAATACCGCTGAAGCAGTGGCGGCAACTAACAAGTTGATTGCTCAAGGCGTGGTGGTGATTATTGCGCCTAGTGGCAATCAAACTCCGAATGTTGCATTGGCCGCGCTCAACAAAAATGTGATTGTTTTTTCGGGCGAAGCTGCCAGTTCTGATATCACCAATTGTCAATTGCCGCTTGCTTTGCCTTGCATCAGACCGGATGGTTCTCGCCGCTTTCCGCATTTGATCAGCCCATTTACACCCAATTCTCAGCTAACAAGCAACATATTCAGCGAACTGAAACTCCAAGGCTTAAAGACTTTAGCTATTATCTCATTAGATGGCGCTGCGCACATGGATGTGTGTGTCACTGGTGGTGCTACATATGCCCAACAAAATGGGTTTAAAATCGTCTACCAATCGATCATACCTTACAATGGCCAGACAGAAAATGTGACTCTCTCCGACGAGTACATTCTCCGAGCACTCAATGAATTCGAGAGTTTGCAGCCCGATGTTTTATGCTTTGCGAATCGATTTGCATGCGCGCGCATCTTCACTATGATGCAAAATGCCAAGTACATTCCAAAACAAATTTACACATTCCAATGTGTCGATACTCTACCTACAACTGTTGCTGCTGTTGGAGATATAGCGCGCTATTTCTTGGGATCACCACAATGGGACTATCGTCTCGTGGGTTACGATGAACCTGTTGCGACCGCGGAAAGACCTTATGCTACGACGTTTTCAAGGGCGAATTATTCTCAATTGCCATCACCTATGCAATTTTACAATAAATACAATGCTCAACCTAACGCAAAAGAAGCGCCCATCAATTCACTTACTCCATACGTGTTCGTGTCTCTTTACATCATCGAGTATGCTGCGTTTAAATGCAATTGCACTACATTTGCTGGTCTCAGTGCTGCAATTCCGACTGTTTACATGCAAACCTTTGCCGGATTTGTGACAGTCGACGATAATGGAAACAATTTCCTCAAACCGGCAGTTGATATGCAAATTGATCAAAACCTCAATCCGCAGATAATCACCCCTATTTCGTCTGCAACAATGTCTCTGATTAATCCCATCCCTCCGTGGGTTGAACGGATTTACGTTCATCAGATGTATGCACTCCCTGAAGAAAAAGTGGTCTTCGGTCTTACAGCTATATGCTGCGCAATGGGTATCGTCGTTGTTGTGTTGCTTTGGCGAAATCGCGGAAATAAGCACATCAAAGCATCTTCTTGGGAACTTTGTATCCCGATTGCATGTGGTCAAATAATTGGTTGCATTTCGGTTCTTTTCTGGCCTGTCGAAAACGATGAAATCACTTGCGGCGCGCGTCTACCAATATTTTCAATTGGATTCTGCTTATTCTTTGCATTGTTAGATGCAAAAACAGATCGACTGGCTTCAATTTTCACTGGAAAATTGATAGTTAAATTCTTACCTGATCGATTGGTGTTTGGCCACGGGTTGATCATCGCATGCACGATGTTTTTTCCCATTATTTTATGGATGGGAGTGTCACCATTGGAAGTTACCATTGTTGTGACCGATCCTTTGCGTCCCGAGTTCAATTATGCTAACTGCGAAAGCGCAAACTATGCATTTGGCTACTGGACCGCGACGATTACCCTCTGCATACTTTTTCATACTATGTATCGAGCATGGCAAATACGTATGATACCAACTGAACATTTTCAAGACAGCAGATCTGTGTTCACTTGTGTTTTCCTATTCGGGTTTATAATTATTGTCATTGGCGCCATACAATTCGCATTTGGTGTCGGCGATACATCTTTGAATCAAAGGCGAGTTCTTTTTGTGGTGCGTTCAACTGGAATCCAATTGGCTTATACCACTGGACTGGTTTCACTTTTCTTCAATCGTCTTTGGGCAATCCGATCCACTTGGTTCGCTGAGAAATTTCCATGCGGCGATCCACTTTCGGTTCAACCTGACCAGCATGATTCTGGTTCAAAATCAAGCCAACGTGATTCAGATACAGAATCGAGAAAAATAGAAGAAGGTACAATCGTTGGTCGTCCATCAACGCCTTCTCCGACTCCCCATCATCGCGGTCACAATTTTTCTAATTTGAATAAATCTGGGTCACAACGTATTCGTTCTCCTACTATCGACAATGGCACTTTCGAATTTCAACTTGTTCTGCCCGAAGGAACTGTATCTGGAATGATCCCACGAAAAGCTCTTGCAACACAACCAGAAGGGTCACTTGTTGTCGAGTCAGCCATCGAGTTACTCGAACTTCAACGTAATTCGACTACCGAACTTGCAAGCGTGGCCACCGAAGAGTTGTCCATTTCGACTAACCTGCCTGTGACTGATTCATCTGACATCCAAACTCCCACGCCTATTCCTATTACACCTGCGTGATTTCTCTTTCTTTCTTTCTTTCTTTCTTTCTCGTACACTAGAGGGTTAACATATACAGAAAGTGTCCCAAGTGGAATGATATATTTTTTTCTAAGCAAAGAACAAAAAAACCAAGAATAATCTGTTTGTTGTTTTACTCACACAATTGTTGTTCCGTCAGTGCGAGTTTGATCCGGCTCAATGCGATCATCCTTGCGGGTTGCTAGTTTGATTTTAGGCTGAGCCGCGCCTGGCGTATGTCGCACCAATTCGACGTCGCGCTGAGACAAACGCGCGTATTTCTTGCGATTGCACCGACGTCGAATAATAGCAATAATAGCGATAAGAACGACGAAAGCGATGCCTCCATAGATGTAGTCTTGATACTTGGGCCAGAATCCAGAATTGCTTGAGCCTGTGTTGCTCACTTCCTCATCAATCGCATCAGGATCGTTATCGCCTTCGTTTCCATGATGCCACATTCCATTGTTGTCCCAATAGCAAGGATTTTCCCAATCTTGCCAATTGACCTGGTTGATAATAGCGCCGATGTCAGAACAGACGACCGTTTCGCAGTTGGCCACCGGTTGAACAGATTTAACTTGTGGGCCAGGAGCAGGGATTGGTGTTTTAGTTTTCCACGACTCCCACCATGTGTTGAACTCGGGCGCATTTGTGATGTTAAAGAAGACAGAAATCATGCTGTTTGGATTGGAAGAGGAGACAACAGCTTGGAAGAAGGCATTGGTGATAGGGCCTTGAGGCTGAGAAGCAGAACACAAGGTTCCTGTGCCAAGGTCGATGCTATTGGTAATCACTGTCACCGAATTCGAGTTGGCTCCAACCTCGAATACGATATTGGGTAGATTTTGCACAACCGTTACTGTGCTGGATGGTGGTGGGACAACCGATGCTTGTGTCTTCAGATGAGAAGAAAGCCCGCATTGAACAGTGTATGTAATACTAACAGTTGTGAATTCAACGATTTGCGCCGGTTGATTGTTGGGAGAGAACCACCACTCGTAGACATATTGAGTGGGCGCGGGTGCCGGTGTCAATGTACCAACAGAAGACCATGCTGTGCCAGCAGAGATTTGTGCTGAAGTTCCATAATGGAATTTGAATTCAATTGGCACATCAGAGTCAGACGTGACCGTTGCGGTGAAAGTTGCAGATGGAACTTGGATCGAGCGCGTGCTGCAAAAGGTGCTTGGAATAATAATTGGCCCTCCTTGGTAGGTTGCGGCATTAGAAATAGTCGCGCTTGGATACCATTGAGAGTTGGTAAGGGTGTAGGTTTGAGTAGACATACCAATGACGAAAGGAAGCGTAGTGGAACCACACTTGCACGAATAGGTGACTGTAGGGTTAGTGACAACTACAGTCATGGTCTCTCCCGCAGGGATAGTTGGTATACTCAGAGTATAACCAGCGTAAAGCGATGTAGTGCCAGCTGTAATTGTGAGAGAGCCTTGCATATTGCCAGAAATTGTAATGCTTTGTCCAGAAACTACCGATACAGGAACAGCACTCACGGTTGGCAATGATAATTTTCCTGGCCCAATCGCAGTCGCAACTTGTGTGTCAATGGCGACATTCGGCTCGGAGCAACTTTCAGGAATTTTAACGTTGTTTGGGTCGGGTGTACCTGATTGGTAACAATACTCTGATCCGGCATCAGACAAACACCCAGGGGAGCAGGTAAAACAATAATGGAAACCAGGAAGTGGTTGGAAATCATTGGCTGGGCAGAGGGTACATGAAGTTGCAGCAACCAACGAACTGGAACCAGCAGGGCAGAGATAGCATTCATTCAATTGGTTGGGAACTGGTGTGTAAGAACCAGGTCCGCATTGTTTGCAGGATTTGTAGCCATTACCGAACCAACCAGCTTGACACAAACATTGAGTACCGTCGGGTGAACTAATAGCATTGGTAGCGCACTTGATGCAAGAAGTTGATTTGGGTTTTGAAGTGTATGAACCGGTGGGACAAACAGGGCATTGGTTAAGGCCTGTGGTCGGACCGTATGTGCCGGTTGGACACGCGACACATGCAGCAGCAGAGGTAGCTGATTGTGAACCAGAGTAAGTACCGATAGGGCAAGGTGTGCATCCTCCTTGTTGATTGGAATAGAAGCCGGCGCCACATCCGCACGAAGTATGTGGAGTGACAGTTGAAACTGTTCCTGATGGGCATGTGAGGCATGCTGTTGAACCAGTGGAAGGTGCATAAGCGTTCGAGGCCGTGCACTGAGTGCATACGCTAAGACCAGTTGCGCCAGCGTAGCTACCAGCAGCGCAAGAACCGCAAGAGGTAGAACCAGAATTGGGTTGATCATATCCGAGCGCGCAATTAGTGCAAGCAGCAGCAGCAAATTGGTTAGAATAAGAACCAGGTGAGCAGCTAGCGCATGCAGTAGGTCCAGCTGGTCCTCCTCTAACTGATGCAAATCCAGGTTGGTATGTTCCTGGAGAGCATTGTGTGCATGCTGAATTGCCCGACAGAGTAGAGAAGGTGCCCACAGGGCATGTGACACATGCGTATGCAGACACACTCCAATATTGACCAAGCGAACAACTGATACAATAGAGTGCGCCTGGACCACTGAATGTGCCCGCAGCGCAAGGAGCGCAGGATGGTGAACCAGCAATGGATGCGTTTGTTCCAGGAGTACATTGTGTGCAAGTTGAACCAGAACCAGATGAGCTGAATCCTGCTGCGCAATTGGTGCAACTAGCTGACCCTACAACCGTACTGATTTGACCAGGTGAACAGCCGGTGCAAGCACTGACGCCACTTCCCGATTGGTAATAGCCAATGGCGCAATTTTTGCAAGTGGTTTGTGCTGACATGTTGGAATAAGTGCCAGGGCCGCAAGAAAGACATGCGTCTTGATTGACATCAGAATAGCTGCCTGCTGTACACATGGTGCAGCTAGGGGCGCCAGAAACAGCAACTGATCCGGTAGCGCATGCGAAACAAGATGTAGCTGAAGAGGCGCTTGTATTTCCAGCTGGGCAGTTCAGGCATGAAGGTGATTGCGAATTGGGTTCATATGTGCCAGGTATGCAAGAACTGCAGAAAGATGAGCCAGCGACCGCATATTTACCGACGCCGCAAATAGTGCAAGACAGAGAGCCTGCGCTATTTGTAAAAGTGCCAGCTGCGCATAAGCTGCAAGCTGATACACCCGTGATGCTTGAACTGAATGAGCCAGGCGCGCAAGGTTGACAGAATGATCGTGTCGGATCAGGAATTTGGCCTGCGCCGCAAGGTTGACAAATTGCGGAATCAGATGGCGCGTAAAGCGAAGGGCTGCAAGATGTGCAGTCGCTTGAATCAGCCAAAGATGATTGACCACTTGGGCAAATGGAACATGTTGTGGATGCAGATGCGCCTTGGTAAGATCCGGCTGCGCATTGTGTGCATTGAAGCTGGCCAGATGTGGCTGTGTATGTCCCTGGCATGCAACTAGCACATGAACTTTGTCCAGTCCACGATTGATTGTAGCCAGCCACGCACAAACTACAAGTGCTTGCACCAGTTTGAATTGAAATAGAGCCAGCAGCACATGCTGAACACGCACTGCTTTTAGCGAGTGAATAGTGCCCAGCCGCGCACTGTTGACACGAACTTTGAGCTGAATCAGGAGCATAGCCCGCATTGCAAGTAACGCATCCTCCGTTTGCTGCATTACTGACTGAATTCGATGCGCAAGACAAACATGTGGTGGACTGAGCGGACGCTGAGTAAGTGCCAGCAGCGCATGAGAGACACACTGTAAGGCCAGAGGTAGCTGAATAAGTGCCAATGGCGCAAGGCATGCACCCTTGAATTCCAATTCCAGCAAATCCTGGATTGCATTGACAACCAGTGTTGCTCGGAGAGCCAGATACGGGTGATGAATTGGTAGGGCAAGACACACAGACACCTCCAGAGTTATATGTATTACCAAGGCAAGGAGAGCAAGTTGCAGAACCAGTGAGCGAGGCCAACCCAGTAGGGCACGCGCCGCATGAACTGAGCTGAGTGCCTGGTTCAACTCCGACAGCTGTGAAATTAGTGCCAGGAGGGCAAGGTGTGCAGAAAGGTTGATCTCCCTCGACGCAAAAAAATCCACAAGCTGGAGTGCCCAGGTAAAATCCGCATTGATCGTTGCACACTGGGGCACCATAATAACCGTTTTGGCACGCACACACATCATTTCCAATCGCAGTTGGTTCATATTGGGCTGGGAAAGAGGATGCCATGCAAGTTCCACACGATGTTGACGTTTGCGCGTATGTGTTGCCTGTGCAAGGAGTGCACGCACTTGCATTGACGATGGAAGAAATGCTTCCTGGTGGACATGCTGGGCAATTTGCACTACCAGTCGTTGGTGCATAAAAACCACGACCACAAGTAAAACATGCCGTGGCGCCAATGCCTCCAAAAGAAGTGCCAACACTGCAATTGGTGCATGAATAAATGCCATTTGCATTCGGATTGAATGTTCCCTGTAAGCAAGGTTGACATCCAGTGCCTGTAGGATTTGCTTCGCCTCCTGGTGGACAGTAAACGCATTCGGAAGCATCTGAACCAACTGCCACTTTAAATTGTGGGCAAGGGGTACATGCGCTCGCATCACTGTTAGAGAATTTGCCTTGAGGGCAGGCTGTGCATGAATCTTGGCCTTCACTCGATTGGAATGTGCCAGCAGTGCATGTAATACAAGCAGTATATGTATTTCCATCATTAGGAGTATAGGTACCCGCGGAGCAAGCGAAGCATTCAGTAAAGTCTGAACCAGATTGATAAGTTCCTGTGTTGCACGAAATGCAATCGGTCGAGTCTGTCGTATTAGAGATGGTCCCCGATGAGCAAACAGAGCACTGAGGCATGCCTTGCATCGACGAATAGGTACCCACTCCACAAGACAAACACACAGTTTGACCATCTTCAGGTTGATAATCTCCTGTTTCGCATTGTTGGCAGGAACCAATGAGACCAGTCATGTCAGAGAATGTTCCTTCTTGACACAACACACACGTTGATTGGCCTGGAGAATCACTATGCGATCCAGGAGCACAAAGGGTGCATGCAGTAGCCGTTGATGCATATTGCCCAGCTGGACACGCAGTGCAAGTTGTCTGCGCCAAATTAGTCACAGATCCAAGTGGACAAGCTTGGCACACTGATGCACCAGAAGAAGGTTGGTAATATGTAGTTGGACAAGTTGTACAAGCTGTAGTGCCTCCTGTAGAATTAGTGCCAGGGCGGCAAGCTGTGCATATGTTTGATCCATCAGTCGCAGCATACCCCGAGTTGCAAACGCAGCTCGTGCTTCCAGGGGCAGCAGCACCATTAGTGCAAGGAGTGCAGGTAGATTGACCTTGTGTATTTGTGTATCCCAAACTGCCACAATAACTGCACGAAGTGGCGCCCACTGTCGCACCAGGAGCCAAAATTGGAGCATAATAGCCCGGGTTACACAGCGTACAAGAAGCTACGCCAATAACCCCAGGAGTTGAGTTACTGGTTCCAGAAGGGCAAGGTGAGCAACCTGTGGAACTTGTAGAATCACCATAGGATCCAGCAGGGCAAGGCTGGCACGAGCTAGGATTTCCTAGAAGGAAACCCAGGGGGCAGACGCACGAAGTGCCATCATTCGAAATGTCGATTGAATTGCCAGGACATGTCAAACAACTGGCTTGGCCACCTTGAGGTTGGTAAGTATAACCAGAACATTCAACGCATGCAACGTTCCCAACTCCACTGGCAACTGAACCGGCTGGGCAGGGAAAGCACGTATTAGGTTGATTTCCAACATTCAGCGCCGCTGTGCCTGGAGGACAAGATGTGCAACTCGCGTCTCCAGGATTACTGAAAGAAGCCGGGCCGCAAGGATCACATGAAATTCCGGTTGGGTCAGGAATTTGATTTGCTAAGCAGTTGCTGCACGTAGTTGTTCCTGGCACAAGATATTGCCCAGTAGGGCAGCCAGCACATTGAGAGGAACCCACACCTGACTGAGAGCCACTGGCACAAGCGATGCAAGTAGTTTGACCAATGTTGGGTTGATAAGTATTGGCAGCACAGTTCGCACAGGCTGTAGCTCCTTGAGTATTGTTGTAAGAACCGATGGAGCAAAGAGTGCAAGTAGTTGCATTGCCGGTCGAGTAGCTACCGGCGATGCACGAAGGACATGTAGTCAGTCCAGGTGAGTTGGAAGCACTGCCAGGAGCGCAGATTGTGCATGAGGCTCCAGGAGAAGGCAGATAAGAACCAGCGTTACACTGGAAACAAGTAGACGCATAGGCATTAGAGGTTGAACCACCATCGCAGCTCAAACAGTCTGTAGTTGTTGTATTGTCGCTGTATTGTCCAGCAGCGCAATCAGAAACTAACAATGGAATAGCAATATCCGCGCATGTGCTATAATTGAGGTGTGCAAAAAACGGGAAAGGTGAAGTTGATGTTTGATCATTCATGAGGTAGCCGCATCCAGGAACGAATGTGAATGGCCCAGTAAACCAAATTGCAGAAATCGAACTTGGGTCATACGACGCGGGGAGAGGATTGTAACTGAATCCAGTCGAAAATTGGACAAAATTGAAGCCTCCGCCTGCCATGCCGTTAGCATTACAACCATCGGTCGCATAAATACTCGCAGGAGGGAAAGGAGGCTCGATCGACAAGACGGTAGTTGGGCAAGAAACACACGAGAGCACAGGCGGATTGGTCGAATTGACATTGAACATATCATTAGGACAAGCCTGAACAATCTCATCTGGCAACGAATTGGAAGGACAACCAGGTTGATCGACGCTAGCTGTGACGGTGTAAGGGTAAAGAGCGAAAATTTGGCCAGTAAATGGATCCATAAGGTCACATGCAATAACCAAGGTTCCAGTCGCATCTGTGACTCCATCTGCGCATGCAAAACCAATACTTTCAGGAATGAAAGTCAATCCGATGCCACCCAATGGCTGGCCAGCTACACTGGGTGTGTAGTACGCCGTCAAAGTATACAATCCATCACCCGAATAAGCAACGGTTCCATTTGAGATTGTGCCAGAAGGACAGGTAGGGCAAGTGATGTGATCGATTGTGTATTGCCCATAGGGGCAAGGATCACAAGAGGCACCGTCTCCAGCAGAAACAAGCCCACTGCCACATTCGATGCAAGTAGGGAATTGTGTCGCCGAGGAATCACTTGAATAAAATTGATGAGGAGGAGTCGAGCCAGAATTTGAGCCAGGACCTGGTGCAGGGCTTGGAACTGGAGTTGCGGGTTCGATAAAATGTGCAGGTCCTGGATCTGATGACACAGCACCGGCACTATCATCAAGGTTTGAGCCAGGAGGACAGCTTGTTGCACAAGTGCCAGTTGGTGTCACAAGTAATGGTTCAGCGCATCCAGTACACACAGGACTTTGTAATCCCGTCTCTGGATTATAATTGTTGTTGCACTCCGCGCAGTTGGTTGAAAAATTAGAGCATGGGATACAAGTAGATGGAGAATTCGGATCGTAGGCGGTCAGATAATAACCGAGTTCACATCTATTGCACGCAGTTGTTGAACTGCAGCTTGTGCACCCAGAAATGGCGTCTCGACATAAAACACACGTATAAGGGTATTGCGTTGTATCAAGAGCGTATCCATCCGTGCATGAGAAACAATTTGCAGATGTCGAATCACAATCCTGTGGACAACCAGCTGGGCAAGGTGTACATGTACTGGAATTGCTGAGGGCATATTGATTTTCAGGGCAGTTTTGGCAGTCTGTGACACTAATCGACACAGTATTGGGATCGAATGTGCCTGCGGGACATGGAATGCATGCAGCAACTCCGCCAGCATTTCCAAGATAGTTCCCAAGGCCGCAAGTCAGACACGGGCTACCATCAGTGCATCCTGAATCGCAGGAAGGATCACAAGTAGCACACGCCCCATTTGACATGTAAAAACCAGTCTCGCATGACAGACATTCAAATGTAGTAACGCATGGGTGCTGAATCTGGCAAGTTACACTCGATGAGCATGTTGCGCAACCCTCCATGCCAGAGTATTCAGAGCACGGTAAGCACGTATGTTCATTGGCGTTCAGATAATAATCAGCAGAACATGACAGACACTGACCGCCTGATGATTCACAAGTAGTGCATCCGTTAGGACACGGAATGCACGGCTCATTTGACACGACGGGTTTGTATGTTTCAGGCGAACACTCAACACAAGCGAAACTCGAGGGGATCGGTTCGTATCCCACGTCACAAATACAGCCATCAACAGAATCAGGGCCGCCATAAAGGCAGT
>Ga0302309_10002078_pt1 | contig 17195 bp, 11 predicted proteins | sample III_Palsa_N1_1_FD_200453 | JGI IMG/M metagenome (GOLD analysis project Ga0302309, IMG submission 200453) | Peat permafrost microbial communities from Stordalen Mire near Abisko, Sweden - III_Palsa_N1_1 | ecosystem: Environmental > Terrestrial > Soil > Palsa > Peat permafrost | place: Sweden... | reverse complement strand
ATTATAACTATAGTTATAGTCATTATCTGGTAACAGAAACAGGAGTTGACTAGTCAACCGTTATTAGTTACGAGTTAAAATGTATATCGAATATACATTATCAGTGATGTCAACCATGGTCAACACGCGAGCCCGACGAACAAGCTACTACATCCACTCAGTGGCAGCAGCTGACACTGCAGCTTGATGCTCTGATATCCAGTTACTGAAGTTCTCAGGTGCTGTCTGCCAGTTAACTCTTGCAATATCGTAGGCCGATCTGCGGGACAAGTTCGGCTGTTCAGCTTGCAATCTAGCCATTTCAGCCTTGATATAGTCACCGTAAGTCTTAGACTTGAAGCTTGGCAGCTGCCAATCCTCGTCTTCATCTCCGGTCTGAGCTGCTCGAGCAGCGATGGTGGTAGTGGGTTGAGGTCTCAACGGAGATCTGTATGTAGTAGGCTGTCTCTCACTGCCAGAGGACATTCCTCTTGAGCTTGAAATCAACGGGCTATCCTCCATAGATCCCAGTCGTAGAGCGTTGCCTGTTCGGACACCTCTCGGCCTACTTGTCTCATTACCAGAGGGCACTCCTCTTGAGCTTGAAATCAACGGGCTATCCTCCATAGATCCCAGTCGTAGGGCGTTGCCTGTTCGGACACCTCTCGGTCTACCTGTGTCATCTGCTCCTAGATAATGATGCTGATAGTCAGAAGTAGCCGCAACTGGAGCTGGAGCTGCACTAGTCTGTTCAGGCCTCTCAGTTCTACTGATATCAAGACGTTCCAGGGTTCTATCAACATTAGCCATAAGAGTCGGAAAGTCTTCCCAAGACTTGTAGACGAGTTTAGGTGCTAGTTCAACTGTGAGGTCATCCTTGATCTGCACGTAACCATTCTCAGCCATAATACGCAGGTTACGTAGCACGTTCATACCATCATGCAAATCGCTATCAGCAGGGGTCACGTCTTTGACCAGCCTGTCAATCCATACCCCATGCTTCGACTCAGACAAGCGTTTCACGATAGGATTGAAAATCCTGCCGTCAGCAATAGGTCCGTCAGGTCCTCTAAGGCGAACGAGATCAAGTCCGTGCTCGGTGCTGAGCTCAATAGCTGCCTCAATCTCGCTTCTACTAACCTCGAGACCCTTCTCCGCCATCAGACGTTGAACTTCGGGGATAATCTCAGCCTCCTGCTCACCGGTAACCGAGGCACCATCATCGTGCAGTACTTCATTGACAGTATCAATAATAATACGATTGTGCTTACTGTACTTACTGTCCCTGACACTGGTCCTTCTGTCTCCCTCTCCAGTGGCAGCCCATCTCCTGAAATTAGGGGTACCGGTATACCAACTACCGTAACCCCCCGGGAGAAGGTTATTACTGGTCGGATCAGACAGGTTTAGGCGAGATGACGACATTGCAGATGTTGATCAGACAAGACAAGTTTTCCTACATCTATTTTACTCTTTTTTTTTCAGTTTATAATCTCGTAACCTGCTATGGTGTGTACCTCTATCCCCATCCCTATCTCTATCAACCACCCATTTCTGTGATGTTATGACTGTGCTTTTTGACCTCGAAGAAGCTAGTAGTGGTGGCTAACCAAAGTATCAAGACCGACACTTGAAATTTGGGGTTTAAGATTTAAGACCTAAAATGTGAACTGACGTGGCCTACCTAAAACATGACTGATAGCGATAACATTCACACCATCAACTGTGACAGTGATGTGTATGTTGTCTTTCCCACTGGTCATCAGGTCAAGAGGCTGCAACTGCAAAAGTCACAGTTCTTTGACTGCATTTTATCATGTGTACAGGCGACAGAGATGCTGACGGCTTCCAACCTTGATGTCAGCGATAACAAGGCTGACAGTCACAGCATCAAAAACATAATTAGCTTGCCGCTGCCAGACGGAATCGAGCGCGGAGCAGCTGTCAGCTATCTGGACTACTGTGTTAGTAGGCAGCACGACTACCAACATATGTTAGCCTGTCTGGCAAGTTGTTCCCTGTTGGACGATACTGATTATCTCCAGTTCTGCGTCAAACGCTTTCTACGCAATTACAGCGACTATAAGACTATACTGTCACAACTCAATCCTGTGCTGCTAGAGCAAGTTTACTTGCTGATGCCCAAAGATCTACTGCCAGAACAGTTGCAAGCTTCCGATACATTCATGCGCAATTGGATCAGTAAACAACTTGCTAATTATTACTTCTTTGGCAAGGATGACAGTGGCGATAACTATTGTATGGAGTATGAGAAAGAGGTAGAGGTTTGTTTCCAAGTCGATGACATCAGCTACCCTTACACTTTCCGTAAACGTACTGGATCCTCTATCCGTAGCGGATCAGACAGTCTGGTTGTATACTGCAAGTCATTATCAGTACTCGAAGGTAATAAGAATCTGCACATCAGAAAATTCGTACAGATAGCGTGGGATATCAAGGCCAGAAGACGGGTGAACCAGGTAACTTATGATCTGACCGAGTCAGCTAGTTGCTACTCATTCGTCAGAGAGTGGAATGAGAATGGGGTACTGATTAAAGTTGAGAGGCGTGACAGACAAGTCCGGTTTGACGGTGTTTGTGAAACCTACAGTGAGAGTGGTTTACCCGTCGAGTTTGCTAACTGGCATGATTGTTACCGGCTTGGGTTAACGACCAAGTGGTTCAACGACAGTAACCAAGTCGAAAGTCACACCTGGTATGATAAATCTGCTGACCCTACTGGTTCGTCTATCCACTACTTCACTAAGTTTTACTTGAGTGGTAGAATCATGATGGTTGATGACAAGTTAGCCGGCGTCTGCTACTACTATCTTGATGTTGACCTCGATGAGAGTACATGTGTTGGCAACGACAGTAGTAATAGTAGTAGCAGTAGCGGTGACAGCAACACTGGTTCTGTTGACAGTGATAGTAGTAAAGTTAACAACGGTGGTGATGACAGTCATTGTAACTATGGAGGGGTCAGACAGCCTCTATTCCGTATCACCATTAGCGATGCTACACTGTCACAGCAGAACAGAAATCTGCTGGAGATTAAGTATTATGATGACCCGTTAACTGTTGTTACCAACAATGGTGTTAGCAACACTGCTGTGAGCAACTGTCAACAGAAGGTTAAGACAATCACCTATCACAATAACAATGACCAGTATGGTCAAAGCATGCACAGCAGTGAATATTCACAACTTGACGCAGTTACAATTCCACTCAAGTTACCTGATATCCCAAAGTATTACTGAGCTGGTTCGGTTCAAATCAAGATTACAACTTAAGGTTGTAATTAGAGACTATACTAACCGCCAACCGTTAGCCTATTCAAACTGTAGTCGACAGATCAGTTATTAGAGTAATTTCGATATGAACTCTTGTAAGGAGAATGCAGGAAGAGTATCCTCATCATCGGTATCAACCAGAGTTGGAAGAGCAGTCAACACTTCACGTTCCAGCTATTTTCATCGTCACATGTAGTTGTGTGCGTGTGTGTGTGCGTGTGTGTGCGTGTGTGTGTGGCAAACACTTTCAACATCTCTATGTTACAAGCATGCAGTAGAGTGTTGTCCTTAGTAGTCTCTACTCCAAGTAGAGATTTGTGGTATTAGCAACTGATCTACAGTGAGTAGTACGGTTGAGATAATGACAGTAGGAGACTCCACAAATAAGGTATTAACATACACAACTTGTAGTTGTGTAAATACTGTTGTTTACAACTCACTCATCGTAGCAGTAATAGTTACAGTGGTACTGGTGTTGTAACAATACTACTGTGACTATTACAAAGTTGATTTTTTAATTGAAGTCCCAAAATGGCTGACTTGATTGAGTTGGAGATCTCATCCGTTGGGGCTGGTTTCAGCACCAACACCAGCTCTAACACTAACACAGACAAGCGTGGTGATAACAAAGTTACCCTCACAGCAGCTACGATCGCGGTACCGAGAGCCGCTATTGAGAAGTCAGAATTCTACTCCGCTTACCTGGCCGACAGCTGTGCTGGGGCAATTAGTGGCAGTCAAACCAAGCTTCCCTTTCCACCTCAGTACAAACAGGCAGCTCATAGTTACATCTCTTACTTGTTCTCACAACACAAGATGACGGCGAGTGACTTAAAGTTGGCCCTGGAGATGGGTCACTTCTTGTTTGATATTGGCTATTTACAGCACCTGGTTGAAAAGGTTATAATGACTGAGTGGTCTACCTACTCACCTGTAATCGAGCAGCTGAACCCTGATCTGCGAATGCAACTCTATCCCCATCTGCCCTACTCGGCCATTCCATTAGCTGATAGTAGCGGGCAGGCTATTGGTGCTGACTTTGAATTCTTCCGTTCATGGTTTATTCGGCATTCTGTGAGACAGGATGCAACCAGTAGTAGTAGTAGTAGTAGTAGTAGTAGTAGTAGTAGTAGTAGTAGCAGAATTAACATGACAACTTACAAGCCTGACCACTATTATAGCTACATCTTGATGTCAATGTCTACTGATGGAGGTTGGCGGGAAGTCACAGCTCCAGACTGTAACGACAACAGTCCAACTGGTCACTCCTATACTCTCATTGAAAAACGTAATGGTATCGACTACCGCAGGCTGTCATGGACTACTGGTAAGGTTATACGGGGAGAAACGTTCTACCTCAACGATCGCAAGAACACCTGTAATAACATCAGACACGGAAGTGAGCGTCGTTGGGAGCTGGTGCCTGACAACATATCTACTGTCAGAGTTGACAAACTAGGTCTCAGTGTAATCAAGTCTCACTACCCTTCAGAGATCAAGGTTCAGTTAGTCAGTGAAATTCATCTGGCTAATGATAAATTTGATGGTCCACGTAGGGAGTGGTATCTATCCGGCAACAGTGAGACAGAAATTATCTATGAACGAGATAGATGTATTATTCCAAAAAGGTGCTACAACGATGACGCTGCGAACAGCCTGAAGACTAAGTTGGTAGACAGCTACTCTTCTCCAACTTCTGTACTCAGCAACAATTATAGCATCATAAACTTTTACACTGATCCCAACTAATCCCAACCAAAACTGGGTAGATGACAAGGATATTGAGACTGCTAGTTGAGTATTAGTTGGAACTAGTTGGAATTAGTTGGTGATGACAAATATTCATCTGTCAGGTAACACCTTCGTGTTAAAGTTGCCAAGAGTAACAACTCTTCAAGAGTTGTTGTAGTGACCGCTGCTGTGGTACCTTGTTGAAATCTGACAGTCTTAGGTGTGGCTCTTGGTACAGATGTAGCACTAACACTCGTCTAGCCTTTTAAATCAATATCCATACATATACCGGCTTGGTTACTTTGGTCAGTCTCCACCAAGTTCAGACGAGTCTATATTTAAGCATGAGTGACAGACATGTCAGTCGATAGTGGATTTTGCTTCGCAATTTACAGAGTAGCTACTTATTACTAGTGGCTACTCTACTATTACGGGTCTGACTCGTAACTAGATCTTTATGTAAGTCTTCTACTGTTGCTAAGCTCAAGCAAGTGTTATCCAAACCTAGTTTGGATATTCTAGTGCTCTGGTTGGTGAGTAACTAAATGGTGATTGGAGAGCTAACCTAAGTGGTTGTGTTAGTTAGTGAAGGAGGATGTTGGCGACTTGGTTCCAGTCGTGAGCAGCCAAAACCCTGTTTCTATCGCGAGCTTCTGAACCAAACCAGATGGTACGGAAGCCAGAGTTATCAGCATCCCTGATGATAGACCACGTATATCCTACAGATATAATGTTAATGGTAGCGCATCACTCCTGAAAAGACTTCTTTTGTCTACATAGTGCCGTTGGTCTGGGCAGGTTCTGAAAGTGACACTGGACTACCGTGAGAATATTCATACTGGCGTTAGTATCTCTGTTCTTGTAGGCCTTGCATGTTTCGGTTGTACACCGTTTCAGCCCATGAACATGAACACTCTCTACCTCACTATCTTTGTTGACCCAATCGACATAGACATTCTCCAACTCCTTGTGACATTCATAACACATTTTACTGGTTCTGAACTCATCTACAAGAAGAACGTCGTAACCGTGCCGTCTGAACAACTTCCTCATACTCTTGTGTTTGACTACAGCCTTGCCCTTAACATGATTAGAACCCGCATTACCAAATGCAATAAATGTTTGATCAGGAAGGCCAAATTTGGCCTTAAAACGATTAACCATTCTATCTTCTGACCTTCGCCTATTATTGTAGACATTAAACCTCAATCTCCGATAATTAAGTCGATTCGACTCATCAGAGTTACTGTCATCTTTGATGAAGTTATAATGTCCAGTTAGGGCCGAAGAGAATGAGTTCTTCGTCGCTACGAAGTTAGTGAATGTCTCCAAGTCAGATGACTTACTGTTGGACTCGCTTATCTTTGTTTGCATGTCGTTAACACTTAACACCTCACCATCGATATCGTACTGAAATTGTTTATCTTGCTCCATAAGCTTCTTGTAGCGACGAGATTTGGTCTCAACGTCTCTCTGATTTAGAGTGTAACGGAAATTCTGCTCTCCATTGGTACAGTAGATGATGTCGTCTTTATTAGGGTCAATAGCAACTATCCTCTTACCAGCAAATTCTTGAAACTCAGAAGAGTCTGGAGCAATATCAGTGACGTGAAGTTCATCTTTATCAGTGTCCTCACCTGTGTTGGGGTCAACTTTAATCTCTCTTTTACGGTTACCGTAATTATCATCAGCGACAACATCATAACGCTTATACAGCAAACTAGCGCTAACACCGTCAGACTTAATCATACCACTGAAATAGTAACCATAAGGTTCCCTTATGGCAGGATGTTGCTTTGAACCATTGATATAATCGACATCATTGTCGTAGTTGAACTCGCTAGGTACAGGCTTGAGATTGAAGATGAAGTACTTGTTCCAGAAGATCTTCTTCATTGTCCCAGCATATTCCTTAAGGGTAGCTTGAGATCTAGTCTTAGTATCACCGAGTAATCTACCTAGCATAGTAGTGTCGAACGTAACTTGACCGTGAATGAAAGACCTCTTCAGCGGAAACGCATTAAAGGTTTTGTCAGTCTCTACCTCCAGCTCACGGTTAATAAGGAAGAGAGAACGAAGATACCTAAGGGTGTTTTTCCTTAGATCATAGTCAACATTCTCTTTAGTAGGCTTTTGGTTTGGAAGGTAATAAGAGCGGTAATCGAGAACAACATCCCTAATATCATTAGGAAGTGGTCTGTCCTTCTTCTTATCTGTGCCGTGGTTGAAGAAGTGGTATTTGATGTTATTGGCCGTATTAACCAGCTCTGACTTAACACCTGTTTGCCTAGCCGCCTTGATCTCAGCTTTAACATTGTAATGATGATTAAGTAGTTGACAGAAACGTATACGAAACTGCGCGATGATATTGTTCTTGATGCTGGTCTCAATTGTCTTGGCTTCATACTTGAATATCTGCAACAGATTTAAGTACGGAACCTTCTCATCAAGATAGTGTAGTGGAGCATAGTGTTCATTGTAGAAGTTTGTCAACTCATCAAAGATAACCTTGTTCTTATCAGCATAGTCCTTACTAGAGTTAGGATTATATGAGCAAACTACCTTACATGCAATGATAATAAAGTTAGTGTCAACAACAGGAAATTCGTCAGGCTGATCAATCTTAGTCATGAGATACATCTTGAGCATCTGAGTAACATGACGGAGGGCGACATTAACATTACTAACTGCATCTTGGATCATCTGTAGGTGATGAGGTTCACGAGTAAACTTGTCCAGTTTGCATTTAATAGTTTTGATAGGTTCCTTATCAAGGGGATCGGATAATATCGGCTGAGGTAGTCTGACAATAGCGTTGCTGCTATCTTTATACTCATACTTCTTTACATGAGAATAGTCCTTAGTTCTCTGTCGTTCTGAATGACGACCGTGATTAGGATTAAGCTTCTTTCTCCTCTTCCTCATTTTATATAAAAATGTGTACATGTTGTGGTTGAGAATTCAATTGTTTATGTGGCAAATTTGGAAATTTTATCCGAAATCGCTGAGATATGAGGTTATTATATTGTTTAGAGTAGACAGTATCAATATATATATATGCATATGTAGAGTATATTTAGAATGTATAATAGTATATACATATATAACATCAGAAGTTGGCTGTTAGAATAGTTTGTCACTTTAACATCTCTCCCAACGGCCATTCCAAGGCTAGCACTAAAAGGTGTAATAAAAAACCAATCTGTGACTAGGAGACTATTCTTTGTCAGCTAAGCTAGCTGTTATCACTCTGTAGTTGATTTCATCAAAAGCACTGTCTCTAAATAGATGCCTGACATATACACGTCACATTTAATCACATCTCTGTTCTTTTTACTACCTCGAAGCTAACTGGATTCTTCTCTATCTGCATCAGATCACCAAGCTCCATTGTATATACATATGTCTGTACTTATACCTTACATCATTGTATATCTGTATGTGTTTCTCACCATCCTTTCTGTCATCATAACAGATGAACTCCCGTACATCATGGTAAAACTATGAGACATAACATTAGGTTGTGGTTGTGTCTGTGAACATGTCTTGATATTCTTGTCATCACTTTCATATTAGCAATACTAATAGCCATAGAATAGTTGGTAATACTACAACTCTTAACTTGGTTAGACCGACTCTATTACAGAGTTAAACAGTTATAGTCCTATCTTCTTCTCTGGTTACTGAAGCAGCAAATATTAACACAACAAATGTTAACATAACAATTAAGTTGTTGTGAGTGCGATACATTGTCAAGCTCAGAAGTTGAATTATAACACAGTAATTTGGTTAGTACAAGCACGACAACGATAAGGTTGTCGTGAGGTAGCAGTAGTTTTGTAAGTATGAAGTAGCAAAGTTAGTATTGCTATAAGGTAGTAATAGTGTAATAGTTACTCGGTAACTATGCTGTTATTGACAATGATGAACTTTGCTGGTAACATTGTTGTGAATATAGTATTGATGTAATTATTGTAATATAAAGTGCAAGAAGTAGCCATGTCACGGCATCAAGAGCAAGATAAGTTAGATGAGCAGAGAAAAGAAGAGCAACAGCCGCAATGGCAATTGTTGCCGTCCGAAACCAGTTTGGGTGAGTTTTTACTGTTCGGTTGTTACCTCTACGTACGCCAGGAGAATAACAATACTACATTCAAAGCTCTACTATCCCTGATTCAATCTCTCAACTATCTCAATCCACTATCTCAGGATTGTGGCAACTACCATGTTTACAACTGTGTCCTCGATCAACAGGGTAAGTTAAAAGTTTACAAGTCCGAATGTATTATGAGAAGTGGTGATGAGCGGGGGTGTAAGGCTTGTCGCCTCTCATTACTAGCCGAGTCCAGGATGATCGACCAGAATTATCACGACCTCGATCGTAGTCAAAATTGGGGTCGCAATCAAGATCAGATGAATGAAGGGAAAAGGCGAACTTGGGCTAACTACTTTCAGAACTTGTGTTTGGAAGAATATCTCATCATCCATCCTGGGTCGGCTGAAGCTGAGTTGTTAGAGACCATTCTACCCCTGTTTGAGGATGACAAGTTTGACCAACCTCAAGTCTGTATCACTAGTGACCTGCAGACGCATTTCAACTATCGTTGTCGTTATCACTCTGGTAAGATACCCTTGCATGGCATGAGAGTTCGTGATGGTTATGTTAGTATGGGTAATAATGCGTACAAGTTTGTTTATTGTTATCAGGACGGTGTAGCCAACGGTCCATATCGATATTACTCTAGTTGTGAAATGTGCTACGGCCAATGTCGGGATGGTCGCAAGTATGGCAAGACGTATAGTTATCGAAATTACAGCTTTCCTGGTCTCCCATGGGGTGGCCTGAACGGTATCACTGATCACGATCTCAACTATGAAGTCAATGATCTCAATTCTGTCATCAACATTCATCTGTATGGTAATGATGTTGTTATCAACGATGGTGATAACAGTAATAATAACGATGGTGATAACAGTACTGTCATCGCCAGTCAACGTCGTGACTACATACTTGGCAAGCATGATACTAATTTTCGTTGTTTGCAGGATGATTACAACAACTACACTAAGGCTAGTAGCAGCAATAATAGTAACTATAGTCAGCAGTCTAGTTGGTCAATTAGCTGCCAATGTGACAGTGAAAACAAGATAACTCGTGTTGATATACTCAAGCATGGTATAGTGGTGGCAAGCTTTGACTTTGACCATCAGAACTTTTGTCTACTAGGACCACCACAACCTTTAACTTGGTTAGATCGTCTCTACTACAGCGTTAAATGGCTGTGCCCTGTTTTCTTTCCCGACTACTAAGTTATGCCACTAACACAACAATCTAGTTGTTGTAAACCACTCAATATCGGTGATCATCTGTTGATGCAGCCATCTCTCTGTATCACCACCACCACGGTACTACACTAATCTTGTTAGTGTAGTATAATAGTCTTATTAGTGTAGTCTTATAGTAGTAGAGTTGTGAACATTATTAGCGTATACACTAACCTTGTTAGTGTAACTCTATAGTAGTAGTAGTAGCGGAGTTGTAGACATCAATAGCGTGTGTAATAACAAGTGTTGTTATCAGCATGGTATCGCTATTGTAAAATGGAAGTGCTATTGTAGTTACTCAGTAACTACCATTCAAGTCATGCTAACATTACCCTATCCCCTCCACACCTCACTCTTCGTTATCAACATGATGACGATGTAGTTACTAGGTAATTACTCTAGTTGTGATCTTGAGGTCCATGACGAACGATACAATCTGGAGTTGACGCTGGCAGCCATCAAAATAGTCAAGCTGTCAAAGACTTTTGAACTACACAGTCGATGTAACTGTCGTCCTCTAGCCATTAGCCAAGAAGTCAAGATAGACGAGGGAACACCGCTGAAGCGTGGTCCAATAAGCGGTATAACCTATAGACACACTCTTCGATATCCAATTTTTAGGAAGTTTAAAGTGCATGAAGCCTTATCTATGTGAGTACTAACTCAAACTAAACTGAAATAAAATAGCTTGTTAGTGTTCACCCTTAACAAAGCAGCTTCTAACGCCTTAAAAAACGAAGGAGTTGCTGTCCAAACTAACGTCATGGATCAAGAGACACTAGAACTAGTTCATGCACTAGCCAAGAAGATTGTGGTTGACGAGACTGTCTCTGACAAACAGATTAGAGAGGCGTTAACAACGGCCATTGAACAAATAGCTGAACAAACTAGTAATGCTTATGTTAATGTAGTTATTAACACTACACACGGTGGTTTCGCCTACTCCAATGAGTTTATCAAGTGGTTAGTAGTGCAACCAGGTAAGTTTTTTGAGTCCATCATGGGGCATGATGGTATTGATTATCCTCAGGATAATGACCACAGTCATTATCCTGAGGATAACAGTCTTGAGAGTAGGGTCGCCGCCGCCGCTGTTATGCCCGATTTTGGTAGATATATGGTGGAGGCTAAAAGTCTGCAAGAGGCTCTTGTTAACATGTCTAACTACTTTGACCTGTTTGAACCTCTATCTCATATGAGTAGATATGACTTACCCATCTATTTACACCTGTTGTCGGTTGACAAGAAGAAGCAGCCTGCACTTTATCGTGAGACAGTAGCCAAGTTGTCAGGCTTTGAACAGGGTCGCCTCAATGAGATACTGTCAGCATTTAGGGCGCTGGCTCAACTGATTGGGAGGGATCAACTGCAAGACTGCTTCAGTAACTATCGGCATAGCCAACGACCTCACGACTTCGTTATCTATATCTACAACAACTATCTTAAGAGCCAATGGTCTACAGTTAGGAGGGGTCATAGGAGTGACAAGCAGAATAGTGGAGGTAGTAAGACAAGTACTGGTAACAGACTGTCAAATAGTATATACCAACAGTTTGGGTTGTACTACGCGTCTGCCGGATATAGTCGTCTGGAGATAGATAGAGTTAATCGTTACCGTCACTGGTCAATTAGAAATTATGACGGCATGGAATCTATCACGTATGGATGTTAATGATGTTAATGATAACAGTATTACAAGTTTAACTTGTAATTGTATGATTACTCATACAGAGTAGCTATCCAACTATCTCTAGATCGTCATGATCGAAAGTACACAGAGAGGTCCTAGTCTCTAAAAGTCTCCCTCCCGCCCAAGAGTGGGAACAGCCCTTCTTCGAAGAAGAGCTCTATCAACTTATCTTGTCCAGCAAATGAAAATAAAATAAAAAGAAAGACAGCTAAAATGACCATTACTCTGATCATCAATCAAGAACATGTTAGGCTAGACAACTCCCTCCTTAGAACATCGAAGGCGGTAACTGATGCACTAGCTGATCTACATCAGAACGATATCGACATTGAGATACCATTTGACTATTGGTCTACTATCGACATTTATCTTGAGTTCGTAAACAAAATCTATTTCGATGATAGTGGTCAAGTCATCTATCCAGATAATCTGCCGACTATCGATGAACCCGAAACTCTAACATTATGTTTCTACATGGAGTCCTTCTTCGAAGACCACACCTTCTTTATTTACTTAATGAAGCAGGCTTATGCTATTTGGTCTGCTTTTCTTCCCTATATCCACACTCTACCAGATGAAAGGTTGGTTTATCTTTACACCCCATATGAGTTTGTACCAGACAAATACAGAGATAAGCTAAGTTTCTTTAAAGAGTGGCTAGATATTAATGCTAACAAGCAAGTTGTACTGTGCTGGCAAGGCAATGAAGTACATTCCACTTATGTGACTTATTACGACAACGGACAGCTAGAAAGGTTTAGCGCCCAACACTTCAGTTCGGGTAGCAGAGTAAACCCTTATGGGGTTAGATTTGGAGTTGGTTATGGAATTTCAATGGCTTGGTATGAGAATGGACAACTTTGGTCTCGAGCCATCTACAAAGATGGCAAGCAAAACGGATTGACAGAGGCCTGGTATGATAACGGCCAGCCTAAAGAGCGAGAAATCTTCAAAGATGATAGCCGCAATGGTTTGAAAGAAACTTGGTATGAGGATGGGCGACCTAACTATATTGCGGATTATGCAATGGGTCAGCTTATCTCAGTAGACAGATTCTAGTTAGAGTCAACGTTTTCGACCACCCACTTACCAACACTAACAACTGTCACAAGAGTAGTGATGACAACTATGTCTGAGACATAGTTACAAATGATAAGACTTCATTATCATAATGAGGTAACTACTACGGCTAAAACTAACGTTCACCAGTAGTGAAATTTTTCGGTAGGTAAACACACTATAGCATTATGCTCACGTTCGTGATAAGGGAAAATGGAGGAAAGGAGAAGAAGGCTTATGTGGCTAACGACAAGATCCACTCGGAATTTATCAAGGGCCTGCTAGAGGATCTCCATCTTGGTGACCTGGAGCTCGTTGTGGACAAGAAGTATCACAAGGTCATTGGTAACTACATTAACTTCCTACATGGTCGGCTCAGTGAAATTACCACATTACAGAAGTTGCTAGACTGCTTTAACATGAACACTTACTACTCGGACGGTGAATATTTCAAGTACCTAATGAAACAGCTACTAGCTCACTGGTCGCGAGACTATGGTGATTTTGGCAGCTTACTTGACAGTAATAATGAGGATGAGGATGAGGATGAGGATGAGGATGAGGATGAGGATGAGGATGAGGATGAGAATGAGGATGAGGATGAGAATGAGGATGAGGATGATAACAACGCTGGTAAGAAGAACAACAACCATCCCAAGCCTGATCCCGACCTGGAACGCGAGATCGAACTATACCTACCCTTCAATCTATTGTCCGATAAGTTCAAGCTGAGACAAACCTTTGTCAAGGAGTGGATGACTATCAAAGACAACAAAACTGTCACTATGGATGGCGACAGTGTGGTAATCAATACTACTATCCAATACAATAAAACAAGGGTATCAGCTGAAGCTGAAGCTCGTTACTCTTACCCGTGGGGTATCGATGTAACTAGCGACAACAGTAGTCGGCTTAGTCAGTATGTAACAATATACCTTTTCTTCCCTGACTACGAACTAGAATCCGAAACGCCTTGCCTGGATAAAGGTGAGGAGGGTATCAATGAGAATGGTCTAGTACGTCACTGGTATGGGGAGGAGCTTTCTGTGCTGGCAGTGCCGTTTGACACTGCTAGCACTGCCAGCACTGCTGGTACGACAGCACATAGACAACTTAAAAGTGAGGTCCACTACGTAGATGGCGTTATGGAGGGTAAGAAACTGACTTGGTGGCCCAATGGTCAATTGCAGATCAATGCTTATTATGAAGATGACGAACCGAATGGATTATACGAAGAGTTCAATTGGGATGGTAAACTTATGTCTTCGGGTGAATATGACATGGGACAAAATATAGGTGAGTGGTACGAGTATGACGAAGAGGATGACACATATAGTTACACCGACTATGATGTTTATAACCCTAGAATAGTACAAACGTACGAGAAATTTGCCGCTGATGGTACTCTACTGGAGTCTGGAAAAATGCAAACTGGACTTAAGAATGGAAAATGGTACGAGCTCGATGTTGATATCAATCAGGCCTACATCAGGGACTATGTCTATAATGATCTAGTAGATGAGTGGCCGACTACTCCACGAACCAGTGATCACCAACTGAAATGATCTGGATTACAGGACTGTCCTGTAATTTTATTGTTGTTGTTGTTGTTGTCGGTCTCTGTTAACATTAGATTCGAGGTAAAACAAAGTTTTACATTAGCTGCTTAAGGATCACAGATCCAGTAGAAGTTACCGATGATAATCTTACTGGAGCTTCGACTAATAAGTGACTTTATGAGTTAACATCAACCACAACTAACAAAGTTATCTTGTAAAAACAAAATGCGGGATACAGCTGAGTCTATCACCAAGATCAACGACAAGTTGTATCTGGGCGGTAGCCATTATATGAAAGGTAACCACAACACTCTGTTAGACCAGTTAGAGGAGCTTGGGATCAACTCTATCATTAATGTGGCTGGCGGCATAGACTATCCAACAACTATTCGCTATCGAAAGTTCACCTGGGACGACTGTAATATTCCTCTGTTCAACTTCTGTAAAACCAACAATGTCGAGTCTAACAAGACTTATCCAACCGTCATTGAGATTGAGAACTATCTAAACCATGAGATCAAGAAGGGTCAAGTAGTCTATGTACACTGTCGGATGGGTATCTCCAGATCCGCCACACTCGTCATCTTCCACTACATTAAGCGTTACGATATGTCGTTCTTTCAGGCCTATACTACGATCAAGGAGTTGAGAGCTAGCATTCGACCCAACGACCACTTCACCTCACAGCTTATGCAGTATTTGCAACGTTATAGACAACAGAAGTATCGCACCAGCAGACGTGCAGCCTGCAGACAGACCTCTGCTCTCGTCACCATGACAGAATAGTTGACATTGACAGAATAGTTGACATTGACAGAATAGTTGACATTGACAGAATAGTTGACATTGACAGAATAGTTGACATTGACAGAATAGTTGACATTGACAGTGTAAATTCAGTGATGAGTTTTCGTCGACTCTGTTAGTTTGTAACTCTACTGACTAAGTGTAGTAGTGAAACAAAACCTGTTGTAGGTCTAACCTACAACTTACAAACAATAAATGTCTACTAGTGAGCAAGCACAACATCCTGCAGCCAAGTCCTGGGAGCAGCTGTTTGATGACATGGCCAAGCAAGCTGAAACTATCTCCGATGACGAGATCTGCAAGCTGCGCTATCCATTACCCTGGGAGTACAACTCACTGTCGGTTGAGAAGAAAGAACAAGTTGTACGTGATTATGAGAGAGCGGTTGCGTTGAACTTTCACGTTCAAGATAACTTGCAGGAACAGCCTAATGCTGGTAAACACAACGTATTACCAGAGCTGTTCCATTGCTCTAAGAAGCTCACAGACATTATTGTTGAACGTGTACTACACCCAACTCACGGTGAGTTGTGGTTTGGTGTTACGCCACAGTTCCAGTACGGTCACTACGGGATTGGTCTTAACTCAGCTGAGGTCCAGCTTAAAGGTCGTAGAAATGGTATTGGTCGCAGACCTAACGATAACTGGTACTACACTGACACAGATGTTCCTCTTGACTTCACCACTGATATTATCTTCGCTTTGAAGGTAGCAGATACTATGGAGCTGCAGCGGCAGTTTGCCCTTAAGGGGAAAATCTATGATATCTTAACTATTGAGCTATTAGGTATCTCTAACTTCAACAGCTTCTGTCTTAACTACAACAAAGTTGTAGTGCATAGATAATGATGATGATGATGATGATGTAATAATACTGTGACAAGTCTAACTTGTCAACCATACTCTTGTTAGCTACACCAGTCCTCACAAATTCTAGATGGATGTAGAGTCATCTCTACACACTTAACAACACAATTGTACTTACTAATGTAATAAGATTGTCTGTAACTTTATTTTATAAAATTTATAGGTTAAAAGCGACGCGCTAACTCCAACTCAACATAATGTTTGCTACTGAATCTCACAACTGTAAGAAGTCTACTGTGTCACGTCGTTCCGACCTCACCACCGTATATGCTGCTGTACTTGCCTCCCTTGAAGCTGGCATTGCTCCTACTAACCTCATTAATGCACTTGTTGCTGGTGGCGCTCCTGGTGTAGTGGTCGCTGCCATCGTCACCGCCGATGTCAACCCTGCCGCCGTATCTACCGCTATTGCTATCATTTCTTCTCTTCTCGCCACTAAGAGATGTGCCGTCTGCCGTCAGCGTCGTTGTTCATGTCGCCATCGCGGCTACTAGTGCTGTTCGCATGTCGTCGTTGTCACCGTTCACACCAGCCGTGAGATTATCGTCGCCTATGACAGTAATAGGATCCTTCCCTTCTTTCTTTTAATTTTCTTCCCTTGGCTATGGCTAGCTATGGCTAGCTATCTCACTCACTGTATGTTATCATCATGTAGTACAACTCTAAGTTGTACTCTGTCTCAAGATTATATATCTCGTGTAAGAGGTGTGACACTATCACATCTCTGTACTGAAAATATGGATACACTATCTGTGTTGATAGTAGTAGTAGTAATGGTAGTAGCATGTTATCCCAAGATTATCCTAGATAACCTTGCTTCAAACAATAATCATAAGGTAGACAAACCTCATAAAGTTTGTTACTCCTAATACAAGAGAAAGAGTT
>Ga0302309_10002076_pt1 | contig 17200 bp, 18 predicted proteins | sample III_Palsa_N1_1_FD_200453 | JGI IMG/M metagenome (GOLD analysis project Ga0302309, IMG submission 200453) | Peat permafrost microbial communities from Stordalen Mire near Abisko, Sweden - III_Palsa_N1_1 | ecosystem: Environmental > Terrestrial > Soil > Palsa > Peat permafrost | place: Sweden... | reverse complement strand
CTCTTTGGTATCTGGGAATGGCTATACTTACCATAATAATCCTTTTTAGGAAAGTAATACTGGTTACTCACCATCTTCTTCAATGATCGCTCAACTACTATTAAGCCAGTAGCTTCAAGTCGCTCTACTGAATCGATCACAAAGTTTTTACTCAAGCCTACCAGCTCACCAACGGTTTCGTGCCTTGGAAAGCAATCTTCCTCCCTATTGTTAAACGACTTCAACGAAGTGTATGTTAGTATATCTAAATATTGTAAGTGTTGATCTGTTAGTTTTAAAACATTAGGTACGGACACATATGCGCCACCATCTTGAAGGTTCACTGTTATTATTCACTTTTACGTTAACTGGGATTATATCTAACGCAATCAGAAGAACTCTGATGCTATGTAAGGACATATCGGGCGCTATGCTCTCACGAATACAAAGGTACAAATAGAAAGTTGACTTACAAGACTTTCTCATACATTCTGACACTTGCCCTCCAGGCTTAATCCTACCTGATTACTATTGAATTTAAACACAAAAAATAAAAATTTCAAGTCAACACCCACTCTGTTGACGTTTTGTTGAAAGTGTTCCCACGTGGACACTAACAATATATAATCTCTATTATTATAACATCTATTATATTGTTAGTGTCCACCACAGAACAAAATGCGCGAACTCAACTATTTCACTTGATGAAGAGGCAACATTTAGGTATCTTTATAGTAGGTCACTAAGCATAGTTCACGATGCTTGTACGTTACATATAGGGCGATGAGAGGCAGGCTATACCTGCCTTTTGTGTTTTCAATACACATCTAAACTCAGACGATCTACACATTCCTTATAAGGCCTAAACCAACAGCACCCGTATTACTCAAATCTCGAACTACGCCCTTGGCCTCGATCTAAGGTACCTACCCTTTCCCTAAAACGACATTCTCGCCCACATTGCTCCCAATTCTAAATTTTTGGGTGTGCTCTTCGGGAACGCCCCGCTCAGCTTGCTACCTCCTGCCTTGAACTTGATGACAACGAAAAGTTTCAAGGCCTTTGAGCCTACGCTCTCTGTTGAAAGCATGCTTTTCAGCTTCGCAGAAAAGCTTTGCATTAGGCATTAGTCTTTTATCAAAGACTAATGCCTATCAGCTTTCAACTGCGCAGGTCAAAACCTGAAACTTCCTTAACCAAGCAAACCCAAGACACATGAAAGAACTAAAAGCAAACATTGAAACACCTATCATCAACACACATTACCCAACTAAGCGCAAAACGCATAAATACTGGACAAGCGCGATGACCAGCAGCCAGTTCAAGCAAAAGAAAATGCACAATGAGAACATTGAAACATCATATCACAATGTCATTGACTACGTTCGAAAGAACCACTTTAGGCAAGTTGAAATCTTCTTTAACCTCGACCACAAGACTGGAATTGATGGTGTTACAGGAATGCATAGCTTCATTACAAGCTCATTTTACTGGCGACTGGATTGCACACTACTTCGGGATTATGAAATCACATACGCCTTTAACAACTGTCCTTATGAAGCAGAAATTAGAGCATTAATGAGAGCATACCCATTAGACAGGGTAACAACAGCAAAGGAAATGACACCTGACTATGATGCTTTCTTTAAAGCAGTCATTGACATTCAAATCGCTGAGTACAACTATGAAGTAGATTTATAAATTCACAACAAACGCATTACAGAGGCTTGGTCTGATCGACCAGGCCTCTTTCATTTCACGACATTTTACAAACTCACTTAACAAATCATTTATGAAACCACTTAACAATGAAACAGCAGTTTTGGCTTATAATAAGTCAGTACAGGATGCTTATTTTAAAATTCTGAAAGAGACACGCAAGCAGCTTGCAACACTCGAACGCGAAGAACTTCGCTATTGCCTTGAACGGGAAGACAGGACAACGACTAAGCCCAATACAGTTATCCACGAGATCGTAAACCCATTAGTTTATCTACGTCTGGAATGCAAGCCTGATAACAGGTTTGCGATACATTTCGGATTTGAACAGGTGCTCTCTATCAATCAGTATAGCCAACTGACCACATTCTTTATACGCCTACTATATCGGGTGACTTCTAAAGAGGCAACTGTAGTCAACGTTGAAGATTCAGTACGCACCGACTGGATAATAAACACCTGTGAGAATATGTATGAATACATCGAAGAACATAACAAGTACCACCAGTTTAGGCTGATAAAGCATAAGCCAGCAGCCATGAAAAGAAAACAGATGCAAGCTGTGGCATAGTATCTAAACTCTTATTAACTTTACACACAAAACAAGGAGGAAACCGCAAACATACCCATCACAGACATCAATTTTATTAAGATATAAGTGTTAAACTTATTGTTCTTGTCTTAGGAAACCGCAAATTTAATTAGACAACGAGAGCAGATTAGTACAACACCCACGCGATAAGCGTGAGGTGCTGGCTAGTTTGTTGTTGTCGGGTTCTTTGCGGTACCTCTAAGACACGAGCTAAGTCCAGTCCTTGCGCTTATTGTGTTTTAAACCTACCGAATGAGGGACTACTCGGTGCCTTACATCCATTAACAAATTAATGAAACAAACCTTATCAGTGCTCCTATTGGCAGCAACCATTATCTCTTCATGTTCAAAATCCAGCGTTAACAAACCAACAACACCTACAACGCTTCTTACCCAAGTTACCGACAACATATCAGGTGATCCTTACATCGGAAAACCTCTTTATCAATTCACTTACAACGGTAAACAACTGACCCAAGCAGTTATCAATCATTATTCTATCACACCTGATGTTGAAACCGACTTGTTTAATTACAACAGCAATGGTCAACTAACAGGAACAACGATCTCACACACGTTAGCCAATAGCTATAATGACGTAAGTTCAACGGTCACCTACAGTGGTGCCAATATCAGCGAGATCAAGTTTTATCTTGCTGGTAACGTTTTAGACCAGGACTATAAACTTACATACACCAATGGCAAGCTTACTAATTGGTTTGACAGCAACTCAGTAAGCGACACCTATACTTATGACAGCAATGGTAATAATACCAAAGAAGTTGCAGCGGAGTATCAAAATGGACAAGCTGACGGTTCAATAAGTACTGTTACAAGTTCATCCTTTGACAGTAAATCTAATCTGACACAAGCTGTGCCATTGTGGATATACTTTAGAGTTTATACGGAAGATCAGAGCTTATTCTACACGCTCGGTGCCAATAATCCTGTGGCATCTAATGATAACGGAACTGCATTTACTTATACCTATCAGTATAACAGCTATGGTTATCCGTCTGCTATAACGTGGACTGACGCTTATCCGCAATCTTATACTTATCAGTATACACAAGTAAACTAAACTTCTTATAAGCCTTACCTATCTGGGTAAGGCTTATTTTCAATTGTAGAGCGTTCAGTCTACGCTTATTGTTAACCCTGCCGAATGTGGACTGCATCGGTAACTATATCATCACAATGAAGAAACTGCTATTACTATTTTGCTTAACTATAAGCATATCTTTAACCTATGCACAGGGCATCACATACAATCAACTGCAACATATTTACAAAAACTGGGTGCAGAGTAAAGCCACTAACGTTAAAGCCATTAGTGCTCAACTACATCTTATAAGCCCCAAATGGAAAATCATGTCTGAGCAACCGATAACGGAAGGCACTACCAACTATTATGCGTGGACGACACTCGATACCAAAACCGACACAACGGTCATAGCACTATACGTTGAGCAGGACGGTGACAACATAAAGTATAGTCTCCGCTACGCATTTCATAGCAAGCTTCTTTATAACTCAATAATGCAAAGTCTAAAAACAAGCATCGACTATAAAAGCAGCATTACATCTGCTACTGATAATAGTAAAGGTGAATATGATGTAACTGGGAATGGTAACGGGATAAGACCTTATTTCGAACTTTCAGATTACAATCTGAACTCCAGTGCAGAACATACACGCTTATACACTGTAGACATCTTTTGACTAATCACCTAACACATCATAAATATGAAAAGACTTCTTGTTATATCCGCATTCATGATTGTATCAGTCGCTACCTACGCTCAAACTCAATACACAGTTGTAAAAGTTGCTACCGTCAGCGTTAATTCCAGTGGTCAATGGGGTAATGCTCCATTCAAACAACTCTCTAAAACGTTCATCGCATTTTTATACAGCAATTACTTAGTGTTCGACGAGGGCTTTGATGGTAAAGGAGATACATACTATAAGTTTGCTCGCGAAATCGATCTGCCAGACAAACGAAAATGGAATGCAACAGATAGGAATGGGACTGCTTGTGAAATTACCATTAAAGACTTTGGTTCGTATACATTAATAGCCATAAAGTACATGAACTCAAATCAGGCTACAGTGTATCAAACACTTTAACTGTATGAATAAAGCATCAACTACAACATGGGCATACAAGTTACTGGTTATTGTGATTATACCATTCTTGTATGCCTATTACATTATTCTGCAACCCTTATCTATCTACTTCAGGAACTTGATAGCAGAACAAAATGGTAGCATAAGCCACCATGAACCCACTATTAAGAGTTCAGAGAGCACAGCGAGCAGGAAAGCTTTTGTTAAACGGTCTACCACTGTTTTAGCAGAGCACTTAATCTTATGGCTGTATCGTTACAAATGGTATGTGTTAGTGCTTTTGGTAGCTTGCTTGGCACTTATAATTGGCATTATACCAACTATAGAGTGCATAATACTTTGGTTGGTTGCTTGGATATGCTATACAGCTATAGCAAGTTTCCTAAAAGGTATCAATCAATGACTAACCAAGCCTACAATTTCTTTGTCCAATTGCCCTTATCTTCAGCATCTAACTATGTAAGCTAAGTAAACATTACCTTTAAACATGGAAATCACGGTTGAGCAGTTGGATAAATCGAAAGTTGAACTACCCAAGATACTTTACAAGTATAGACAGTGGGATAACCATTTGCACCGCTCGTTGTTGTTGCAAAGACAAATCTATTTGGCTCCGCCATCGACTTTTGAAGATCAGTACGAGTTCAAGAACTTCAAACGCTATGACTTAATGAACCAAGACGAAGTGTATGAGCTATGTATGCGCCATTCAATCATCAGAAATCCTACTTTCAATGAGTTAGATCATGATATATATGTTAGAGATTGGGTTCAACGTGTTCCGTTTAACGATGCCAAGCACCTCCATGATCATCAGCAACAGCACTATAAGGATTATGATCAACGTGTGGGAGTGTTATGCCTTACGGGTTACCGAGACACCTTAAAGATGTGGAACGATTATGCCAACGACGGCAATGGATTTTGCGTTGGGATAGATTATAAAATGATTGATGAAGCTTTAAGACCTCACAGTAGTGGTGGGATAGTAAACTATTGCGATGAACTACCAATGATACATGGCTTAGCTGGATATACCGAAGAAACCATCCTACGAACATTCTATAAGCTACGCAGATGGGAGTATGAAAAAGAATATCGCACTACTATCTTTAAACCTAATCCACTTTCAATTGGAGATCGCGTAATATCATTACCACGTGAGAGTATTAAAGAAGTTATAATAGGTTGGGGTATGAGCCCCAAGGAGGTAGCCAAGTTAATCTCAATATGCAAGAATAATAAACTTGACGTTGAGTTATTGCAAGCTTACCGAAGTAATGACCCAGTTGTTGAAATCAGAAAGTTATGAGCTGCCACTATCCTTACCCGCATTCGGTGGCTTAAGACGGGTTAAGGATAGCTATGCTCATTCCTGTCGCGCGCATAGGCCAACCCACAGGTCCATAGGTATTACGAAACTCTTAAGCTTTACAAACCTGTCGCCAGATTTCGTTACGTTTAAAGAGTGCTTCGCACACATTAAACTCCACTGCTTGCCATCGCTCAAGCCAGGAACATTTATTTATAGGCCTTATACGCTAATACCCACTGATAAATAAATGTTCCTGTCTTTTATAAGCCCAAGCCTCGCAATCTGTCACCTGGTTTGCTTCAAGCAAAGTCGTTTCTCCATATTCGCTTTCTCTGTCTTTATATACATTTCGCTTATGCTGCGCTTTTACTTGGCTTGATCAGCCAGGTAACGCTTGCAACACTCAACATTTATAAAGTCAATCGCTCATATTGTATTGCTCGCCTTACGCCTACGCAAGAGGCTGCGCAACTGGCATGGCTCTTGAAAGTGTGATGCTCACGCATCACTCAATAGCAACGCCAATTGCTTGTGCAGATACTATGCAGTCGCGTTTCACGCTTCCTCTGCATAGACCTCTTGCTTTGCTCGCAACCACCTACGTTGCTCTGCGGTGGTTTTGGACGGCTCGTAGAAACGGCTATATTTGGAGATGGAAGATCTAACATACTTCTATCATTATACTTCTATTGAAAATCTTGCTTTGATTTTAGATAGTCGACATCTGCGGTTCACTGCTTTAGATGTTGTCGATGATAAACTTGAAGGAAAAGTAAGAGACCTAGATTACTACTCCCAGTTCGTATTTGTGAACTGTTGGACGAAAGAAGAGGACGAGAGCATACCTCTATGGGGGATGAGTGCTAACAATATGGCGGGAGTACGTATAGGACTGCCTAAAAACCCCTTCAATCACTATAAGCATTCGGATTATCTACCAACAAGTAACAAAAGCGATTATCCATTCAAGGGAAGTACAATTATAAATCAACTTCACTTTGATAAAGGTATTATAATCAGCCAGGATGAGCATTATTTAATAGAAGTGATATACACTAATGACTTAGAACTGCTAGAGCCAATATTAATAGAGCCTGTCAGTGAAAACTCGCAAACCATCTGGTCTGCAAAAGTAGGCAGATACAAAACCAAAGCTTGGGCATTCCAGAATGAAGTTAGATACCGATTGATAGTGCATCCCAGAGGGAAAGTCCTAAGTAGTAACGATAAAGACCCGGTGCTAACTAAAGATTTTATGACCAAGAAACATATAGATGTACCTATTCGTGAGAGCGCTTTAGACATGATGAGAATAATGTTAGGTCCCAAACACACTCAAGCCAATAAGCTAATAGTTGAGGCACTGCTTAATAAATATAAACTTAAATGCAAGTTAGAAACAAGTAAGCTTTTAATTAGATAGATAGTTCTATTAATTCTCTAGGCAAATTTCGCTGAACCGCAGCATCCATAGTTCCTTGTTATTTTATTATAGCTGAACAGCATGCTTCGAAGATCGCTACTGCATTAACGTGTCTTCTATGAAGTTAGTCAGCTCTGTATTGGCTTGATCATAGCTGGCATACAAACAATCTTTAGCTGTCTTATAGCCCCATATGTTCGACTTCGAAGTGACCTCTGCTATCTCCTTTGACAACTTCTTACTTCCCTCTTTGCGATTATCAAACACCTGTACGTAATAGCTAACTAAACCGTTCCACTTACCTTGTGGGAACACCCCGTAAGAGAACTTTCCACCAACACTGCCTATACCAACGTTGATATCAGTACCGAAGCCCGCTTGATAAGCACTGATACCGATCTTGATTGTAATCCTGCCTTGAATAGATGGCTTGTAGTAATCGCTGTCAGAAAGTATCTTGATGTGGCAAGACGGGTATATCGTTTGGATATACTTGGCAAGCGCCTGTTGAATGTTTTCTGCATCGCATTTGACTCTACTATTAGAAGGGATTGTGCGTCCATCAAATACTACAAGATTGACATCTTGACCACTCAGAAAGCCTGTATGAGCTTTGACTTCATGGGACTCTGGACACCATATGTACAGTTTCTGTGCAGAGCAAAGGTGTGAGGTTATAGAAATAAGGAAGGCAAGGATGAGAGACTTATAGTTCATTTTGTAGAATAAGGTGGTCTAAATATACTACTATTCATTCTCTTCACAAAGTTAGCTGAAGCATCAGCATACAATCACTTCGTTGCAAGGTAGTAGCACACAAATGGGTATCACTAACGTGAGCCTCCGCATTTGTTAAGCTCTCCACCTTGCTTTAATGCTGCTGCTCAGCAGTGAGTCGTTCGAGAATTCACTCGACACAAAACTTATTGCTATGACAGACATTAAACAACTGCTTAAAGAGTTCGAACGCTTCGGTTACGGTACTTCCCTCAATGTTGCTTTCACCGACTTACTTGACTGGACACTCCTACCTTTTAAAATACACGAGACTGTTGAAGCCAAACAACAAGCACTTGAAACCTACAGAACTCATCCTAAAGCTACTCAACTTGTCACCTTGCTAACACTCATTGGGGACGGCTCAGAGGGCTTTGCAGACCCGCATGGCGAAATATATCAGCAAGCTATTTCGAATGGCCACAACGGTCAATTTTGGACACCGGAACATATGTGCGATATGATGGCAGCTATCACAATAGGTGAAAGTTTGGATGATAACCAAACTGTTTGTGACCCGGCATGTGGTAGTGGTAGAATGTTGTTAAGTGCTGCTAAGATCAACCGTAAGGCACTGTTTTACGCAGCTGACCTTGATATTACTTGTTGTAAGATGACACTTGTAAATATGCTTTTAAACTCGTTACAAGGAGAGGTAGCACACATGAATACATTGAGCAATGACTTTTATAAGGGCTATAAAGTAAATACGACCTTAGTTAATGGTTATCACATGCCTTACTATGTTGAGTTTACTGAACCTGAGTTAAGTTACATCTGGTTAAGGCCGGTTAAGCAACAAGCAAAGCCAACCTTTACTACTTCATTTGAACCTGTGAGAGCTTCGCAGCCTATTAGTGGAGTACAGGGAAGCTTGTTTTAATCAACAGCGTTAAAATGCCATTCCTGCTTTGTATCTTTGAGTTGACCCTAGTCTTATGCATCACTTACATACTGCTTATATCATAACAGACAATCCGCCAAATCAATCCTACTTTGTTCTTGGATGTGTGACCTTAGGCTTAATCTTTTGCATCTATAAGGCCATCTCATTTAGGAGAAGAAGGAAAGCATTGACATCTTTTAACACAGCAAACAAGGTCAATCCTTACCTGATTGCCCTACTACCGGTAACAATTATCTTTTTGTGCATCTTACCTAGTGATATGTATGAACTCACAGCTTACCAGTATAAAACAACACTACTAATCAGTAATAGTAGTAACCTAAAGGTGGCTGAAGGAGAAGTGAACAACTACTATTCCAATTCAAAAGATGGACACACGAAGGAAAAGTTTACGGTGCAGGGCATTGAATTTCATGATGCTCAATTTGGGAAAGGTCGGGACAGCGAACCCATAAGAGCAAACCAGTATGTTAGGGTAACATACTATTATGATGGCTACCGTAACGCGATACTAAAGCTTGAGACGGAGTGACACAACCTATATTAACTTGCAATGGGTGTATTCAAAGAAATTAAAGACAGACAGTTGTACCTGTACATAGACGGCAACTTGGTATATAAACGCTGGCTGGATACTGGACAATCTATTGTATTTCATGATACGACTTACAATAAGTATACTTTAGCCCGTGACTTAACTTATGACTATAGAGATAAACTTATAATCGTCAAAGCTAAACTTAAGATGAAGTCCACAGAGGACGGTGGAAGAGTACATGGCTTTACAAGTGGCTACAGACCTAATCATGTCTTTGAATATAAGGATGGTGTTCTACTTAGAACCTACATTGGTGACATCATATTTGAAGGCCAGTCTACGATTGAGCCGGGAGAAGAAAAGGAAGTAACGGTAAGGTTCTTAAGTCAACAGCACATTGAAGGGTATTTGAATATTGGGAGAAGGTGGTTTATACATGAAGCCAATAAGTGTTTAGGAGAAGCTGAGATCATTGAGATAGCCGATTGGGATGACGACAACATATCTTCGGTTAAACAAAGCTAGGCTTAGTCAGCCTGGCGTTGCGTTGTATGGTAAAGGAAGCAACGATGTAAAGGACTAACCTGTTGCCCAAGTGTAGCCGGGTTGTTTTAGTAGAAGAAGTTAACGTACTTAGTGCGAACATTAATAAAATTAGATGAAGAGTATACTCCCTGTCGTCATAGTAGCATTGTTGGCGAATCTTATAACAGTTATACTATACCTTTATGCTGGCGGCCAACCGGGAGGTTCAGGGTTAACATTGGTCTTTACTGTTCTCTGGATGCCTGCTCTGTGGCTGATTAGCATAGCTATCTCATTAGTATACGCACTTATAAACCGCAAGGTTATTTAAGATAGGGCAACTAAAGTGGACACTACCATCTCTTGTACTATGTACACCTATTCCTATTTGGGTAATAGCTGCAATTCTCTTATACAGTCCAACATACGGTGCAGAAAGCGACTACATCACTAGAAATGGATATGTACTCTGGCATGAAGAGATGGTGTATTCCGGTAAGGGAGGTCTTGCTTTGAACAAGTACTATAGATTACAAAGTGCTGATCAAGTTGTTGACGATGAATCTCAACTCCCAAAAGATAGCGTTTGGACTTACTTTAACAGCATCGGAGATACAACCAAGGTAGAGGTGTATAACAATGGCAAACTCATCTCAACCACTGTAAAGGCAAAGAAGTAACTGAAATGGAATGTAGAACACTTCTAATATACAACACTAGGCTTAGTTAGCCTGGCGTTGCTCATTAGTATTCTATTGACAGCCAATCTCGGTTATACACTTGTTTGTTTAGAGGCTTAGGCTTATAAGAAGTGTAGTTAAGTGTAAACCTACGGTCTGTAGGCCTACACTTCGACTTGTTACTATATTTCAGGTATTTCCATATCTGTAGGTACATACTTTAGCAAGTGCTTCAAATATATTTCGGTTTCAACTAAGCTGCTATGTCTGTTTGCAGCACAGATTTGTGCCATACTCCACCCATTCAAATATTTTCTAACATTAGAAAGATGTTTAATAGAGTACAGGCTGTATTGCTTATTTAAAAGTTCAGTTGCTTTCAAACATCGTTGGAACCTAGTATAAGGAGTGTTCTCTCCAATGTGTTTGCTACCTACGATAGTTGCAGTTGAACCAAAGAGATAATACTCACTAGAGAACTGTCCAAGGTTGAGCCTATCTAATTCTATTCTTAAGTTTGGCACAATGTGAACTGGAATAGCTTTTTTGTTCTTCGCAATTGATGCAGGTACAGTAATCTTATTTGTAGCAAGGTCGATGTGCTTTAACTGTAAGTATCGCAACTCCTTAGGCCTGATACATGTATAGTAGATTGCTTTCACAAACAACAGCATATAAGGATCATTCTCCTTAAGCCAGATCTTTACAGTTTCGAAGTCTTCATCATTGAAGACCTGATGAAACTCTGTCTTAATCTTCTTCCTGGTCTCGATATCCACTACAGGACTTGAAGAGATGTACTTATTTCGCTTCAAGAAGTTAAAGAAATTACTAAGTGCAGTCCGCGCTGCTACATAAGTAACTCCACTCCATTTAAACTTAGCTTCGTGATGATTGAGGAAAGTAGTGATATCATAGTCTGTTATTTCATTTACCTTTCGATCTTCACCATGATGGTTTACAAAGTAGAGAAGCTTAGATAGATACGTCTGAATGCTTTTCTTTCGTGTGCCCTTACTCTCGTGATACTGCTTAAACAGTTCCTTAGCTTCCAGTAGAGTTATCGATACAACGCTACGCTTCAGCTGTTCATTAGATTGTTCATCAAATGGGCTCCATCCTGCTTCTAATAAGTCCTTATATGTAATAAGTAACTCATTGAAGTGATCTAACTTCTCGTCAGGGTCTTTAATCCTGTTACCATTGTTGGTTTTTCGAAAACGCTTATCCAAACCTGTGGATGGATCGTGATATGCAAAGTTAACATACCAATCTTGTTTAGCTTGTTCTTTGACCCGAGTAGAGCCTTTTGGTGCGGTCTTCACCTCTTTACCTTTGTAAAGAATAGGTGGAGTGTACATAGTTTTCCTATACATCTTTAATGAAGTTAATGGGTTTGATGTGGTAGGAGGTGACAGAGTTTTGTCACCGAGAGAGGTTGATAAGCAAGTATTAACTTGGTTATCAGCCTCTTTGGTAGGTGTGGTGGAGAATATCGATCCTTCTATCGAAACGTCAAAACACATACCCTCATTTCATCCACTTACAGCAATTACAATTTAACATAATATCTATCTGCGGCTTCATTTCAAATAAGGTTATAATGCCAATTTGGATAAAGAGAGAGTCGTATGAGATTTTGTATGTAATCCTTTCTATTTATTCGATTCATGGCTGTAACATTATTGCAAATAAATTTGCATAACCCAACTATACGTCTCTCTTTTGCACCCCTTAACAAAATTCAACTTATTGATTTATAAATAATTATATAATTAAATAAAAATATCTATTTAAATAAATAAAAATGGCAAGCATTAAATTTTATATCGAAAAACGCAAAGGTGATGATGGATTAGTAATGATCAAGAATGTACCTATCTTAATATCATTTAGCTTTTCCAATAATCGCATGTGGATAACCACAGGTGAAAGAATTGATGCCGTTAAGTGGGATGAGGAAAAACAAAAGGTTAAGGCATCAGCTAATGGCGCTGCTGAAATAAACAATGTTTTGCAAAAGAAAAGAGACGATATAATGAGTATTTATCGCAATGCAATTGCAGTAGGTACTGAACCGTCAATTAAATATATAAGGGAGGCGCTTAAGGGTAATAAAATAACTGCCCGGAAGTCAGTGTTTCAGTTATATGAGGAGTTTATTAAGTCTAATGCTAATTTCTCAGAAAGTACAATTAAGAAATTAAATACAAATTTAATACACCTGCGCAACTTTGCTAAAAAGGAAGGAACAATAGAGTTTAAATATATAGATGATGCATTTATCAGCAGGTTTGAGCGCTATTATATAAATGACCTACAACATACTCATAATACAATACATAAAAATATCGGGAATTTTAAATGGTTCTTGAAGTGGGCGAGTAAAAATGGCTATGCGACAGAAATCAACTTATCTATAAGTGGTAATATACGACAAAATGAGAATGAAATAATTGCATTAACCACAGATGAACTAAAAGCAGTTATGAATTTAACACTTACCGACTTCTATTTATCAGTTGCTCGGGATGCATTTTTATTTGGCTGTTTTACAGGTTTAAGGTTTTCGGATATACAGAAGCTACTTAAAGAAGATGTAGAAGCTGATTATATTAACGTTACTGTACAAAAAACAAAAAATTATTTAAAAGTTCCATTAAGTAATCAGGCCAAGGTAATATTAGATAGATATAAAGATACACCTGTTACAGCTGCCATACCTGTTTATACTGGCCAAAAAGTCAATAATAATTTAAAGAAAATTGGTGAAGAAGCAAAATTGAACAGACTGGTTACAACAATTGATAAAACAAACCTGTCCACTACATGAAATATTACACTTTCACTGTTCCAGGCGCACGTTCATTAGTTATATGTTTAGCCAAGGTATTCCAAGTGAAATCATAATGAAGCTATCTAACCATAAAACACATCGCAATTTTGCAAAGTACAATAGTATTCAGGAACAGCAGAAGTCAGATGCACTGAACACAGCATTTGCCAATCTTGCATAATTCATTAATTTTTACCATTTTTGTATAAATAATAACAATATAATATAATTATTGTAAAAAATATCTAATATTAATTAATAAAAATGAATTTATTTAAAATCTAATGCAAAATCAAACAGAAGGAAACAATCTACTAAAGGGTTACCAGCCAGGCCTAACTGCCTTCGTAAATGAGTTTTTAACGCTTCTAACTAATACAGTAAAAGATAGCGTAAATGATGCAGCTCAAAATATTGTTAACGAATTGAATCGTCAAAAGGAGCCTGCAGAATTAAATAAGATAGCGGATGGTTTTCTAACACGTACCCAGGCTGCAGAATTATTAAATATTAGCGTTGTGACACTTTTTAGGTACCAAAAGGAAGGACTGATTCCTTACATGAGAATTGGCCGTCGCATACTGATTAACCGGGATGCAATGCTCGAGGCAATCAAAGTCACAAAAAAGAAAGGCGGTAAATTATGATTGATCACGCTAAGTTTATTATTAATAACTATTCAAATAAAGAATTTGAATTATTAGTTGAACGATTGGACATAACCTGTCCAATCGACAAGGATAAGATATGGTTTGACTTAAATAAACTAAGGATTAGCTACTTCCCTAATACTAATGAATTACATATACAAAACTCTCTCCATTGCTTTTATAACGCTACCTATGGGCAATTAAAGGAGTGGGTAAATTATAATGACTTTAATATATTGGATTTACAAGTTGTAAGTACGGGATGGTCCGAAATTATATTTGAAAGGCCAATAGAAGATTTCAAATTATCAACAAGGTTTGAGTTTGGCTTGAATATCGAATTGGATAAATATTCACCCTTTGATGTAATAGAAAGGTACATGAGTTATGTAACAACATCTACAAGTCCATTTTATACCTGCCCACCTCATAAAGGTAAGCCATCTCAGCGGATGTGTTTCATGAGCGATTATAGGCTAAAATTATATGACAAATCCCAACAAGCCGGAATAACCAAAAAGGGATTACTAAGGTATGAAGTTGTATATACCGAACTTCGCAAGGTTAGGAATATGCTTAGTATGCCTAAGTTTAATATGGTTACTTTAAAAGATTTAAATGACCTAAATAACTGGGAGAAACTTTTCAATGGAATGATGGCGATGTATGATGCCATTAAAAAAATACCATTAATTACAGATGAGTTCCCGGTAAATGATATTAACAGAGTTTATGGCTACTGCAATAAGCCTATGGCAGATGATATAAAACGGAAGATGAATCCCAATACCGTTGATAAAATGCGCGCGGCTTCAAAGTTGATTTATAATCAATATAATTTGTCATCAACCAACTACCATCAGGTAGTAAGACAGAAATTAATAAATAAATATAATTCACTAACTAACGTACACCAGTTTCAGGGCTTGTAATATACTCTGAAATTCAAATGTTATACCATGTTCGATAGAAATATTAAGATAACTAATAATAGAGAATTAGCAGATATGATTCCTGTATTAAAAAAATTAATCGACAAATATTACGAAAGACCAAATAGAAGAAATGAAATCCCTATCGATAGCTTGGTAGAGAACATTGGAATTAATATGAGAAGATATTATAAACAACAATTTAAACATGAGAAAGACCAAACAGATAAAATAATAGGCCAAATAGATGATATGCTTAAAGTTTTATTTGAGTTTAGTGAAAAACATAAAAACAAGCATAGAAGATTAGAGTTTAGAACTGACTTGTAGTTTTATCTTAAATATGGATAATTAAAGGAATTAAGCTTTATATAGGCTATATACGGCAAAAAAATCTCAAGGCACAATCCTCGTCGAAATTTACAATTCCGTTCAGTATGTGGCTTATAGTGCCGTCCTATAAACGAGTAGTTAACACTCCATCATACATCATAAAAATTCAGTAAAGATTATTAATTTCGTAAAAAAGAAATTGAATGGATAAATAAAAAAAAGAATATTATATATAAATAATATAGAGCGTTAGCTTTTATTCTTGCTTTAGGAAAACTCGGAATCTTCAAGAGGCACAATGAATAATTAGTTAATGCCCACGGTAAAGCGTGGGCTTAACTTTTTGTCTTGTGTTTCAGGTATCCGAGTACCTCCTAAGCAGACGATTAGTTATTGTCCCACGCTTATTTTGTTTTTATATATCGAGGTTATATAAAAGTAAACCAGCTTTAATAAGTTCCAAATCTTATAATCCTCAATAAAAGTTTAAACCTTAAAACAAAACACAATGAAAATTAAAACCAATTTATTAATTCTATTAACCTTTATTCTTATTTCTATTTCAACACATTGTTGCGCACAGATGGTAACATTAGGTAATGATGAAAATACCGTTTATAATATCTTATATGATCGTGTAAACAGTTATAACCAATCTCAAGGTGATCATAATTTACAGAATTTTGATGTGATTCATAATAATGGTATTGTAACTGAAATCATAATATCAATGCAAGACGGATATTTTTATGATTTAGGACTGAGTTCGGATTATGCTATCCATTACGTTATTAAAAACGGTGTTTTAGATCGGATCATTACTGTGTATGAAAATATTTCTGTTGAGCAATTAAGGAATAGATTTGACAAATTATATGGTGAAAAGCACATAGATGAATATTTTTTTTCTGATGATTATAAAAGCTATAAAACTATTATTTCAAATAATCACGGGTTAGCTACAGTAGTTGAGGAAGCTACCTATAACACCCGTTTTACACCAGAGATTGCAGGATTCCTTTATAATATAGGAATAAGCAATAAATATCCTATTAGCAATAAAAAAGGCATATCAAAAAATTCAAATTCTAAAAAAAATATTGAGGGGAAAAATACCATCAATAAACCGTTAAATAATAGTGGCAATAGTCAGGACTTATATAGTACCACAGCCAAGAATAGAAGCACTTTAAGTATAAAACAAATTCAAAAAATAGATTCTACAAATGCCATAGTGAAAAAGTTAGAAGGTACAAAAGAGACATTAAACCTTCAGGATATGATAGACATAATTAAACATAAGCAATTATCTTCTACGGAATTAAAAGATTTTATTCAAAGCGCATCAAGTCGTAACTGGAATATGAGTATAGATGATAACTTGATTTCATTTGCTTGGAATGTAGATGCTTCTGAATTTATGCAGTATGATACACACAATCATACATTTCTAATTGAAAGTAATGATGATGATAAAGCAAATGCAATAATTAAAGAATTAGAAGTTGAAAAATACAAAAAAACGATTTGTAAACTTGAAAGTGGGCAAATTTATAAGGTAAGATTTAGCAACGGCATTTACTCAGTTTTATGTCGTAAAGATCAAGGAGGAAGTATGGGTAATACACCCACAGATATAATAATTTCTATGGTGAAAAAGTAATTGCTATTGCAATAAAAAGAAGGAAAGGATTTGATCAGTAAAACCTTCGTTTTACGTTTGATTGGAGCATACTTCTCCCATTATAACTAATATGGTTAAGGCAGATTTTAGTAAATCTAATCATCTTTTTTTAAGTTATCCTAAGGGATTTTCGAATGATTATGAAAGCTTAGTCTCATTTTACGATGAATTAATTGAGAT
>Ga0302309_10002069_pt1 | contig 17230 bp, 17 predicted proteins | sample III_Palsa_N1_1_FD_200453 | JGI IMG/M metagenome (GOLD analysis project Ga0302309, IMG submission 200453) | Peat permafrost microbial communities from Stordalen Mire near Abisko, Sweden - III_Palsa_N1_1 | ecosystem: Environmental > Terrestrial > Soil > Palsa > Peat permafrost | place: Sweden... | reverse complement strand
GCTCACCCGCCAAATCACGGAGTCGACAGTCCTCGGAGTACATGGGTGTCCTTATTGCGGCCTGCATCGGCCCGAGGCAACACGTAGCCACGCCGAAATTCGGTCTGCCCTCGCTTATCTGTGGGAACCACCCTCAGACCGCTAGAATTCAATCGCTGCTGCCGTTCCCCTTGACGCGGAGATACACTCCAAAACCGAAGACTCTATGACGCCATCCTCGAGCCCTCTCAGTCCAAAGCCATCGCACGGCCCCCAGCCTCATGAACCGGCAACGGTTGCGCCGTCTGCTGACGCAGCACACGGAATGCTGCAGGCGCCCAGGGTCATCCTGCTTGCACATAACGATAACGCGATGGAGCTAGGCACATACCTCGCAATGCTGCTCAGGAAAACGGGAGGCATTGACCCGCTCCTGCTAAGTCAACAGCAGTTCGAAGCCTGGTGCGCGCAAACCCCTGGATCATCCGCGCGCGACCTTCTCGTCTCCTTGAGCTTCGGCCAGGAATGTCCCGAAGAGCGGAAGAATCTGGATGCCTGGTGCAAAACGCACGCCTGGCGCTGGCTCCGCTTCGCGTTGGCCCCGGGTTCATACGTGGATATCGGCCCGCTCTTTCGACCGCCGGTTTCGGCTTGCTATCAGTGCTTTTTCGACATCCATGTCCACCCTGTTGACACCGGCGTGAAGGACAGCAAAGCAAACAGTCCAGAGCCTTATAAAATGTGGCTCGCGCTCTTAGCTATGGAGACTATCGATTGCATCGGCCAATCGCAAAAAGGAACGACGGCTAAAGGAGCGCAGCGTTTCAGAGCAGCCGGCTTGTCATCCATACGTCTTCGCACGATCGGGATGCCAGGTTGTCAGCAATGCCGCCCACTAAAGCCGGAGTCGATGACGCTCCTCAAGCGAAAAGAAAATAAGCCTTACCTGGATATTGCCATCGCTCTCGAAGAATCTGTTGGTCTCCCATCGCGCCTGGAAAGCTCCAGAGGAACGAACATGGCCGCCGCAAAGGCAGCTCAGGCGGCATCTCTTGGTTCGCTGGGGTATCAGCACGGCACAAGAATCGAACTTGGCGACCTCACTCCATCCTCTACGTTTGGCCTTACAGAATCCTTGCAGCAGAAGGCCGCGCCCACAAACGCGCCGCTCAATCTGGACACTCTCGGATACCTGATTTCGCGCATTGCCGGCGTTCGCCCCGAAACACCGCAGAAGAGCGGCTCCAGACAGCGATGGACGGCGACAGCAGGAAACCTTGGATCTGTTTCCGCCTTCGTCATCGCAAAGGACGTCGTTAATTTGCCCGGCGGAATTTATTCCTATGCTGAAGACAGCCACACACTCGTGAAATACGATGGGAGATCAACAGGCCCTTTTGTGGAGATGATCGCTAGCCACAACTCCTCCTTGCCAGAAGCCGAAGTGGCGGCATGGATCATCCTTGTCAGTTCGTTCCACAGGGTAAGAAGGAAGTATGGCGCGTTCGCACAGAGATTAGTCTCATTCGATGCCGGTGTCGCTCTCAGTCAGTTGCACTTGCTCTCCAATGCCATTGGCATCCCATGCCGTACGCTGGCATGGTGGGATGACGCTCTCGTCGAACGGCTGTTGAATCTGCGAGTGCAAGAAGAACAAGTCGCCGCCATGATTTCCTTTCCCAAGCACACGGCAGGGAACGTCATCCAGCATCGCCGTGATCATCCTTCCGTCAGTGACGAGCATGGTCGGCGGGTGACTCACCATTTGCCCGGCGACTACTGCGGTCTGGGAGAAGACGGCATCGCCGCGCTCTGGTTCAGAGAAAGCCGCATGTCAGGCGACAGTCCAACCGCCAGAACAATCGATGCGTTCAGCCCGGCTGCCACCCAGCCGCACACTTCTTTGGAACGTGTACCGTTGCCGGCGCATGAAAGCTGCGATCGCCCAGTTTCTTCCATCATGGCGCAGCGGCGTTCGGTTCGCAGGTTTTCTCAAAGGGCAGTCACCATGGTCCAATTGAGTACTATCCTTCACGCTGCGCTCAACAGGACACCGAAGAATGGGACAGAGTTCTTCACAGAAGACGCCTACATGGCAATCTGGGTCTTGCCTCGAAATCTGCAAGGACTGAAGCCTGCTGGGTATCGATACGACGGTCACGGTCATCTCGACCGTTTGACCGAGGAACTATCGCAGACCGAACGCGAAGAGTTGTTCGTTCAGGAGGAGTTTCCGCGGGCACCTCTCGTCTTTTGGGTCACTGGAAACGTGGCCCAGGCAAGCCAGGATCTCGGGGCCATCGGACACCGAAAGCTGTTGGTCCGGGCGGGGGAATGCGCAAACGACATGTGGATGGCGGCAATCGGCTCAGGTCTCGAGGGGTCGCTTGTTGCCGGCGTGGTCCCTGGAGCAGCAAGGCGTGTGCTTGGCATGAACGGCTATACCGAGGTCAGCCTGCTGGCTCTCGCCGTTGGTTGGCCGCCGATTTAGCTAGCATTTACCATCTACCTGTTCCGGCCCGAAGCAATAAGCCTTTCTCTTAACCCGCAAACGAAGCAGGCATGCTTGCGCACATTCGCGACCGCCCATAGGATTGTCAGTCAGAAAAATACTCACTCCCCAAACCCGCACACAACAAAGCCCCTCACAGGGGGCTTTGTCCTCAGCAAATTTTGGAGGCGCGGGTCGGGATCGAACCGGTTTGCCCTCTTGTAGAGTCAGTAACTTGCTGATTCTAAAACGTTCATAATTGTCATAATTCGCATGTTTGGCAGGCAGCTAGCACAAAATTAGCACAAAACGAATTACGCGGGTCGGGGCGGTGGGCACGTATTTGGCAACATCAGTCTCCCACGAGGGGAGCATTCATGTCGCCCTTTTATGAGCTGCTGGTTTCGTCCATGCACTCGTCCGACAACAGGCCAGCGAGTCCTCGTCTCAATCCAAACGGGTGGGGCGAAGGATGTTTCAGGGCACTCTCAACCAAGACACATTCCCCCGTCTGTTGCCTTTTCTCACATGGCACCTTGAAGGCGTCGATGTACGTGTTGTGCTATACGTTCTGGAATTCTGAGGGTGGTGTATCGCCTCTTGAATCTTGTTTCTTCGTGCGCGAGTTTCAGCACTCCGGGCTCGTTGATGAAGAGCCGTCTGACCGTGCTCTCGCTCAGTAGCCAGAGCTTGGCTAGTTCCGCTACGGAATAGTGCTTTTCAAGAGCGACAATCGAGCTCGCTCGATGAGCATAGCCGACTCGCCCTGAATCAGTTTGGCTACCCGCTGGTGGCATGTGCCTTTCCATCGTTGACTCCAGTTTCGGTTGTGTAGAGGTCTTTCCCTATTCGCCGCGTTCGGGCGAGTCGTTTTAAGAGACTCGTGACGGCAGTCCCGGTGCTGACTTGTGTATGACAGTCCTAACGCTTGGTCAAATTCCCGGTTTCCCGCCAGAATCCGCGCAAAATCGTCTCAAAGATTCGAGAACTATCCGGCCGTGTCTCCACCGACTGAGCTTCGGTATCCGGTATGGGGCAGGCTCCATCAACGCGTTCCGAAAATTTGACCGAGTTTCAGAACCGTTTCATGCTTGCTCCGCAATCGAAGGAGGTGCATGTGAGAGAACGGACGAAGTACTTGGCCATTGCGGTTTCGCTGACACTGCTGGATGGTGTAGTGGCATTGCACTACGGCAGCGTGGTTTGGCGAACCTGGTCAGCAATCCTCTGGAGCAGAATGGTGATCTTGCTATTGGCCGCCGTGTGGGCGGTGTCATTAGCAAACATATGGGCGCGTGCGTTCCATGAACTGCGGCGTGCGTACTCCGATAGGCGTATAGGGCTGATGCCCAACAGCGGGTCAATCGCAAGGGAGTTGCGGGGAGGAGGCGATGTTTGATTCGCTCACAGATCTCTCCGGCAAGCTGGCGGCGACGGGCTATTTCATCGACCCTGTGATGATTCAGGTTGTCTTTCTGGCTGCCAAGCTTAAGAAGCCTCTCCTGCTGGAAGGTCCAGCCGGTAGCGGCAAGACCCAACTCGCGCTTTCGGTTGCCGCGGCCGCGAACACTCACGTTGAACGCCTGCAATGCTACCGCGGAGTTTCGGAAGACAAGGCGATCGGTCAGTTCGATGAGGGACTTCAACGACTCTACATGGAGTTTTCCAAAGGCGAGCATGAGAGCTGGCAGGCAGTGCAGGGAAGTCTGAAGGGGCGGGACTTCTTTCGCCCTGGTCCTCTAATGCGCGCGCTGGAGTGTGATCGTCCCTGTGTGCTCCTGATCGACGAACTCGACAAGGTCGATGACGGGTTTGAGGCGATGCTCCTGGAGATACTGTCGGCGTGGCAGCTCTCCATTCCTGAGTTCGGCACCGTCGAAGCAAGGAGCATTCCCTTTGTCGTTCTGACCAGTAACGAGGAGAGGCGCCTGGGCGATCCTATCCGCCGGCGTAGTCTCTATGTTCGAGTCGAGCATCCCACGCCGGAACGTGAGGCGGAGATTATCGCGAGCCGCACACCGGATGCCGATGCCGCGTTTCATCGAGAGATGGCGGGCATCGCTCTTTCCTTCCGCAATTACTCTCTCGAGAAGCCTCCTTCCGTCTCGGAGATGATCGACTTCGCGAACGCTTTGCGGTTGCTCGGTACCGATCATGTCACAACCGAACTGCGGGACGTTCTCCTGCCGTTTCTCGCAAAGACCGAAAAGGACAGACGGCACCTTCTTCTTCGCGAAGGATTCAAGAGTTTGCTTGATGATGGCGCTCGCTTCGCGGAATCGATGGCTCAGTCTGGAGGGCCGCACTCATGATGCGCTGGCTTCTCCTCGCGTGGATCTGTTTGCCGCGGCTCGCTCATGCAGGGCGAACTTCAACGATGGCTGAGCATTGCGTTCAATACTATGCGGCACAATATCGAGTCCCTCCCGAGTTGATTGCGGCCTTCATCGATGTGGAGTCGAGATGGAACCCCCGGGCGGTTTCGAACAAGGGAGCCATGGGGTTGATGCAGCTAATGCCTGCGACAGCAAGACGTTTCGGCGCCGTCCAACCGTTTGACGTCGAGCAGAACATCGCGGCGGGCACAAGGTACGTGACGATGCTCATGTGGGAGTTCCATGGCGACATGAGGCTTGTTGCGGCTGCCTATTATGCCGGAGATCGATGGATTGGGCAGAAGCAATTGAACTATCGCAACGCTGACGTGGTGGCGTACGTGCAAGCGGTGAGAAGGCGATACATGATTCGCAAATATCTGGCGGCAGAACCGTCGAGGAGGTGAGCACTATGAAACTGAACTGGTCCGTTGCACTTGCATTTCTCCTTCCGTTGCATCTCTATGCGGCGGACAAACCCGTTAGCGCGCGCGTTGCCACGATCACGATCAACCCGGGAGAGGTGACGTCCATCCATCTGCGTCCTGACTTTGAGTCGACTATCCGGATGCCCGAAGAGATCACATCTGTCATCGTCGGCAGTCCGGGATCGTTCAAGGTGGAGCACAACGAGGGAGAGCCGGAGTACGTGTACGTCAAGCCGATCACAAAGCAGCCGGCACAGTCCAACCTTTTGATCGCGACCAAATCCGGGCAGCATGTCGCGTTGGAGTTGATCAGTGAGCGGGCAGGTGTAGCAGGCAAGGGCCAGCCGGTGGATTTCCTAATCGAATACCACACCTCGCGGAGCTTTTTCATCACCTCCGACGCGCCACCGTTGGCACCGCCCACACCCAGCGCGAATGACCGCGATGTCGAAGTGCCGCCCGATCTCCCGGCCGGTTCGCTGCCCTCTTCTGCACTCGATGAGGTGTTTCAAGTGCAGATGCGACTAAACGCTCCCTCATGGACGAAGTGGGCCGGAAAGCAGATTCAGACTTCGTTGGGGGACATTCGGCAATGGAAGAACGAGATGGTGATTTCGTACTCGATCTTCAACGGTTCCGATAAGCCGGTCGAGATCGTTCCTCCGCAAATACAAATCACAGGCCTCAAGCCCACAAAGAAGAAGGCAGGGAAAGACATCATCTCAGACCAACTGGAGATTCGTGACTTCAAGCTGAGCACTACGCGAATCGAGCCGGGCGGTCGCGTAGATGGCGTCGTCGAATTTGACCGGCCCAATTTCAAGCAGTCCACAGAGAAGCTGTTTCTCCAGATTGCGCAGGCAGACCAGGTAGACAAGCCGATCCTGATCCGCCTTCCGTTCACATCACCCATATCGAACAACTACCGGTAGAAAGGAGCTTTGACAATGAGCCTTAGCGATATCAACAGGAACAGCCACCTGGGCGGCGAGTTGGATTTTGACAAGCCGCATGACCGTCCCGCTTCTGAGATGCAGGCGGGGTATCCTTCTGTCGAGACGTACTCCGGTGACGGGAATGAAGGCCAACCTGCCGTCCCGACCGAGATAGCGACCCGCTCTGGGGCCGGGGCTGCCGAAGGCATCAGCAAAGGCAAGTTAATACTGCTCGGGGGTGGGCTCATCGTCGCGGTGCTCTTCTTCGTGTTCACCGCGCTTGTGGGCAAATCTTCGAAGAAGCCGGCGTCGATTAAACCCGCCGCACAGCAAGCGAAACTCGCTGCGCCGGATCAGCCGAAAGGAAGCGTGACTCCGGTGATGGATTCAGTTCATCCTCCGGCAACTGATGACTCAAGCGGGCAGTTGGACCCTAACGACATCCGTCGAACTCGTTCAAGCGAACCGTCAGCTAGCGTCCAAGGGAGCTCCAACCTGATCCAAAATGCCGGAGCGGGCGCAGGGAGCGCACCCGGATCTCTCGGGACAGTTCCATCCTTCGCAGATACCCAACAGCATTGGCAGGAACCGCAGCCATATGGTGCAGAGCCTGCCGACGGATCCACTTCCAATCTGGCTCAGGAGACGCAGGACCGAAACTCCTTGAAAGAACCTTCGTTGGTCTTTGTCCGGAGCCAGGTTCAAAGTGCCACAGGGACCGCGTCGAAGACAGATGTTGCTGCTGGCGATGCGCCGTTCCTACAGATCACTCCAGGAACGCGTGTGCAGGCAAAGCTACAGACGCAGATATCGAGTGCCGTTCAGGTTCCCGTCGTGGCAGTCGTGGAGTACACCTATGCAATCGGGGACCGGGTAGTCGTCCCGGCGGGCGCGCGGGTGTACGGTCAGCTTCAGCAGGCCGACCGAAGTGGTCTAGTCAGCGTAAAGTTCGATGAGATTGAGTTGATCGACGGAAAACGAGAGAAGATCGACGCCATCGGAGCGGGTCTCGACCTCGGTCCGATCAAAGGAGATGTGTACGGCAAGAATACGGGTAGGAACTTCGTGGTTCGAGCGGTTTCAGGGATTGGCTCTGTCCTCGCGGAAGTGGCGGGGAACAACAGTGGCGCCGCATTCTCCGAAGACGACATGCTGCGTGAACGGCTGGCCGAAAACATCGGGACGGCAGGCGATTCAGAGGTCATGAATTTGAATGCGAACAGCCGCATCGTCGTCTCAGTCCCGGCCGACACAAAGATCTACGTCATTTTCACCAAGCATGAACAGGGTAATCCTGAGTTGCGTCGGGCGGCGTCGACGTCACCGTAGATCGGTGAAGGGGAATGCCTGTTCGGTCTTGAGAGATTCTTGTCGAGAATAATTTGGCCAAAGAGATGTGATTGGCCCGAGGTCTGGTTCTAGCAGAAGAGGTTGGATAAAAAGATCGGATAGAGTAATCTATATCCGAGGAAATTATCCAATGAGCCCTAAGCCAGATATAGCGAATGCCGGAGACCGCGCCATGAGTATTTTTCAGGCCAATGGTGGCATTCTCAATACTGAAAAAGCGATCAAGCTGGGAATCCATCCCAGAACTCTCTACGCCCTTCGCGATACCGCCAGACTGGACCGGATGGAACGCGGCCTGTATAGGCTTGCCGACGCAAAGCCCCTTGGCAATCCTGACTTTGTGACCGTGGCCCTTAAAGTTCCGCGGGGTGTCATCTGTCTTATCTCAGCTCTCGCGTTCCATCAGATGACGACTCAAATTCCCCATGCCGTTTATCTTGCCATCGCCGCGAATGACCAAGCTCCCGTTCTGCGCCATCCCCCGCTTCGCCTCTTCTGGTATTCCAAGACCGTACACGAGACCGGCATCATTGAAACGAAGATGGATGGCACGAACGTCCATATCTATTCAGCAGAGAAGACCCTGGCTGACTGTTTCAAGTACCGCAATAAAATCGGAGTTGACGTATGCGTGGAAGCGCTGAACCTGTACCGCCGGCGTGGCCGGATGAAGCTGGACCAGCTTGAGCAGTATGCGAAGCTGTGCCGGGTACAGCGAGTGATGCGTCCTTACATGGAGGCTGTTCTGTGACTGTTTCTCTCGTTAAGAATATGGGCGCGCCAGCGGTTGCTGAATCATGCGAGGGCTAATGGAAAGCCCTTTGCCGAAGTGCTGCAGTATTACGAGATGGAGCGGTTCCTGTATCGGCTCTCAGTCTCTCCCCATACCGACAAGTTTCTTCTGAAAGGCGCACTGTTGCTGACCGCCTGGCGAGCCCCAATCTCACGCCCCACCATGGATATCGATCTCTTAGGACGAACCGACAATGCGATTGAAGTCATTGTTGAGTTGATGCGCGAAATCTCTCAACTTGATGGGCAGGATGACGGGATCTCCTTTGACCCGGCATCTTTCCGGCGCCGCCATTCGAGAAGATGCCCATTATGCGGGCGTCCGCACCGCGTTTACGGGGACGGTGGATACGGCCCGTGTCCATATGTTGCAAAAGCTAATCAAATGCGTATAAGTATATTGATTTTGGTACAATCGATACGTGAAGACACAAATGGAGCGCCTACGCAGATTCGCAGACCAGCAGGCCGTCATACGACCTGCCGACCTGAAGCGCCTGGCCGTCCCCCGCAACTACCTCGGTCGTCTCGTCAGGGAGGGGAAGCTGGAAAGAGTCGGGCGCGGGCTCTATTCGTCTGTTGACCATACCCCCACCGAAAACCGTACGCTGCTGGAGGTGTGTCGGAAGGTGCCGCAAGCCGTGATCTGCCTCTCGTCCGCGCTGCGCTTCCACGAGCTCACGACGGAAAGCCCCTTTGAGGTCTGGATCGCTCTGAAACCTGGAGCTTGGTCGCCTCGTACTGAGCACACGTCCATTCGCGTTGTCCGCGTATCAGGAGAAGCCCTTACTTTCGGTGTTGTGAAACATCTCGTCGAAGGATTTGAGATCAAGGTGTACAGTCCAGCGAAGACCGTTGCGGATTGTTTCAAGTTCCGGTCGAAGGTCGGAACCGAGCTGGCGATTCAAGCTCTCAGAGAATGCTTTCGCGAGAAGAAGGCCACGATGGACGAACTCTGGGAGGCGGCGAAGGTCTGCCGAGTCTCCAACGTCATGCGTCCATATATGGAATCGCTCTATTGAGTAAACCCGTCACCAACGTCGCAGCTTCCGTTCGGCAGCGTCTCCTCAACCTCGCGCGTGAGCGCAAGGAGGACTTTGGGCTGCTCTTGACGAAGTATGCCTTGGAACGTCTTCTTTTTCGTGTCAGCCAGTCAGAGCACAAGACGGCCTTCATTTTGAAGGGAGCGTTGCTCTTTGAACTCTGGACAGAGCAGACGCACAGGCCAACGCGAGATGCAGATTTTCTTTCCATCGGGAGCAGCGATCCCCGTCGCTTTCAGTCCATCTTCAAGGAAATTTGTGCTCTCTCAGTTGTGGACGATGGACTAATCTTCGACCAGTCGAGCGTGATCGCCCGCCCGATCAAAGAGGGCGCGGACTACGAAGGAGTACGGATCAGCTTCCTCGGCTATCTGGAGAAGGCTCGAATCCCGATGCAACTCGACATCGGATTCGGCGACGCCGTAACCCCTCCGGCGGTCGAGACGGCGTTTCCAACTATTCTGGGTGGGCCGGCAGCCGTGCTGCTCGTCTATCCCAGGGAAACAGTCGTTGCAGAGAAGTTTGAGGCGATGGTGAAGCTCGGTATCGCCAATACGCGGATGAAAGACTTCCACGATCTCCGCGCTCTGTCTCGGCTCTTTCCTTTCGAGGGACAGCTTCTTTCTGAGGCGATCATGCGGACGTTCGAGCGACGCAAGACCACGCTCCCTCCTGCGCCGCCTATCGCTTTTACGGCCGAGTTCTTTGAGAACAAAGCGAAGCAACTCCAGTGGACTGCCTTCAGCGGGAAGAACAAGCTCTACATGGAGGCTGTTCCGCTCAAGACCGTTGTTGGCGATATTGAGCGGTTCCTCATGCCGTTGCTTTTCGGAGTGACGACTCAAGGGCATTGGAGCCGCAACTGGCAAGCCGGCGGTCCGTGGCAGGATTGACGACTGCCGTCCACGGCAAACGCTATACGCGCCTATATATGCAGAAGCATGCGGTGAGTACGCGACTGAATGTGAACAAGCCTCACAATGGTTTTGCACAAGCTTGTCACTCAGTCACCCTAAGCGCGTCCGCTCCAGCAACCGTCTTCTAGTCTCAAAGTTTGTTCGTGTTGTGGAGCTTACCTCTGTCTTCGTGTGTTGTTGCGACATAGTCGATTCCGTTCTTTGCAGTGCGATCTAGCGCTTCGCTCTAAGCATCTGCCTGTTCAAGCATTTACGTAGATGCGGACGGCTCTTGCAAATTGCAGCCTCGTGTGCGGTTCATCCGCTCCTCTGCATTGGGTCGCTCTCTGGGAACAAAATATTCCGCCGATGCACTACGTTCTTGACGCCAGAACTTCTGCGGGGCGACCTTGACGCAGTTTCTGTTCGACCCCATTCTCCAACTCGACACGGATGCCAAGAGCAGCCGAGTCCAGGAGAAAAAAGACATGAGAACCGCACTTGCCTTCTGGCAGGACTCCCACGGGGCCTCCCTGCCAACAAGCCTCACGATGAATCGTCCGGAAGAAAACTCCTGGGCTCGTATGCTCCTCATGCTTGGACTAGGGTTGCTCCTCTTCACTTGCCTCCTCGCGCCTGCTGGCGCCTTTGCGCAGAACCTGGGCACGTCGCCACAGTTTGGCAAGGCAGTGCAGGGCCAGCAAGCGACTACCGTAGAGGGCACCGTGCTCAACATTGTGAACTGGGGCTGCAACGTTATCGCGCCAGTGATTGCCATTGCCTGCCTTGGGGTTGCCGGTTGGCACTTCAAGAGCGGGCGTGGCTATTTGGGTTGGGGTGTAACAGGGGTTGCCCTGATGGTGATCTCCGGTCTAGGACGCATGGCCGAAGGTTTCATCACGCAGTCACAAGGAATCCAGTAAACAGGGTGAGCTTTCATGCCAGTACCGCAATTCCTTCTGGACCTACTTCAGGTGCTCTTCGATTTGGCTGTGCCGGCTGCCTTCTGCACGTTGACTGCCGCCGGTGTCAGTCTTCGACATGAAGGTGGAACGAACTTCCATGTGGGCGGACGAACAGGGAAGTGGATCTTGTGGACAGTGGTTTTGTTGACGCTCCCACAGCTCCTGTCGTGGGTTGCGGCACAGGGAATCCACGTTCCATCCGCCAGTGGATCGGTGAGCACGAGTTGGCTCGCAAGTATGGAGAACGTTCTAAAGAACTTCGTGAACCAGATCGTTGTTGCCAAGCTGGTTCCCATCCTCGCAGCCTACTTCGTTCTGAAAGCGACTCTTGATGGCGCCGCTGGCGAAAGCCCCCTTGGATCGATCGTCGCCGCTCTGTTTCTGATGTCCATCTCGGCCACAATGCAGCTTCTCCAAGGGTGGAACTCAGGAGGTCAGTATGCAACAACCGACATGCTTGTCTCGTTGTGGAACTATGTCGCGGGGCAAATCCTCCCTGCCGCAGCAGGTCTGGCTTGTGTCGGTGCCGTCATCAACTATGTCAGGCATCGACCATGGACCAGGTTGGTGTTTGCAGCGATCTCGTTTCTGAGTGTCAGCGGTTTGCTCACACTCTTTCAAGCAATGGCAGCCTGAGGAACCCACGATGAGTCTGGACGGTGCAATTACTAACTTGGCTTCATGGGTAGGAAACACAATCATGCCGACGATGTCCGGATTGTTCTTCGCCGGTGCCGTCTACCGCTATAGCAAGAGTGCTCCATTCGAGAACTTGCTGTACGGCGGCCTCGCCTCTCTGATGTGTTCGGGAATGGTTCGTGCGTTGGAAGGGTTTGTTCAACAAGCCGGTCCCACCGGGGCCGACGGATTCTGGACCGCCATTATGAGTCTGGTCAATTGGACCGCGAATGTCATTCTCCCGATGTTTGCGTTGACGCAGCTAGTAGCGATGGCGCTCCACATGGGCGGTGTAGTTGACGAGATATATCCCGGCTCAACATGGATTCGGAAGTTCATTGCCGCGGTTGGAGCACTAACTGTCTCGGGAATGGTGCGTTTGGCCGAATCGATGGTCAGCCAGGCACACGGAATATGAGGATGCTATGAGTCTCGAATTGACCCCAGTTCACCGGAACCTGAATACGAAGGTTACCTTTCTCGGCTTGGAGTTTGAGGACCTGATTCTGGTGCTCGCGCTCGCCGCAATCATGAACCTTGCAGCGCACTTTGCAACCGATAACGCACATCTTTTCGGAATGCCGCTCAACGTGTTCATGGAGTTCGTTGTGCCGGTCCTGGCGGTGCCCTTCCTCATTTTGTTCAAATACGGCCGGCCGCGCGGATACCTCACCGACCTGTCCCGGTCGTTCTTTGCTCCACGCGCGTGGTGCGCGCTTGAACGAGATTCAGAACTGACGGAAGCTTACATCGTTGATGAGGAGGGGTAAGCCTATGCAGGCCCTGATCGAGCCGCAGAGAGATGGAACTGTGGCAATACATCTCGACTCCGAGGCAGTACGAGCGATGGTTGCGAGTGCCATCTTCGCGTCGCGGTTTCACGAAGGAATCAAGCCTTTTGCAGGGCTGCTAAAAGCCGGCCTCCAGAACGCCGGAGTCGTAACGAAGCGGAGAGCGTCATGCCAATGACAAATTCGGAACGCGATAAGAAGCTGAAGGCTCCGGCGGTATGCGAGCTCTTGCCCCTCCGCGATCTGCCGGCCGGGGACAACGTCATGGTGCGTACCAATGGAGCGTTCGTCGCGGGATACGAGCTTCGTGGCGTGCTCGGATACTTTGCCACGGACGAAGACCGCAATCAGACGAAGACGATGTTAGAAGCCCTATTTCGCAGCGTTCCGGATGTCAGCATGCGTATCCAGTTTCGATACGAGATTTCGGAACATCTCGGTGACTTACTCGACAGCTACGTTAGCCAGCAGCGTACGGAGCAGTCGGAAGTAATGGCGCTCGACACGCATCGGCTTCGTATGTGGCAGCAAAAGGAGAGCAGTGGGTTCTACTTTGAGAACCGGCTTCATGTTTATTTGATTTGGGACCCGCGCATTCACGCGAAACTGTACCACTCCGCTCAGCAGAAGCGCAAAGCTGGTGGATTCACTCTGAGCCAGAAAAAGGCGATTCAGAGAACTCGCAAGGAGCATGAGGCTCACCTGGCGGAGCTTGAATCCATCCTCCGGGGCATCGAGGGGTCGATGGAGGCGGCCAACCTCGAGCCCCGGAGACTATCGACGCAGGAACTGTTTGAGGAGCTCAAGCATGCCCAGCACCCCGTACGGCGCGATCACCGTCCCTATGTGCCTGGCGAGGAGATGTTTGCCTATCGGAGTGCTCGCGAACAGGCCACCAACGCAAGCATTCTCAACGAGACGGAGACCTATCTCAACATCGACGGCTATCTGTACTCAGTGGTGAATCTCAAGGAGTTGCCGGATGCCACTTTTCCGGGGATGCTGCAGAACTTCTCCACCCTCGGTTTCCCGGTAGTCATCAGTGGCCAGGTTGTGATTCCCGATCAGGTGAAGGTGCTGAAGAGTTACAAGAAACGCCTGCAAAAGATGACAGCGGCCCAGAAAGACGCCAATGGCAACTTCAGATCGAACCCGGAGGCGGAAGTCGCTCAGGCCCAACTGATTCAGGTACAGCGGGACATCATCTCGTCTTCGCTGAAGACGGCGAAGCTGAGTCTTTGCCTGGTCGTTCGTACCTCGCAACCGGCGATCACGTTCAGCGATCTTGAACGAGCGGAACGGGAGCTAGCCAGTCGCACGCAGGAAGTTCTCAATGCCTTCACCCACATGAACGGTGCCAAGGCAGTAGCGGAGACAATCGCCAAGCGCCGGATTTTCTTGGGGACATTGCCAGGCATGGCGGACCCGGATAAGAGGGACCAGGATATGCTCACCTCGAACGTGGCCGATCTGGTGCCCGTCGAGATGCCGTGGACCGGGACCCGACGGAGTCCGCTGATCCTGTTTGAGACGCCCTATCGGCAGCTCATCCCATTCTCGATGTTCGACCCCGATCTGTCCGACGCCAATGGTTTGCTGATGGCCAAGAGTGGTGGCGGCAAGACACTGGCCGCGCAACAGATGCTCTTGATGGCTGCCCGCGCGAATCCTTTGATCTCGATTCTCGAGCGCGGCGACTCCTATCAGCCGCTCGTGGAATTGATGGGCGGCGAGATGATCGAGATGTCGCTCGATAGCGACCAGACGATCAACCCATGGGATCTTCCCAGAGGCGAGGCTAAGCCTTCGAACGACCAGATTTCATTCCTGAAGAACCTGACCCGTCATATGCTCGGCGAGAATACGCCGCCCGATCTCGATATTGACCTTCTCGACAGCGTACTTATCGAGGCGATTGCCTCAACATACAAACGGTGCAGTGCAAAGACTTCCAACCCCATCCCGCTCTTTGGGGATTTAGCGGCCGAACTGGCTCACTGGCAGGACCGCGACCGGAATCCAAAGATCAATGCGATGGCTCAAATGGCGTCGACCAAACTGCGCGCCTGGGTGGAAGAAGGGCCTTACGCTCGGCTATTCGATCGGCCAACTACTGTTCAGTTGAATAATCCCTGGCTGTACTTCAATGTCGAGAAGCTCAAAGATGACCCACGTCTGGAGCGGGCTATGAGTCTTCTTATCGCTCATACAGCGACCTATCGAGCTTCGGGATCGTCGGGGCAACCAAGTATCGTCCTTCTGGACGAGTGCTGGGCCCTTCTTGAATCCCCGATTCTTGCCAGTGTGGTGGTTCAACTCTTCCGCACTGCGCGTAAACGCAATGCAAGCGTGTGGGGAATCAGCCAGACGCCCGAGGATTTCGTGGGAACGCCGGATCATCCGAACGAGCATGGTGCCGGTATTGTGAAGAACGCAACGACAAAGATTATCGGGAAACAGCCTGGGGATATGACCGCGCTTCGTGAGCATGTCCATTTGAACGAAACGGCGCTCAACCAGATAAAGACGTTCGCCCATCCGAAGAAAGGCCACAGTGCGGAGTTTCTGATCGCGATCGGAGAAAAAGCGGAGTCTACGCACACGATCCGCGTTGTCCCGAGTTCAGTCGACTACTGGATTACTACCACCTATGCCCGCGAGCGGCGCTTTCGCAAGTGGTGGATCGGCAAGTATCGTCAGCTTCCATTGATCGAAGCCTACGAGCGCCTCGCCGAGCAGTATCCGCGCGGGCTTGCGGAGGTACCGCAGTTACCCGTCGAACTCTCCGGAGAGATGCAGGAGGTGACACCGCGATGAACGACCAATTGATAACTCGCCCCGAACCCCTCGTTGAGCGCTTGCCTCGAAAGCCGTTTCGTGAGGTGGCCGAAGAAAGATCTCGTCGGAAGAAAAGGCTCTCCATCGCTCTGCTGATCGTTGCTGTGGGGCTCGCAACGCCGATTGTCGCGCGCGGTCAGTTTCTTGGGGTCTTCGATTCGATCTTCAAATCGATTCAGACCGACATCGGCGGCTCGCTTAGTCAGATCAACCAGATAGCGCAGGGGGTCCAGAAACTCTACCAAACTACGCTGTATCCGTTGGCGGCGCTCAACCAAGCGCGCGGGTTTGTATCAAGTTCCATTACAAACTACCGAACCCAAATGAATCAGGTCTTCCGCACGCCTTTCAACAGCGCGGTGATGCCGGGTCCTCAGCAGTTCGAATCAATCCTCCACAGCCGGCAGTCAACGCAGATTCCGTCGCTACAGACCAGCTTTACGACGAACTACGGAACGGTCCCGCAGACGAATATAGCGTCGCCACAGGATCGAGTGATGATCGACATGGACGACGCGTTGGGCCAACAGAATCTGAAAACAACCCTCATTGCGGACCAGGGCGGCGATGTCATCCTTCAGACTGCGAACCAGATGGAAAATCAGGTGGCGGTGAGCACTCCTGGGTCGAATCCTTACCTCACCGCGCAGGCCCAAGTCGCCAACCTACGATGCCAGGCCTTCATGCAGAAGATGCTTGCGGCGGAGTTGCGTCAGGAGGCGGGCCGGATCGCACACGACAATGTCCTCGTCAAGCGAAGGACCAGCGCAACCACTGGAATCAATAGCCTTATCACCGGCGCCCTTACCAAGCACTAAAGGAGATGTGCCATGCCCGATCCGAAGAGCAATCCGAACGGAGCCCTGCCCCCGACAACGCCGTTTAAGGAAGGTTCACCGAAGAGAAGGCCTTGGCATCGTCCGAGGGTCTTGAAGACAATGGCCGTGGCTTTGTTCTTGTTGCTGGTTCTGTCCACCCATGCGAACGGCCAGTTTGGCATCGATACGGCAGCCATTATGGCGGCGCTTTCGAAGATGCAGTCGCTCATGAATACGTATATGGCGACACCGCTCAAGACGATCAATCAGTATGAACAGAGCACCGCGAAGTTCGAGCAGGAGGTGATGTACCCCATCGCGGCAATCAATCAGGCCAAGAACTCCGTCTCGCAATTCGAGAACCAGTTCAATCAGATCGGCAGGATGTTCAATACCAAGGTTTCAAGTGCGACCTTACCGCAATCGCAAAGTCTTGAATCGACACTTCTTTCACGTAATGCAGGGAACGTCCCGAAGGTGTCACCGCAATTCCAGACTGTATATGGAGTAGTGATGCCACAGAACGCGGCTTCTCCGGCTATGCGAACCATGACCGACATGACCGATGCCCAGGCCCAGGATGCGATGAAACGCGCGATAGAAATTGATGCGCTCGCGGATAGTGAGTTGAGCGAAGCCAACCAAATGGGACAACAAATCGCGATGGCGGCTCCTGGCAGCGCTCAGATCCTCGAGGCCGAGGCAGATGTGTGGGTAGTCCGAGCGAACGCTTACACGCAGGCCGCTCTCGCTGAGTTGATGAGGACGCGCGGCATCGACCTAGCCAATCAGAGTAAGGCTTCGAAACTCGGGGCTTCCGATAGCACCTCTACCAACAGCCTTGTCAACGG
>Ga0302309_10002064_pt1 | contig 17269 bp, 14 predicted proteins | sample III_Palsa_N1_1_FD_200453 | JGI IMG/M metagenome (GOLD analysis project Ga0302309, IMG submission 200453) | Peat permafrost microbial communities from Stordalen Mire near Abisko, Sweden - III_Palsa_N1_1 | ecosystem: Environmental > Terrestrial > Soil > Palsa > Peat permafrost | place: Sweden... | reverse complement strand
AGTTACATTTCCGCACTCCACATCTGTTCCATGCAAAACAGCATCAGCTGCGGCGCTTTCTGCGTCTTTGGATGTTTTATGCCTGAGATAAAAATCATCGATAGCGCCGCAATCAGAAGTTACATATCCTGTAAAGTTCCATTCATTTCTAAGGATATTATTCATAAGCAGGTCATTGCCGCAGCAGGGCTGGCCTTTAAAAGCATTATAGGCGCACATTACACCGGCAACTTTTGCATTTACCACCAAATTGTGAAAAGCAGGCAGATAGGTATCCCAAAGATCATAATCGCTGATCTCTGCATCAAATTCATGCCTCGATGATTCAGGGCCACTATGCACTGCATAATGTTTTGCGCAGGCTGCGGCTTTAAGATATTTGGGGTCGTTGCCCTGCAGGCCGGTTACAAAGGCTTTGCCAAGCGCACCCGTAAGATACGGGTCTTCCCCGTATGTCTCCTGTCCCCTGCCCCACCGCGGATCGCGGAATATATTAATATTAGGTGTCCAGTAAGTGAGGCCCAGGTATATTTTCCTGTTACCGTTTTTTATGCTTTCATTATTTATAGCGCGACCTTCTTCGGCGGTGTAGTCAGCCATTTGGTGCAATGAATTTTTATCAAAAGTGGCTGCCATTCCTATGGCCTGCGGATAAACAGTTACCTTAAATGGCGTACGCGCCACGCCGTGCAGGCCCTCGTTCCACCAGTTATAGGCTGGTATGCCCAAACGGTCGACCGCAGGTGCAGAATTAAGCATTTGTCCAACCTTTTCTTCCAGCGTTAAACGTGAAACCAGGTCATTTACCCGTTTATCAATGGGCAATGAGGGATCCTGGAAATTAAATTGATACTGTTTGTGCTTGATTGATGTAAATGAAAAAAGTAACATGACAAGGACTAATACCAGTAATTTATTGGGGATAAAATATTTCATTTAATGATAAATAATGTAAAAAAAGAGAACCAAGAGTCAAGAATCAAGAGTCAAGAAAATAAACCAAAAAAGAATAAAGTTGGGTAGTATACTTTTACCGGCCTGCTATTTAGTCCTTTTTATTCTTTTGTCTTGATTCCTGCCTCTAATTATCTTGCCTCTTGATTAATTGGCACACTAAAGGTATAAACATTTTTTCTTCTGCAATCGATTGCGAAAGAAATTTTTAATGTTTTTACCACGGTTTAAGGTTGTTTTTAAAAACGTTAAGCACCAATATGAACTATTTATAGATTCCTCATCATTATATTATACCTTTACAGCCAACAACATGGAAGACAGACAATATTTAACTACCTGGAAAAGGTACCTGCCAGTAATTCGTTTGCACATTAAAAAAAGCTTTAACGAGGATCAACAATTTAAATTAAATATACAGGATTTTGAATCTGCGGGCGACCGCGGCAAATCCGGCTATACGTTTAATATCCAACTTGAAAATGGCAAAGTGATCAATAACATCAGCGGTTCGGCTGTAGCGCGCGACCTTTTTGAAGCATTAAAATCAGACGATGCTATAAAAGCAATGTTACAGGATAAAAGTGTTAAGATCAGTGTTGGGAAATCATTTATGCTGAGTATAAAAACTACTCATATTTCCGTCTATAAATAAAGATCTTATCAAAATCGGATCATAAAATCCTTGCTAAATTATCTTTTTAAAGAATAATATCCATATTGCTAAGTCGATGGTCTTTCGGCGCTATGTCCTTTAATGTACAGGGAACATGGTGATGGCTGCATTGCACAATTTTATTTTTCCATCCTGTGATGAAATAAATTAAACTTTTTTCCGCACTTTTAGTTTAGCTTTTAAACTATTACCTATGGACACTAACAGGCTTTCAAAAACGCTCGCAAAGGCGCTGAATGATCAAATGACAAACGAAGCGCATAATGCGCAGATATATCTTTCGTATGCCTCATGGGCAAACGAAAAGGGATATGATGGAATTTCCAATTTTCTTTTCCGCCACGCAAATGAAGAGCGTAACCACATGATGAAAATACTGGAATACATTTTAAAAAGGGGTGGTAAAGTAGTTGTAACAGCCATACCCGGCCCGGGCGCTGACCCTGTAAGTGTAAATGATTGCTTTGAAAAAATATTTAAATCGGAAGTGGAAAATACCACCTCGATTTATAACATTGTAAACATGAGTATGGCAGAAAAAGACTGGGCAACCTGGAATTTTATGCAATGGTTTGTAAAAGAACAAACAGAAGAAGAAACACTGGCAATGGATTTGTTGTCAAAAGTGAAAATTGCGGGTGGGGCAGCAGCAAAAGATGATGCGCTTTATGCATTGGATAAGGATTTGGCCGGCACCCCGGATGATGCAATACTGGCTCAGGATGTGACCGTGGAAAAGCCGTAATCTACTGTATTTATTTAAAACACTGGCTAAATGCCACCAATACTTTCAAAAACACCTCGCGGTCAACTCCATAGGCTGCGGGGTGTTCTGGTTTTACAGGTAAACCGTTTTTGTACCTGACAGGAAACAACGCAATAAAATCACGGATAGAAATTTCATAGCGCAGCCAGGGGTCTGCGCGGTGGATCTCTTCCAATCGCATTTCAAAAAGGGGAATGCTTAAGGGGTCATTCTTCATCGCCGTAAAAGTAAACAATTAGCTGTTATTGGCTTATTAACGTTGTATAACTTGTTGCCACAAGTTTAAACTTTGCAACGCCGTTATTTACTTTTACAGGATTACTTTCCTTCATGTTTAGCGTTTTGCTTGTAATATAAACCTGTAACTGTTTTACGCCTGCCGGTAAACCGGTTAATGTTACCTTACGTTTAGTACCAGTATTAACTATGTGGATAGCATAGGCGTTTTTATTATTATCGCCTAAAGCTGCTACGGATATGCTTGACCTATCACAGGTTATGGGCATGGCAAACAAACCTTTTGGCGTTATTGACAACTGCTTCAAATTCCAAAACCTTTGACCAGGATGAAGCGGTTCATTATTACCAAAAATACCGCCACCTATCAGCGGTGAATAATCTGCTGTTAATTGCCATTGCAATATAGATTCAGGCTGACAAATAGCCAGCAAGCGGGTATATAAATCAATCTCTTTAAGGGCATAAGTTTGTTCCTGGAAAATATCTGGGTAGCTATAGGCGGCAGCATCAATACTTCCCTCTGCAACTAATAAAGGGACATTTAAGCTGGTGGTCGCATCCGCCCATTTCTGCAATGTTACCGCGTCACAACCGCGCCATGAATGGAAGGAAATTGCACCAATGTAGGGTTTTGCTTCGGGATCATTCAATGCGGGGTAAATAAATCTATAGGATGTCGCATCTGAATTATCCCCTAATAACATCTTAGTTTTAAGGCCATGCGCCGCGAAATAAGCGCCGCACCCTTTAATGAAGTCGTCATGCTCCTGCGCTGTTACGCGGACATTTATACCAAGATCAGATTCGTTGAACGAAAAAAGTTTTACCTCAGTGCCATATTTGTTTTTCAGGTAAAGGATGTAGTCAGCAATGGATTTATAAATGGCATCCATGTTATCCTTATTCAGCGGGTTACCCCAAACTCCGTTAACGGGGCGGAAGTTTACCTTGCCGGACGCTGCCCAACCAGGCGGAAACCATGCTGAAAGTATAATAGGGATACCCATGCTATCAAGCCTGTGCGCCATTTGCATCGCCTTTTTAACAGCAGGGTGCAATTTGCCCGAATCGGCACTTGCAGTTGGGTCGATATCTTTACTGGGCTGCCAGAACCGCCAGGGCATCTCCACACGACTGTATGCCACACGCAGGTTTTGCAAGCAATAATCAATAACCTGGGGATCTCCCTTCGGGTTTTGAAGGCGGAAATTACCGCCAAGCCCATCAAATGCCCGGCCCGGCTGTGAAGTATTTATTGCTAAATTTACCGGGGCCTTATCAATATCGCCGGAAGCTTTTATGGTATATGTTCTTTGTACTGTATCCTCTTTATGGGCGCCGTTTAACTTTAATCCAACATAAAGCAGCAAATTGTTTTTGTTATCCTTTCTGAGCATAACCCGGGCAGGTTGGTCAAATTGTATTTTCAAGCCCCTGGTTGATGATTTAAATTCAATCCCTTCGGCAGTTTCATCGTAATTTTTTCCGGCGGCAACAAAATTTCTCAATGAATCTTTGACGCCAGATAGGCGTAATTGGCTGTTCCTGTAATTTTCATTGGGCAGGGTTATACAAAAATACACTCCGTCAAATGTGGCATCAGCGTGTGCATTTAAAGTCAAAGTTACTTTTGCTTTACCCGCACTTAAATCCTTAACTGATTCTTTAAAAAACAAGCTGTCGATATTTGTGGTCACGTCCTGCTCATCGCCATTGCGCTTATAGTGAGGGCGCTGTCTTTCTTTACCCGTTGAAACAAAATGCGAACCATTGTTACTTATTACCGTAATGCCTGATTCAAATTCAAAAAGCTGACCATGCTTGCGGATGCCCGTTATATTGCCCCAGGGCTCAACTTCGGCCTGGCTGTAGGCTTCGTTGACAAGCGATGATAACATTATTAAAACTGCTATTAATACAACTGATCTATAATTTTTCACGGCAAGTCTACTTAGGAATAACTCATGTTAATTTTCAGTTTAAAATTACAGCTATTTAAACCCAGGGAGAAGTGCATCATAAAAATATTACAGCTATTGACTGTTATTAAATATAATATGTTAATAAAGTATCATTTTCTCTTTTTTGCTTTTGAATGATGCGGTTTAAAATGGTGTTTAACCACCTCATTTTTTTCATGGTGATGATGAGAATTTGGACCGTGTTTATGATGACGATGCTTTTCCCTAATAACCGGTTTTATAATACGGGGTGCAAAATCTATCGCTTCGGGATGCATTAAAGGGTCAAAAGGGTTGTAATAGTAAATACCGTCCTTATCATACAAAGCAAAATTTGATTTCAACCGTTCATTGAATGAATTTTCATCTTTTGCTACCGGATCCGTCCATGCTGCTTCCGCTAATGCCGCTAAACGGGGGAAGATCATAAAGTCCAGCCGCTTCTCTGATCCTACGGTTTCCGTCCACAAATTTGCCTGGATGCCCAGGATTTGGGCTGATTGCAATTCATCTGCCGGCATGAGCTTATCAGGGAAATTATACACGTCGCTTTCGTTATCAAAATAAGTATTGTTCCATTTACGGCCCGACCTATGGTTTTTATCCTGTACAAAATCAAAATACAATGGAAGGCGTGGACAAAGCACCACCAGGTATTTTTTTTGAAGCGCCACTGTTAATTGCGAAGGAACATTTTGCCGCCACCAGAAAATGATAGTTTTACCGGCGGGAAGGTCAGTTTCAGCGGCCTCATCCCAGCAAAGGATTTTGTCGTTCAAACTGATAACAGTATCGGCCATACGCCGGAAAAAGTAATGTTCAAGGTCGGAAAGGTCTGTAAACTTACTTTTTGCCATCATATCCATAATGGCCGGTCTGCCAGCCCAGGCCTGTATACCCAGGGCAACCTCATCGCCGCCTAAATGGATCATGTGCGATGGAAAAAGCGCGTTGGTTTCTTTAAGGATATCAGCTAAAAACTGGTATGTTTTTTCGTTGGCCGGATCAAAAGTAAAGTTTTGATATTTTGCGACACTTCCACCGCTATACTCCGGGTAAGCCTTGTTTGCCGCAGTGGCATGGCCCGGCATATCAATTTCCGGGATTACGGTTATAAACCGGTCGCTGGCGTAGGTCACAATTTCCTTAATATCATCCTGGGTATAATATTTTGCAGCAGCGAGTGTATCCGAATGATTACCAATACCACCTACAGAAGTTAGTTTTGGATATTTTTTTATTTCAATACGCCAGCCGTTGACATCTGTTAAATGCCAGTGAAATTTATTTAGTTTGTAAAAGGCCATCCAATCAAGCAATTGTTTAACCTTTTCCATCCCAAAAAAATGACGTGACTCGTCCAGCATAAAACCCCGCCATTGGTACCTTGGCGCATCATTTATTTCGCAGGTCAATAACCCGATATTATTCCCTGCCGGCTGGCCCCTGATCATCTGGAGCAGCGAAACTATCCCATAAAAAATACCTTCATTACCTGATGATTGGATTGTTATTTTTTGCGGCCCGATTTTCAAGGTATATAAACCGGGTAATTCAATTCTATTAATCAACTGAAGGTCGATAGTTGCGATTGTTTCGTTTTGATCCACCGGGACAGACAGGCTATCTGCTTTGCGCAATTCAGTTTGCAGATAATTGGCCTGCGGCAGCAATGAAGTATCGTTCATCCCGATAACGGTATTGCTGTTAAGTTGAAATTGCCCAGCTCCTTTTGTAATTGATTTTGGCAGGGGAATAATATTGACATTTTGAGCAGAGACGAAAAACGGGAACAAAAAAAAGAAGGACATAAATTTATAAACACGAATTTTCACGAATAAGTTCGAATTACACGAACCTGATTTGCATGAAGCAGACGAATGGCTACTGAATATACCTTTGGGTATTCTTGCCAATAAATTTGTACTATGGGTGTTCAATCAATTAGTTAATCAGCGCTATAAAACTACAAAAATTCATTAAAATTCCTGCCTATTCTGTTCGTGTAATTCGAATAAATTCGTGAAAATTAGTGTTACTTTATTTTCCAAACGGCGGCAAACCTATCAATTGCCGGTATAAAGGCAAGTCCATACGCGGTTGTACAGATTTATGGAAGTTTTTGCAATAATATACTTGCAAGGTATATTCGGGGCCATTACGCATTATCTGTATATCAGGTAGTTGCGTTACACTGTCAAAAAAGGGCTTCACATTAATTTTGATAAACGGCTCATGATGATCACCAATGATAATGGCATCCTTACCTATAAGAGTTTTAGGATCAACCAAAAAAGCCAGGTTACGTGGATCAGGATCAAAAACAATGACATCCTTTTTACCTTTCAGCGCCCAATCTATCTTGCCGGTTAAAAACCAGCGCGGGCTGCCGGTAAATATATTGGGGTTTTGTAGCCAGCCTTCTTTTTCGAAACGGGTATTTATATCGGTATAATCAATGCCTTGTATTGTAGGGTCTACCGTGTCGCCGTGAAAAACATGCACTACCCATTTGGGGCCGTATGCAGTCCAGAAACCAGTTACAAGATGCGTGCCGAGCACCCCAATAGTAATAATAGTAAAAAAGATAGAAAAATTAAGCCACCTGCGTGTCAGCCTTTTTCCTTTTCCTTCCGTGTTCAGGCATTTATCAATACTAAAACCTAAAGCAATAAATAGCATCATATAACCGGGGGCTTGCCAGTGGAAATGGAATTGCAGATCGGACCATAAGGTGACCACGGTAAAAAATACGATAGGCAAAATCGCCATCCAGAAAATAAAGCCATAAGCCAAAAATTGTGATCGAAGTTTATACGAAATAAAAAGCTGCCGGATAGTAGGGAACCATATCCAGGGTAGCAGGAATGCCGCCTGACCTGCAATGCTCCTTAAAAACCAGTCGGGGTGCAATTGAAATGTATTACCCTTTACCCCAGCCCTTGATCCCTGGAAAACAAAGGATACCCAGTTGTTATTATAGTTCCACCATAAAATCGGCATTGCCATAATTATGGTGATCAAAATGGCAATATAAGGCCCCGGATGCCGCAGCCAATGCCGCTGACTTTTATTGGTGGTGATATACATAAAAACACCTGCAAATAAAAACAGGACATGGTATTTGCTCAACGTGGCCAGGCCCATGCTTATGCCAACAGCTATCCATAACAACCAGGCTTTACGGCTGTTGCGGGTGGCTTCGGAGTTTTCAGAACCCGGCCCAACCATCAATTGAATAATAAAGTAAGTTGCCAGCAACCAGAAAAACATGAGGGGTGCATCGGGCTGGTACCAGCAGGCGATAGGAACGGTAAACAGCGCGCTTAAATTCATGATCACCACCGCCCAGAACCCGGCTTTGGCATTGAACAGCTTTTTAGTGACCAAAAAAAGCATCCAGCTGGTACCCGCAAACAACAAAACAGAGGCGAACCTGATGCCAAAATTCGACAAGCCAAACAGCTTTATACTCAAAGCTCCCAACCAAAAAAACAATGGCGGCTGATCAAAATAACTAAGGTCCAGGTGTAGCGCCCCCCTGAAATAATACGATTCCCCATTGCTTAGGCCAGTATAGCCAGCAATAAAGCAGCGCAGCACAAAAGTTATAATGATAAGTATCGTTGTGAAAGATGCCGCATTATTTTCGCTTATTTTTTTCATTGAGGGAGTTACAGATTTGTAAGGGCACAAATCTCTTAAAAAAAATATGAATTATTTACCCCTTTTTATCGGGGATAAATTACCCGTTCCCGTTTAGATAAACCGGGCACAAATATCAATGCGCTGTAATCAATTTCTTGGTTGTATTCATAACAATGGCATCCCGCAAATGAGCGTTTACAGGCGAAATTAATTTATAGGGGCGGTTAAAGGCTTCTTGCCGTACTTTAAACCGGTCGGCCAATTTTCTAATGATGTCTTTTGAAAAACCTTTCCGGTAGTGCAGTATTTCGGATACGGTACTCTTGCTTATTTCTAACAGAACCGCTAAATCTTTAGCTTTTATTTTATTTTCATCCATGAGATATTTTAACAATTCCACAGGATCGGCTTCATTTAAGGTACTGTGTTCTTCATCCCATTTTTCAATTAAAACAGTCAACAGTTCAATTTCATCTTCCAACCCTTCATTTTCCTTTTCACCAACCATCGCTTCCAGTATATTATAGTATTCCCAATATTGTTCTTCTGTTTTTATGATTTTATATTTTAACGTTTCCATCCCAGTATTTTTTAATACACCAATATAAGTATTTGTTCGCATAATGCGAACTTTTATTTTACCCCGAAACCCATTTTCCAACAAGCGGTATTTTACTAATAATCCATACCAGCAACAGCGATATAAAAAAGCAGGCCAGCGCCGTAAGCGGAATCGCGATAATTGGCGTGCAAAGCTTATAACTTATGCCCAACAGATCATCCAAAAAATATAATACTAGTGCATGACTTAAATAAATGCCGTAATTATACTTGCCTGCAAAATCGCGGATTCGGGTAACTATTGGAGATACTTTTGGTACGGTAAGTTTAACAATAACAAAAATACTGGCCGATAACATTACAGCCGCAGGGTTTACAGGCTCGTAAAACATAGTGCCCGGCCATTTTGAATATTGAATGAGGAGCCAACTGCCAATGGCAATAAGGGCGATACTGAAAACAAACAGCAGGATCATCCATAAGCGCAGGTGTTTTGTATTAAAATCCTTAAAAGCAAGGTAATGCCCAAGCACCAGGTACCCGGCAAAACCTGCAAAATAATGCATATCAACAGATGGGTTGTAACGCGAAAGATAGGGCTGTGTGATCAGCATTACTGCTACCCAGATTATTAAAAAATACAGTATTTCCTTTTCGGAGGCGTTGCGTACAAATTTGCTGATAACCGGTATAAAAAAATACAGCCCGATAAGCATATAAACATACCATAAATGGTACGAGCTGCCATATTTAAGCAAATGCAAAACCTGTTTTATATTTACCCAGGTATCCCTGCCGAAGGTAATTTCCTCGTTATACCACGAATACCATACATAAACCAAACTCCAGAACAGGAATGGTACCACGACCCTTGTTAAACGTTTTTTGAGGAAATCGCCGATCTCGTATTCGCGGTGCAACAGCAACGCGCCGGTTATCATCACAAAAACAGGCACGGCGAAACGGGTGAGTGCATTTAAGAAATTGGCTGTCCACCAATCGGCAACCAGCGCTTTGCTATAATCTCCTAACAAGGGGGACGAGCAATGCAATATGATTACCGCATAGAGGGCAATCAGCCTTAAATTGTTTATCCAGTCAATGTTTTTAGGTTTGGCAGAGAACATAAATCCGGGTGAATATTTTTTAAAAATAGCGTATTTTAATAAGCTTTTTTTGCCCCCCTTATCTTGATGGGTTTAACGGAGGTTTACGCTGTTCCCTGTAATAAACCTCCAGCTCTTTAAGCCTTTTTACCTGGCCCGGACGTGGGTTTATAAAGATGCGTACATTTCTAACCATGTCGTATGCCTCCTTATAAGTCATGCTGAGTTTTATAAGGTAAGCCATTGCCATTGTTGGCCCCCTGCCTAGGCCCTGCCTGCAATGTACATACACTACACCGTTGTTCCTGATCTCCTCATCAATAAAATCGGCTCCTTTTATCAGTACATCTAACGGTGGCGGGGTGTTATCAACAGTAGGCAAGTGGAGGTATTTAATCCCTTCGTGCACCGCCTCATTATAAGTATTGTGCACACGCATATTTACGATTGCAGTTACGCCCAAAGCCTTTAATTTCTTCAATCCAACTAAGTTATATTGGCTGCCCAAAAAAAGATGGGAGGTTATTTGCGACCTGCTTAAACGGGGCAGTCCCGTAATTATACGATGGGCATTATCATAAACATAATCGCCGACGAGAAACGCGCCAATAAAGAACTTCTTAATCTGGCTAATCATATTTATAGGAAAAAAGTAATCGGATTAAAGGAAACATCTTTATTTATAAGCCTGTGTTACATAATCCATTGCCTGCTGAAAAGTCAAAACCAATACCTCGTCTTTATGCTTTTGCAGGTAATCAAGTAATTCTTTATGGGATACTGCAGGTGTGGTAATATAGTCACCGCCTACGCCATGAAACATAAAAACACCCATCCCGCCGCTTTGCTCAACCTTTTTAACAAAGGCAATCAATTCGGCGCCGGTGTTATTGCCACTCATGCCCCAGGCAGGAACCAGCAAAGGGTCAAGGTTTTTAAAATCGGTAACAACCGCATTATTATCACCGCCTATGCGTGCATATTTAATTAAGCCCGACTTCCGCAATGAATCGACATAGCTTACCCTGCCTACCGTTGTTTCGGTACATGGGTAAGCATAGGTGCGGGTTGTTTTACCATCAAGTGCATTCAGCAGGTTGTTCATCATGCTTATCTCGCGGACTATACCAAACACCGTGTAGTTTTCGGCAAAATTAGCCGGGTTAGTTTTGTATGCCGTACTGAGGCAAGGATGGTAAAGCGTATGGTTTGCAAGTTCGTAACCTTTGGCGGCGACTGCCCGCCACCTGGGGATAGTTGCGTTGTTTAGATTGCCGGTAAGAAAAAAAGTCGCCGGTAAATGTGCGGAATCCAGTTGCGGAATGGCCACATTTAATTGCGAGTTTAGCGCATCATCGTAAGTAAGTACGATCACAGCTTTTTTATTACCCGGCCATTTACTTTTTTGCTGGGCCTGCGCCGCAAAAAGTAAGATCAGCCTTTTCATAGGGTTATTTTTTATTTACCGAATATAGCCAAAGCTACCTGCCTTTATATAAACAATTAACCAATAAAAAGGCTTATTAGCAAACATTTTTAGCTAAATTTCGTATCTATATATAATACATCCCCTTAAAACATACCGGTTAAAATCGTTCATATCTTTAAAACCGGTTAAACATACTTTTTAATCTTCAAAAGACAGCAGTGGAAGTACCGGGGTATTTATACAAAAAAGTAAATAATGCGATCATTTTGGGCAAAAGTTGTTGGGCTACCACCAGGTTTCTCTTTAGAAGCCCGTATTTTTAATGCTACCTGCATTACATCCACTGTCAGCGTATTTTTAACTATTTTTTTAAACTTTCTGCTCGGTATCCCCCAATTGGTTATTTTAATGGCGGCAATATTCGCCACCACAGTGCTGTGTTATTATTATTCCCGGTTTAAAATGAAGCTGGATAGTTGTGTCATAGCCTATATGATTGCGATTAATATTCTCCTGATCGTAAATTTCAAATATAATTCGGGCATTAACGGCCCCACTCTTTTAATTTTCCTGCTTTCTTATTTTCTTATCATTTCCATTGTTCCGCAAAAACAATACTGGTTTTGGATAACACTTAACCTTGTTATTGTTACTATTTTGCTTGTAAGTGAATATGAATACCCGGGAACAATAATTAATACTTATACGGATACCAAAAGCCGTTTTATAGATCATGGCTGTACCTATATTTTTATGGCGATTTTTATTTTCATGGTTACTGCATCGGTAAGAAGAAGTTATCATACCGAACATAAATTAGCAGAGCAAAAGACAACCGAACTGGAAAATTCAAACGATACAAAAAACAAGCTGTTTTCTATCCTGGCCCATGACCTGCTTTCGCCTTTGACATCCATACAAAATTACCTGGAGATACTTTCGGAATTTAAAATAGACGAGGATGAAAGACTATCAATAAACAACGCCCTGTTAAGCTCGACCCGGAATACACAGCAAATGCTTTCAAATTTACTATTGTGGAGTAAATCGCAAATGGAAGGTGTAACTGTAAACCTGGTTAAGGTAAACCCAGAAGAAATTTTACAGGGCACATTTCAAATCCATCAAACAATTGCTTCCGAAAAAGGTATTCAGCTGGTCAATAAATTAAAAAACAATGTTTTTATTATTGCCGATGCAGATATGCTGCAATTAATAGTGAGAAATTTAATAAATAACGCTATTAAATTTACAAAACCTGACGGGGAGATTATTGTATCAGATGATATTACCGGGGATGATTGCCGTATAATAATAAAAGATAATGGGACAGGTATCCCTTTTGAAAAACAGGGCAGCATATTCTCTTTAAAAGTAAACTCAACCTTCGGGACAAAAAACGAAAAAGGCGTTGGTTTAGGCCTGGTTTTATGTAAAGAATTTACTGAATTGCAAAACGGGAAGATAACATTTGAAAGTACGCCAGGGGTTGGAACTTCATTTTACATAAGCTTAAAATTATATGATAGTAATGGAGAAATCAATATGCCCGGCGAAGAAAGGCAGGTGGAAAAGCTAAGTATAAAAAGCTTATAGCTAAATCCTGGCTTTAAAACTACTCTTTTGCAGCCGGCGGCGCTTCATAACTATAGTTATAGGATGGATGCGGAACAATAAATGTTTCCTTAACGCGTGATGACTTTATGAAATAAGGTATCCAGATTGCGGCATAAATAAGGGAATATAAAGTAGCCTTCGGATAAGTATCAGGGATTTTATAATGGGTTACAAAAGCAATAAACATAAAATTGGCTATACTAAATATTAAGCGATATGATAAATAGCCGATCATGTATTTTGTTAAAATATCGCGCCGGTTTAACATTAACACTAGGCAAAAAACTGCATAACCTATCAAAATAACGCGCCCGGCCACATCAAATAATAAATGGGCTTTTAAAGCAGCGCCATAAGAATAGGCGCCAAATTTATTCCAGATAGAAATATTAAAATACCCGGTATTGATCAAATTTATAATACCTGCTATAGGCGTAATAAAAAGGCCGATGACAATTAATATAAGCCAGCCGCCCAATGGCACGAAGGTACTTCCGAATGAAAATACGATTCCATTAGTTTCCTTACGGTAGATCAGCACTCCTGCTACGCCCATTATCAAAACAATAAGAAGCGCGAAATTCAGCATCCACTGATTTAGCGTGGAGGAAGAATTTGTATCACCATTGGCCGGGATGTCTATACTATAAGCAAGGTAATCGTTTGATAGTTGTTTTATATCCTGTTTAAATTCATCAATCTTTTCAAAAGATACATAATCCTTAAGATACGCAAACCGGTAATTTAATGAGAGCGTATCACCTGATGCCGCATAATCGGAAGTAAAATGGTATGCATCCCGTTTAATTTCGTGATGGTCGGGCGTTACATCCCAGCCAGAAGGCAGTATTACTTTTATGGTATAATCTTCGTCAAAAGGATAATTTACATCAACGGGTGTTTTTGTTTGATTTGTTATTGAAGGCAATTCCTGCTTTATACAATCGGCGTAAAAATCAGCATTGAATTTCCCCGAAGTGGTATCTTTCTTAAAAAAATCGCTTACTTTATATTTCTCAATAGTAGTGAGCACGTTTTTTTGTTCATCATCAATTACCGCTATCGAGTCTTTTGCTTCAATTTTTGAATACGTTTTGGCATAGTAGTCTAAATAATTCTTTTCGGTTTCAGCCATACCGCTTGAAGCCAGTCTATCCCGTATCTTGTCTGCCTGATGTAATGTATAAGTTGTGCTGACAATAAAATCAACGGGCGATTTTTCATTTTTAACAATAAACTTTTCCTCACAGGTTATTTGCCCGGTTGGCGATATTGGGATATTTGTTAACCCTGTGTTGCCCGTTTCTAAAATAAGCCCTTCACCGTAATCCGGGAACCAGATATCTGTACCTGTGCCTCTTTGGTAGTCGATGGTAGCATCCACCCAAACTTGTTTGTTATTTAATGTAGCTACAACTACAGCGTGATTAAAAACATCATTGGCAGGTATGAACTTGTCGGTCCGGCTTGTCATGTTCGTATTTATCAAAACCATATTGGCATCAATTCCACCGGCACGGAGCATGGATACCAACAGGAGCGACTTATCTTTACAATCACCATAACGCTGGCTAAATACCTTTTCGGGATCATTGGCTCGGTGTGAATACTGGCCAATTTCTATTCCCATATACCTTACCTCATCCTGCACCGTTTTTACGGCATCCCTGAAATATTTCTCTTTATCATTCCCCGATGCCGATTTTAACTTTGCTATTTGCACTGCCAACTCACCTTTTATATTAATTTTTGGCGGATTTATACTTAAAGCCCAATCGGTAACCTCGCTCCAGCTGTTATAATCGCTAACTTGTACATATGCCCTGGCATCATACCACGAAGGTTCATTATCATCATATAAAGCAGGCTTTATCTGGAAGTCTTCCCATTCATACTTTTTTAACCCGTTTGATTGGGATATTTTAGGTTTTGAAAGCCCGTTGAACGATTTAATATTTATCTTCCGCTTGTCAGAAAATATCAGTGAAGTATATTGGTGTTCAATTGTTTGATAAGATTGAAGATATAAAAATTCGCAAAATCTGCCGTGAAAAATCGGGTTTCTTCCTGTTATGGTGTATGAATATTCTATCCTGTCGCCTTTCCGGATATCATCTAAAATACATAGCGCTGAATAGGTCCCCTGGTATATAAAATCAGAAAGGTCCTTCTCGTCAGCCAATACCTTAAATGCCGATGCTTTTAAACGGTTTTGCGGCTTATTATCACGCCATACGGTGATCTCATGAAAATCTAACCTTTCAAATGTCGGGTCAAAGCTTATCGATATTTCCGACCCGTTTTGTATCCCGGCTTCCGAAACAATTTCCCTGATGCTATGATGGTAATCAGCTTGTTTTTCTACTTGTACCTGGTGCTCAACAAGCTCAAAGAAATACCCATCCTCAACAGTGCGCAATGATGGTTTTTGATTATAAGGTTTACAAACACTTATCCATGTTGGCTTTGGAGAGATATGAACAACAGGTTCAGCGCCCCTCACAGTTTTATATCCGAAAAGAATTATTATAAGGTTTATTATAAATAATTTGAACAGTGGAAAAGGGTTTTGCATACTGGCAATGAAAATAAATAAAGAAGATGGGTTTTCTGTATTTATTTACATTTTAATTGAAGTTTAAAAACAGGAAGCTTATGAGATCGCCCTGGTTATCATTTTACAAATTTCCGGTACCTTTCCGCAGCAGTTTCAACTGCTTTTGTTTGGATTTTATTGAGCTTTCCAAATGGATTTAAGACAATCTCAACGGCTTCTTTCCTCACGGTACGTTTCCAGGTGCCAACTACCTGGTTATTTACAACAATTGAGGGATTAAAAATAACATGCAATGCCTGCTCTATATATTTAGAATTTACAATTGCCGACCTGTCTTTGTAAGCGACGGCAAATTCATCAAAAACTGGTAACAGGTGCGCGATTGGCGCTTTGTTGTTAATAGCCTGTCCATCTTTTGCCATCCAATATTCGCGGGATTCAACATTCTTCTTAGCTAATTGGGGCTTAGCTATTTCAAGGCCGAGCTTGGCGTCAACGGTTGCCAGTCCGCTCCACCAGCAAAAATCCTGGAAAGTGGCCGGGCCCCGGCTTATAAAATAACGTAAGGCTAATTCAGCCAATGCCTCTTCTTTTGCAGGTACATTGCCTGTTGGCACCCTGTCGTCAAAAAGGGCATAAGTAAATTGTTTGCCCTGCCTGGGGCCGCTGCAAATTACTTTGTCCAATTCGGCTCGCATCAATAAATGAATAAACCGCAGATCATCCGTTGCAACCCCGGCATGGTTTAATACAGCCATAACTTCGGCCCGGTTTAGCTGTTTGCCGCCCTCCAAAGCTTTTGCCAGCGCGTCATTACTTTGGTTAAATACGGCGTTATCTAATTTAAGCTTACGAAACCAGGTACCGGCGGCGGCATTGATACGTGGCGCTGTAAGGTCAATCATCCAGCGGGCATCAGCCGGGGCTACAAAGTGCCAGGTTGGCCGCAGCACATGGGTACGGATAATGCTGCCGTTGGCCATCGCCTTATCTATTGCCGCATCGCTGCTTTTTTGCAATCGCAGGCCAACGGCCCACTTGGCCCCTGCATAATCCTGGGCTTGTACCGCGCCGAGATATTTTACTACCTCCGCAGGTGTTTTGAATTTCTCCCCGGAAATACGTTGATTATATAATCGTTGCTGTGCTATTTCCAGGTTGTTCATTTTGAGTTTAATAAGTTTGGAACCAAATTAACAACTCATTAATAACAACAGCTTGTCAGCAGGTGGAATTATTAATAGAGGCAAAAGATATTGGGTCATTTCAACTGATAAATATATACTTTTGATAAATAACCGACTATAAACATAATGGCACAAAAAGTAATCACAGTAAATATTAATGTGTATGAACAATCGGTAACAAACCGTCATTCAGCTTATGAAATAAGTTATGTGAACAAATACTTAGATGAAGGATGGGTGATCAAAGAGATTATTCACGGCGCAACAGCGGCTGCCAATTGGACTAATATCACTTTTGTTTTGGAGAAGTGAGTTCTATTTAATGAGATTTGGGATCTTTTTTTCAATGAGAGGCATTTTGCAAATCGGGCAAATGCCAGAATATTCATGTGGTATCATGTCACAGGCTCCCCCGCAAGGTGTGCAATAAAACGCATATCCCGCCTTCGCTCTCTGATGACCAATAGGAATATAATTTTCCCAATACCAGGGTGTGAAATTATCGCCGATTGCAATTGATAATAAGTCTTTAAATATGCTTTCTGCGTTATCACTATTTGTCATCAT